>Ga0315315_10006947_pt1 | contig 10470 bp, 5 predicted proteins | sample M140m3416metaG_FD_203699 | JGI IMG/M metagenome (GOLD analysis project Ga0315315, IMG submission 203699) | Ammonia-oxidizing marine archaeal communities from Monterey Bay, California, United States - M1 40m 3416 | ecosystem: Environmental > Aquatic > Marine > Intertidal zone | place: USA... | reverse complement strand
ACCTCGTCCACGGTGCCGCTGAAAACGCCCGAGGCGTACGGATCCTTCGGCGAATTCGCCGGGATCTTCGAGCCGAGTTTCGGCTGAGGTTTCCGCGGCGCGAGGGATAGTCCCGCGGCGGCGTCCCTCGCGGCGTCCGCGACGATCGCCTCGATGGCCACCTCCTGCATCGCGTGGTCATCTTCGCGTTTGTAAGACGCGAAGGGATCGACCGGGACGTGAACGGACTTTGGGTCGACGTGAGCGTCCGCAAAAAGGTCCTCCGGCGCCGGCTGGTCTGTCGTTCGAATCTCAACCGGGCACCTCGCGTCCGCTCCCCACGTGTTACCCATGGACACGACCACGAGGTTGGCGTGCGGTGACGCGATGACGAACTTGCCGAGCTCGCCCGCGGCGATCGCGAGCGGGTACTCCGGGCCGTCCGCGCCGAGCACCGCGCCGTCGCCCGCCTCGAGGTCCACCGTTCGTTTCTCCCACTTGGCCTCCGCGCCGGGCCAGTCGCATCGCCGGCGGATCACGGCGGTGTCGTCCTCGGTGTACGCGCTCCAGTCCTGCGTGTGCTTCTTACCGAGCTTGGGCTCTGCGCCCGGGTGGGTCCACGCGAGGAACCTGACCAATGGTGGGGACGTGAATGGTTAGTAATGCGGTGGTAATTGGGTAATCGAGTATGAAAGGGAGACTGTTCAGGGTACGCACCCGTACTGAGCGTTTGCTTTGGGAAACGCGGGCGCGAGCATCTGGTCGATGAACCAGCCGTCCACGAGTTGTTCCACGACGCCGTCGGCTCTGAGCCACTCGCCGCGGTTGGCGATGAGCTGCCCGACGCGCGCGGCGGCGCGGCACGTGGCCATCTGTCCTCCCGCGGCTGCGAGTTTGACTCGCTCGTCGCCGAACTCTGCATCTTTCACTCGGCGTTCGAAGAGCGTGGGGGCTCCGAGAGGCGCGCCGAGGTGCTCTCGCGCCCACCGCGTGGCCTCGACGCCGGTGAGCTTCTCGATGAGTTCGGGGATGATCTGGTCGAGGACGCGGCGCTGGGTCGCCTCGGACGTGTCGAAGGAGGCGCCTGGGATGGCGTCCGCGCCCGGGGTGGTGACGGGCGCGCCGGTGACGCGCGACAGGAGATGGCGCGTGCTGACCTTGGACCAGGCTGTCGCGTCCCACTCCACGTCGTACATCTGCCCCGCGAGCTCCGGTGCCTCGACGCCGTACTTTTTCAGCGGCTTATCCAGGTCCAGCCCCGCGGACTTGACGAGCGCGCCGACGAGCAGCGCGGTGGCTGTCTTCCCCGCGCCGTCCACGAAGTGCAGCGAGTTGGCATCCGCGCCGTTGTGGTATGACTCGTGCACGATGACGCCGTCTTTGGCGATGAGCAGGCAGTCGCGGTTGGTGAGCTCGCGTTGGTGCCGTGCCGCCGCGCTCGCGAGGTCCGCCGCGCGGAGGTCGTGCACCTCGGGTGCCTCGACGAGCCACTCGCCCGATCCCGGCCCGAGGCGATGCGTGCCGAGGCGGAAGTACGCGTCGCCGTGTGAAACGAGGTCGAGGACGACGCACGACGCGACGGCGACGGTCGCCAAGACGACGACGAACTTTTGCGTCTTTATGCACCAGCCGCCCATCGCGCACGATACGCGCGCGTGACTGCACGGAGCGGTGCGCCGGTGGCTGATGATGGTGGCGCTTGAGATGCGCGGCCTCTTTTATCGTCGATTTCCGTCGGTTACGTCCGATGTTTCATTGGCTCGTGTGGCGCGCGTCAGTTTCCGTGACGACTCAAGAACCGTGGTCAACTGGGTCCAACCATTCGCCAATAATCTGCCGAGCTGGATATCGCGCGTATCTAAAATAGCCCGCCAAACAACGATCGATAACGACCCCGACCGCACTGTCCCACGCGCCCGACCCGCACGAAAAGACCCGACTCACGAAAACATGCAGTCCATCGCCACCTCCAACAAGATCGCCCCCGCCAAGCAGGGCGTCAGGCCCACCAGCGCCAAGGCTAACCGCCGCGCCACCGCGATCGTCCCCCGCGCCACCAAGGACTCCAAGGGCTCGGATGAGGAGGAGAGCACCGCCTGGAAGAAGTGGTTCCTCGCCGACGGCAACAAGGAGGAGGTGAAGTCCGAGGACTACCAGAAGTTCCAGGCCGAGATGGCCGCCAAGAAGGCTGCCAACAAGGAGAAGGCCGCCGCCAAGGAGGGCGGATGCACGATCATGTGAGTCACGGAACAAATCTATTAACAACCTCCAAGCCGCTGCGAGGGTTGTTGAGCTCAGCTTCTTTTAGCCGTCACCGTGTAATAAACACCGCGAATCGTCGCTTCGTGTCGTCTACCTTCGTCCGAGCTTCCTGCCGAACAACGCGCCGCCGATGAGCTTCCCGGCGCCGCCCAACACAGCCGCCACCGCGAAGAGCGGAAGAAAATCCGCAACCTTCTCGCCCCTGCGCTCCAACCGCCGCCGCCGCCGCCGCCGCCTCTCCTCCTGCTTGCGCAGGAGCCGGCGGAGCTCCTGCGCCTCCTCCCGTTCCAACCGTGCGCGCCGCTCGGCATCCGCGGGAGCCGTTTCAACGCACGGCGGACCGTTTGAACGCATCGTACCCTCCGACTCGATCGCGACGTCGCGAAGCGATGAGGTTGCTTCAACCTCGGCGTCCGAGTCGAGCGGCTCCATCTCCGCCGCCATCGCGCCCATGCGGCTGCCTTTGCTTCCCCGTGTCCCCGTGTCCCCGTTTGACTCGGGTGAGGGCGGCGCGAGCCAAGGGTTATCGGTTTCGTCGCGATCGTCGTTGGGTAAGCACACCGCGTTTGGCTCCGCTTCGACCGCCTCCGCCTTCTTCTCAGTTTTTGAATCGTCGTCGAGCCAAGACTCGTCGCGAGCTCCGTCGTTTTCCGCGAGGTTCACCGCGCTCACCTTGCGACTCGCCTCCAGCTGCGACTCCAGCTCGCGTAGCCTGGAGTGGAGGTCCACGGCGCGGTCCACGGCGGTGGCTTCCCGTTGAGCGCGTCGACGCTGACGAACGTCCGCGAGGGTACCGTGCCTCTTCGGGCTGTCCTTCTTCACCGGGCTGCCATCCTTCTTCACCGGGCTGCCATCCTTCTTCACCGGGCTGCCATCCTTCTTCACCGGGCTGCCGTCTTTCTTCACCGGGCTGCCGTCCTTCTTCACCGGGCTGTCCTTCTTCTTCTTTGGGCTCCTCTTCTTCGCCTGGGAGACGACGATGTCCTCGTCGCACGGCGTGCCCCTCGGCGTGAACTGCGCCTTCCACAGCATCTCGTCGTCCATCGCACTCTGCACCGACGCCGCGACTTTCGCCGCCTCCGCCTCGGCTTCAGCCTTGGCGCGAAGCTCCGCCTCCTCCCGCGCCCTCGCGGCTCGAGCCCTCGCCCGCGCGTCCGCCACCTCCTTCGCGAGCTTGGCGGCTTCCTCCTCGGCGGCGGCGGCCCTGGCCTCGGCGGCGCGCGCGGCCTCCTCCGCCGCAGCCTCCACCGCCGCCGCCGCCGTCAGCTCATCCTCGAGCACTCGAGCCGCCGCGGCCGCGCGTCTCTCCTCCTCCCGTTCGCCGGTTTCGGTGCAAATCGTCTCATCCCCCTTCGTCCCGGCGACGGCTGTCACAGCCGCGGGTTTAGCTTTCGATTCGTCCCTGTTCACGAACGGTGAAGCCTCGTCCCTGAACAGCGCGGTTGGAACCGAATCGGCGGTGCGGTTCCCGTCGGGCGGCGACTCGTTCGCTAAACCTGAACCCGAACCGCTTACACGAAGCGGCGAGAGCCACGAGATGCCGCCTCGCGCGGACCGTATGTCCTCGGCGCCGAGTGACGCGAGCGCGGCGGGTGAATCCTCGTCGCGGCGCGCCTCCATCGACGCGTTCGCCCACGTCGTCCCCGCCGGGCTGCTCGTCGCGCCGTCGTCATCCTCGTCATCGTCGTCCTCCGTCTCGGACTCGACGTCGAGGTAGGTCAGGTGTGAGGACGCGAGTTGGATCTTGAGCTCTCGGCTCTCCGCGATGCCCTTCGCGCCCGCCTCTCCCGCCTTGGCGAGCCAGCTGTCGATCGGGTCGGCGTCGACTCCGCCGGCGGCTCGGGCTTGCGCTTGGATCGATTCCATCAGCTCGAACTCCTCCTCGAGCCTTGAAAGGAGCGTTTCGCTGAGCTCCATCGCGCGCGTCGCCTCTGGTGAGTCCAGTACCTTCACCGCGGACTCGCGAATGGATCGAGCCGAATGGAGCTCCTCACTCGGGGTGCTCACCGCCGGTGTCGAGCCGTGCGTCATATGCGTCAAACTCATCCCGACCGGCGTCGACGACATCGATCCGGAGCTCCTTCGGGACGACATCAGCGCCGATAAGTTGGCGAGCGTCGGTGGCTCGACGTACGCCGGCGGGCTGAACGTGAACTCCTCGGACGACCGCCGCGAACGTCGTCCCGCGGAGGAGTCCCAAACGCGTTCGTGTTCTCCCGTGTGTTCGTCCTTACGCGTGACCGAATGGATCGGGGTGGGAGGCGAGTTCTCTTTGCTCATCATGTACGCGTTCTCCGGGGAGTCGGTGAACCCCAAACGGTGGTTCACGGGCGGCGTCGGCGCGTACTCCCGCTTGGCTTCCTCCACAGTCGTGTTGACCATGTTCCATCGCGCCTCCGCCGCGGCTCGAAGCGCGGCGACCCTCGCGGCAGCCTTCTCGTTCACGTCCACCGGTGTCGGGCAGTCGCTCACGGTCGCGGCGAGCACGGCGGTTCGATCGTTCCATCCGTTCGCGGCGGCGTTGTAGGGCACGGCGGTATCGTCGTTTCGGACGGAGCGCTTCAATCCGAGTGAAATCTCCGACGCCGCCGAGATGCACGAGTCGGATTCGGACCACCGCGAGGACGTCTCGTCGAGGTCACAGCTGTGCGTCTCGCTGCCGGCGGAGACGCGTCTGTTTCCGTGTGTCGAGAGGGCGCCCTGGCGCGGGCCTTGGGCGAGTGATCCGCGTCGGTTTCCGATGACGTTGTTCCACGAGGTGTCCGGGTTTGGCCGGTCGAATCGTCGTGCGATGTTGGCGCGTTGCCCGCGGCTCCTGTCCTTGAGGTCCTCGCGTCGCGCCTCCTTGCCGGCGACTTTCCCCGCGATCTTTTTGTATTTCTCGTCCCGCTGGTTGGCGACGCGGGCGGCCGCGGCGGAGAGCCTCGCGGCGTTGCGCTCCCGTTTGCGCTCCTTCTCCTGGGCGAGCATGGCAGCCTTGCGCTGGGCGGCTGCAGCCATCTTGGCGTCGAGCTGCTCGTGTATCTCGACGACGCGTTTGGGATTCAACGGACCGGCACCGCCGTTGAGTTCCCTGCGAAGGTCCGCGGTCTCCTTGAGCGCGGTCTGCCTCTCCCGGCGCATCGCGGCCAGGTCCTGTACGGGTTGGTCAGGGAAGTCGTCGTGTTCAGCTGTCGCTCGTGGATTTGCTCGGGGCTGACGACCGGGCGTTGGGGGGGACGCGGTGGGGTTCTGGGCGGGTTCGCGCGGGAAACACACCTCGCGCTGGCTAGCCATGTGCGGCTTGGTCGTCGCCATCGCCTACGTGAAGCGTTCGATGGCGTTCACGCTCGTGCGGCTCCCGCGGCGCGCGCGACGAGTGTGGTCAAGTTCAAAAAAACTACGCTTCAAAGTTACTCCTCCTCGTAACAAGCGACTTTTTGGCCGCTTCATCACCTCACCCACAGAACCCGGCGCCGGTACCGGCAGTGAGATGTCCCTGAGCCTGACCGGTTCCCTCGTCCACCGCCGCGCGTCGCCCCTCCGACTCGCCCCTTCCCGCCGGCGACACTCCGGATTGAACAACAACACACGCGGCCGCACCCACGTCGTCCGCATGGGTCCCCCGCTCCCAACCTCCGACCTGCACGGCCGGGCGATCGGCCCGATGGACGCGCCCGTGACTCTCACCGCCTGGCTGGACTACGCTTGCCCGTTCAGCGCCAAGCTGTTCAAGACGGTCACCACGCAGGTCATCCCGCACTACGGCGAGAAGGTCCGGTTCGTGTTCTACCACCAGCCCCAGCCGTGGCACCCGCAGTCCACCATGTTACACGAAGCCGGCGTCGGCGTGTACAACCTGGGAGGCGTGGACGCCTTCTGGAAGTTCTCCGCGGCGCTCTTCGACACCGCGACCGACTTTTACGACGCGAACACGTACGATAAGAGCAGGTCGCAGATCTACGAGGAGCTCGCGGCGCTCGCGCAGAGCGCCGCGGGGGTTCCGAAGGCCGATCTGCTGGCCAAGCTGAGACGGATCGAGAAAGAAGGCGAGCTCAACACGGGAAACGAGTGCACGCAGAACCTCAAGTTCTTCGTCAAGCTCGGACGGCAGAATGGGATCCACGTGTCGCCCACGACGACGCTCAACGGCATGGTGTGCGATACGTCCTCGGGGTGGAGCCTGGACCAGTGGAAGGAGTTCCTCGACCCCCACGTCGGCGAGTGATAATAATACAAACGTCTAAAGGTTATCGGCTCTGCATGTTGCTCAAGCTGTGAAACGAGTCCCCTTCCTCCCGTGTCATCCCAGGCGGCGTAGCGGACACCCCCCACGTCCCGGGTATCTCCACGATCTCCTCCCCACCGAAGCTCACGCCTTTCTTCTGCGCCGTCGGCAAATCCAGCTCACCCCACTCGCCGTGCCGGTTCAGACCGAGGTGTTGCAACGCGCCGATCAGTCCGGGATCACACAACTCGTCCGTCACCATCCCGCCCTCGTCCTGCGCCTTCACCCGTATCCGTCGCCCCGCGGAGCTCCCGAAGCCTATCCCCACACCCCCGTGGCCGTACACGCCGGTAGTACCCGGCGCGCCGGAGAGGTACCGGCTCTCAAAGTCCACGCGATCCGCCCGGTCTCGATCGGGCACCGACGCGTCCACTAACCCGCCCATCTCCTCGGTGCCCGTGTACGCCACGGGCCGCGACTCGGGTCGGAAAAACAGTGGAAACGCCTCGGAGAGGAACGGAACCTTCTTATTTCCGGTGCCCGCAGATAGCGCGCGCTCGGCGGCGCGGAAGGAAGGGGAGGACTCGTGTCCGGTGAGGTGTCCGGAGTCTCGTTCGTTTTCGTCGTCGGACGCTCCGTTTTCGTAATCCACCTCCGACCGAGTGTGACGTTCGCACTCCTTGGTTATCAACTCGCGAAACACGTCCCGCCACGCGCTTGAACCTTCCGTGGACGCATCGCCCGTGCGCGCCTTGACGCGCGCGAAGGCGAGCTCGAGCGACGCCAGCGCGGCTCGGGGCTCGGACACCTCCCAAAAGTTGGAGTCGACAGCAAAGTCGGATCTGGACGCCCCCGACGTCTTAGACCCCTCGCCGTGCTGGGTCCCCCCGCTCGCCTCCGCCGCCACGGTCGCCACGTCCAGCATCGACGTGTCCACCACGCGCGTCACCACCCCCAACGACGATCCCCTCGGCGCGAACCCCGCGAAGTACTCGTGCGCCAAGATCTCATCGGGCGACGCTCGACGCCGCGGGTCGAAGGTTAGCATTCGGAGCAGCAGATCAGTCGCGACGTCCCCGACCCTTCCGGCGGTGAAACGCGATAGGATGTTCCCGGGCCGCCCGCGTATACCGCGCAGGTATCGTCGCCAACGCTCGGATGACACGGCGTCGACGTCGGTCCACGACGGGGTGCCGATGACGTCGAAGAACAGGTTGAGGCGGGCGCGGATTCGGCTCTCCGCGAAGGTTTTGCGTTCGGCGTCGTCGGCGTCCATGGCTTCGTCGCTCTCATCACTAGACGACGTGGACATCCTGCGCCCGTTCATCTCATCGCCGACGCCGTTCGTGTGCGTGTGCGATGTATCGGACACAGGTTTTAGGTTTCTGTTGGCGAGGTAGTTTGTGTACATCTCCGCGGAGCCGGGGGGGGGCAACAGCGGATCGTCGTCGAATCTGAAAAGCGGCGATATGGTCAGCTGGGGCGTGTGCGCGCCGCAGCTCTGCCGCTGTAGTAACTCGCCGAATATGCACCCCAGCGCCCAGACGTCCATCGCGCCCGTGTACTTACCCTCGGACATTATCACCTCCGGCGCGCGGTAGCACGGCGTGGCCACCACGCCCGTGAGCATATCTCGCTCGGCGAAGGACTTAGCCGGCGACTTGGCGAACGACATCGACCCGCTTCGGCTGTGCGAGCCCCGGTTACGTCGCTTCTTCGCGCGTCGCCCGAAGAACGACACCTCGTCGTCGTCGTTCCCTATATCTCCGTCTCCCTCCCCGTCCCACGACATGTCGTTCACTCGCGGCCTTTGCGACTCCGACCTTCCGCCCCTGGCCAGGCCAAAGTCGCATACTTTCACCACCCGGCCGCCCAGCCTGTTGCGCCCGCACAGGATGTTCGCGGACTTGATGTCCCTGTGCCACACCCCGCAGTCGTGCAGGTACTTCACCGCGCTGGACAGCTGGTGCATCAGCGATCGTACCTCCTCCGCGGACGTGTCACCGCGTAAGCCGTACAGGTCCCCCCCCGTGGCGTACTCGAACACGGCGTAGAGATCGACTGACACCGGTTTGAGCGTGAACGTGTCGGGGTCTAGTACCCGCGCGCCCGATGTCGCTGGGGTGTGGAAGATGCTGAAGATCTTGATGATGTTCGGGTGGTCCAGGCGGTTCAGGACGACGACCTCGCGGAGGACCCGGCGCGCGGCGTCGACGGTTTGGAGGGCGTCGGGGACTCGCTTCAAGGCGACGATTCGGCCCGTGCGTTTGTCGAGCGCCTTGCACACCGCGCCGAAGGAGCCGCAGCCGAGGAGCGCGATGAGCTGGTAGCGCGAGCCGACCTTCCACGTGTCCACATGACCGGTATCCTCGTTCTGCAAGGAGGGAGGAGGGAGGAGGGAGGAGGGCGGGGGGTCAGATGAGGGAGGAGCTTTAGGGCGATTTTCCCGGGAATTCTTTTGGGCGATAACAATGCGAGCGAAGGGGCGCGGCTGGGCGGAAGGGTCTGGAGAGGGTTCGGGGGCGCACCTCGACGTAATAGACGCCCTCCTCGCCGCCGGGTGCTGGCTTGACCCTCGGATCCTCGGACCCGCCGTCACCCGCCATCCCCACCCGCGCGACCTGCGTGTCTCTCCTAATGGGCCGAATAAAGTGAAATAATATCTTTGAATAAAGGCACAGCGATCCAGTCAGCGTCCTCGCAGCGGGCGGCAACCGAACCTCCGAAGATCTCCTCTGCGTGACAGGCTGGCTTTCTTAGCGGGCAAATTGGAACCTTTTCTCGGGCGGCCTTCTGCCGAGTCCACTTCGAACGGAGGCGACCTCACGCGAGCGACGAGACCTCACCCGTCGCCACCTCACCCGTCGCGGAGGAGGCTTCCGCGTTCCCGACGCGCTCCGGCGTCCTCTCGCGTGACACGGGTCCCTCGGCAGTCGCCGGACCCAACGGAAATTAAAAAAGAAGCTTCGTGCAGACGTGGCGAGCGGGAGCCGCGCTACGTATGGCGACGATGACGGCGCGCCCCGGGTTCACGGCGCCCCGATTTTCCGTCGCGGCTCGTCCATCTGCGCGCGTGTCGCGGTGCCTGACCAGCGTCGCTCGCGCACAGGCCGCACCCGGCGCGGTACCCGCCTCGGCACGCCCGTCTCGGACCGCCCCGTCCTCGTCGGTGAAGAAAGCGAGGGTTATTACGCCGCGTGGGAGATGCGGGGAGAAATCCGCGACGCGCGGCGACGCCGCGGTCGCCGCCGCGGCCGGCACGCAGGCTGCGCAGGAGACCATCGCCGGGATCATGGGCGACGCGCTCCCGCCCATGATCCAGCAACCCCTCGGCCTCACACTCTCGCAAACCTTCCTCTACTCCGCGGCGTTCGCGCTCGGTCTCGTGGTTTTAGTGGGAACGTTGAGGCCGGCGCTGGTGGTGCTGCACAACGCGTGGGACTCCATCTGGGGCGGCCGCGCGAAGCACAAACCGTTCACCGACAGCTTCTTCGGGTGGTCGTACAGGATCATGAGGACCGCGCTGCTAGCGGTGGCACTCGCGTGGACATACGTCATCATCGTACCAGTCGCATCCACCGGGGTTCATTCCCTTTTCCCGCCCGAGCGCTGCGTCCGGATGCTCCGCATCGTCTACATGGGCTACGCCATGGACTCGTTCCGTAAGCGGTACCTGGCGCGACTAGCGGGCGCGCTGCGACGGAGGATATACGGCAAGATGGAACCGAGCGACTTGATCCCCGCGCACGTGTACGACAGAGAGACTGGAGTGCTGGTCTGGGCGCTGACCGGTTTGGCGGCGATGGACTCGCTGGGTTTACCCCTGCCGTGGCTGGTCAAGGGCCTCGGCGCGTCCACCGTGGTACTCGGTATCCTGGCGTCCGTGGTGCTACGGGATACGGTGGCGAATTACTTCGGCGGGCTCATCGTCATCGCCGCCGGTTGGTTCACGCCCAAGGAGGTGATTCGAATCCTTCTCAGCGGCCGCCGCGAGATCTCGGGCCGGGTGGAGCACATCGGTT
>Ga0315315_10006946_pt1 | contig 10471 bp, 8 predicted proteins | sample M140m3416metaG_FD_203699 | JGI IMG/M metagenome (GOLD analysis project Ga0315315, IMG submission 203699) | Ammonia-oxidizing marine archaeal communities from Monterey Bay, California, United States - M1 40m 3416 | ecosystem: Environmental > Aquatic > Marine > Intertidal zone | place: USA... | reverse complement strand
TGGCCATCATATGCCAATTTAATATTATCCGGAAGTTCACTATTTACAACTTTATTTAAACCCATATAGTGAGATATATGAGTAAGAAGTGCTTGCTTAGGCTTCAACTCTGCTAAAAGCTCTAACGCCTCATCTAAATTAAAGTGAGAAATATGTGTTTTTTTTCTAAGAGCATCTAAAACAATCAAATCTGCACCTATCATCTTTTTCTTCTCTTCAATAGAAATAGCACTTACATCAGTAAGATAGATAAAGTTCTTAATCCGAAAACCAAAAACTGGAAGTTTATAATGTTTTGCCAGAATAGGAATAATTCTTGTATCTTTAATCATAAAATCCTGGTTCTCTATAAGGTTTATTCTTACTTGAGGAATACCAGGATATCTTTTTTCACAAAAAACATATGGAAATTCTTTCTCAAGAGCATCTTTAGTAGTCAAACTACAATAAATAGGCATATCCTTTTTCCATTTATGATTAAATGCCCTAATATCATCCATACCTGCAACATGATCTTTATGATGATGTGTAAATAAGATAGCATCTAGATTCTCTACGTTTTCTCTTAACATCTGTTGTCTAAAATCAGGTCCAGTATCAATTACAAAAATCTGATTATCAACCTCTATCATAACTGATGATCGGAGTCTTTTATCTTTTTCATCCTTTGATATACAGACATCACAATGACAGGCAATAACTGGAACTCCTTGAGAGGTACCGGTACCTAATAAAGTTATCTTCATTTTAGAACTCATTATTTGATGTAAAATTAATAGATAAATACTTTTTTATAGGAAATATCTATATAAATTTGCAATTAACACAAACATACCCTCCTTATGAAAAACAATGTAACCCTAACAGCGGGCCAGAAAGCATTACAAATAAACCTTGACCAAAGCATCTACGGTTCATTTGTTGAGATTGGTGCAGGTCAGGAAGTAGCTAGGAATTTCTTCAAGGCAGGTTCAGCTTCTACTACAATAGCAAAAACGATGTCTGCCTACGATAGAGACTTCTCTAATGCTATTTATGGTAAAGAAGAAAACGGAAGATATGTTTGCAAATCCAGGTTAGAGAAAATGCTAGAACACGAGTACCAATTACTTGATGAAAGGTTAGATAGAGAAAATCATAAGAGCACCAAATTCTTTACATATGCAGATACAATATCTACGGTGAATTATGCAAAAACGATACAAGGACATGGGTGGATTGGGTTAAGATTTCAGAGAAATCCAAATGAAAAACCTTCAGACTTTATTATACATGTGATATTGCATGATCAAGATGCAAAATTACAACAAGAGACTGTAGGTGTTATAGGTACTAATATATTACATGCATGTTTTCATGAAACAGACCCTAAAGAAATTCTTAAGCGAACCTACGACTCATTAGACAAGGGTCAATTTGAAATTGACATGGTAGAAGCAACTGGTACTGCTTTTAAAAATATTGACAATAGACTACTTAGTCTCACTCTAGTAAAGGAGAGGATGACAAATGCAGTTATCTTTACGCCTGACGGCATGAACAAACAACCATCTGATATTCTTTACAAGAAAAATATTCTAACAATGAGAGGTAGCTTCCGACCAGTAACAAAGGTCAATATAGATATGATTGAGAAAGGTCTAGAAAAATTCAAATGTAGTAAAAGAGTAGAGAAAAAAGATATCCAGATTTTATTTGAGATTACATTAAGCAACCTTAAAGCAGATGGAGAAGTAGATGAGCAAGATTTTCTTGACAGAGCTGACATTTTATGCTCTTTAGGGTATACTGTGATGATTTCAAACTATAAAAAGTTCTATAAAATCATTGAATACTTATCACAATTTACAAAATCAAGAATGGGTGTAATACTAGGAGTAGATAACCTAATTGACATGTTTGAAGAACAGTATTACAGAAATCTGAATGGAGGAATCATGGAGGCCTTTGGAGTAATCTTCACAAGAGATATTAAATTTTATCTCTATCCCTATAAACCGAATAAAAAAACAGAATTACTAAATAGTCACAACATACCAATTCACCCAAGAGTAAAAGGGTTATATAATTATCTCCATTCAAATGGCAGAATTGAAGACCTGCAATACGACACTAGTATCTTAGGAATATTTTCCAGAGATATATTAAAACAGATAAAAGCATGTGAACATGGCAAATGGGAACACGCTGTCCCAGATGGTGTTGCGCAGATAATCAAAGAAAGAAATCTGTTTGGCAATTCATGTAATATTTAAAATAAAAGTGAGAAACATAATTTTCATACTAATTCTCCCATTATTTCTCTTCTCGCAAGAAAAGAATAAAGAACCTAAGAAAATAAAAGTAGATGGATACTCAGGAGCTACTAACTATAGCGTAACAAAAGGAAGAATATCAGGGAAAATAAGAACTGAAAAAAATAAAAATCCGATTGAATATGCAAGTATAAGCCTTACAAATACTACAGATAATAATATAATCGAAGGAACAATTACTGATAAAAAAGGAAAATTCCTATTCGAAGATGTAGTAACAGGAGAATATAAGCTAACTATTAGCTTTGTTGGCTTTACAAATAAAGAAATAAAATTTTCCACGACCAAATCAAATCCAAACTTTAACAATGATGAAATCGTACTATCTACAGATAATAAACTATTGTCAGAGATAACTATAGAGGAACAAAAAGCAATATATGAAACTAAAATCGATAAGATAGTATATAACGCGGAGAATGATCTAAATGAAAATGAGAATGATGCTACAGATGTACTAAGAAAAGCTCCTTTACTATCTGTAGATCTAGAAGGAAATGTCAGTTTAAGAGGGTCCAGAAATATTAAATTTTTAGTTAATGGCAAAGCCTCATCCTTCTTCTCTAGTGATGTTTCTTCAGCACTACAAATGATTCCTGCTGATGAAATTAAGAGTATTGAAGTAATTACAACACCTGGATCCAAATATGATGGGGATGGTGATGCCGGAATTGTAAATATTATTACAAAAAGAAAAAAAATAGATGGTTATCAAGCTACAATAAAAAGCTCTCTAGGAAGTAAAACAGCGAGAAATGGAGTTAATTTAAAGTTAGGAAAAAACAAATGGGGGCTGTCAATAAATGGTGGGCAATTTGGAAGTGGTTTTAGAAAAAGAGACGGTCTTGAAGATTATATTAGATTAGACTGGGATGATAATGACACAAATATGTTAAGTAAAACCGGTATATCCAAAAGTTCATGGGATGGCTATAGAGGTGCAATTAATACATTCTACGATATAAATAGATATAACTCTATAAGCTCATCATTAGCTACTTCTGGCAGAAACAAACCATACAACAAAACTGAAACCAGTTATTATACAGTATTTAACGAAGAAACAGATACAACGATAAGCACTATTGACAAGACAGATAGAACCTTAGATATAGAATGGACAACAGATTATACAAAAAAATTCAAAAAAAATGAGGGTCAGGAATTGTCATTAGCCTATCAAATTGGCGGAAAAATTAATGATGGAAATACGAATATCTATGAATCAACAATTTCGGAAGGACTATTAAATCAAAATGACGAGAAAGTAATCGAAGAAACTTTTCAAATTGATTACATTCATCCTTTTGGATCAAGAACAAAAACTACAAATACAAATAAAAAAAATGAAAGAAAAAGAGGGAGGAGACCGAAATCATCTAATATATCTGGAGGAAATAAGATAGAGATTGGTGGAAAAATTATTAATAGAAATAGAGAAATTGTATACTCAGAAATGGAAATGGATAAATATATCTTTGCCGAAGAGTTTAATTACTCTCAAAAGGTATCATCATCATATTTATCTTCTGAGTTTAGCTTACCTAAAGGACTAGGACTTAAAACTGGTTTAAGATTAGAAAATACACGAATAAAAGGGAACTGGGAAAATAATTCTGAAGATGAATTTAAGAAAGATTATACTAATATACTGCCATCAATTATAATATCTAAATCATTCTCGCCAATGCAATCTATTAAGTTAAGTTATAACAATAGAATTACTAGGCCAAGTGTAAAAGAAATCAATACAAATACTGACAAAACAGACAGTAGAAATATACTAATTGGGAACCCTAATCTAGAACCAACGATAACAGAACAATATGAGCTGTCAATAAGTAGCTATGGAAGAATGCTACAAAGTAGTCTTCAGCTATATCATAAACACTCCAAAAATGTTATAGAAGCATTACTAGAAATAGATGAAGTTGGAAACTCTATATCACAGTATCAAAACATAGGAGAAACTAAGCAAACAGGATTTGGTTTCTTTGGGTCTATTAATTTTAATAAGATAAGCTTTCGTAGCGGCTTTAATATATATAACTATTCAGGACGTGATGCAAGATTTGGTTATGACGAGTGGACAGATCCAGTAATATTATATAACTATAACCTAGGAGGAAATTTTTCATTCGCAAAACACTGGAAAGTAGAAGCATTTTCTTTCGGTAGATCCCCTAGCCAAAATATACAAGGATATGTGCCTTCTTTTTCAATGATGAGTATTGGCATAAAAAGAACATTCATAAACAAAAGAGGGTCAATAGGTATTAGAATTATAGAGCCATTTCAAGAGAACAAAGAATTCAGAACAGCCCTATCAGGAGATGATTTTACTCAGGAATCTATAAGAACTATACAATTTAGATCTATCTCCATTAGTTTCAAATATACTTTCGGGAAATTAAATTTTAAAAGTTCAAGTGAAAAAACCAACATCAAGAATGATGATGTCAAAGAAGATAGTAATGATAATTACTAAAAATACACCTTACACCATCCATTTCTAATTGGCTTTAGATACAGCTTTAAATCAGATTTTTTCTGAATGGTAAGGTCATAAAAAAAAGTATCTAAATTAGCAACGCTCACTAGTTGGTCTAATGAAACACAACTTAATTTATCCTTTATTAAACAAAAGACATTCAATCTATTTAACAGAGAAATGGAGAGAGCTTTCTCTATTTCTTCTATCTTATGCTGCAGTGTATCAATAGAACAACCTGTTGCAATATTTATAGATTCATCTAGAGCAATAATAATAAAATGATTTTCTAATATTTTAAAACCAGCTTTTAAAGGATTTGAATGAGCCGTCCAATGTCTTAAATGATTAGAAATTTCACTTGATATATATGACTCTTGATTATCTGTCAAAGGTCTATCAGAGGGAAAAATCCATATTCTAGCATCTTCAGAAAGATTATCAAAATCAACTAGCATCTATATATTTTCTGCGATATCACGAACCTCGGCCGCACCTTCATCCAAAGACTTAACACCATCACTTATCATAGTATTACAAAAAGGACATGCTGTGGCTATAATATCAGGACTTAAGGAAAGAGCTTCTTGAGTTCTATTAATATTAATATCCTGAGTTCCTTTCTCGGGCTCTTTAAACATTTGAGCACCACCAGCTCCACAACAGAACGACCTCCGTCTACTTCTTTTCATTTCAATTAAATCTACACCTAGTAAATTTATTAACTCCCTAGGAGAATCATATATATTATTGCCCCGACCCAAATAGCAAGGATCATGATAAACAATCTTCTTTCCCTTTAAACTTCCCTTGACAACTAATTTCCCTCGAGAAATGAGATCTAATATGAACTCTGTATGATGCTGCACGATATAATTACCACCCAATGATGGATACTCATTCTTCAATGTATTATAAGAATGTGGGCAAGTAGTGACAATATGTTTAATATTATACATATTCATTACCTCAATATTTCCAATTGCTTGCATCTGAAATAAGAACTCATTACCTGACCTTTTTGCAGCATCACCAGAAGAAGATTCTTCAGTGCCAAGAACTCCGAAATTAACCTGTGCAACATTTAATATTTTAACAAATGCTTTTGTTATCTTTTTGGCTCTATCATCAAAACTTCCAGCACTTCCTACCCAAAAAAGAATATCAGGCTCTTTTCCTTCTGCCATAAAATCAGCCATTGTTTTCACCTGAATTCCACTCATAAATTATGACTTAAAAACCTGTATTGATACTTCTTTCTCTACAAGGTCTGTAAATTTACCATCGAATCTTGTTGCTCTTACGATATGATTATCTACCCAATGATAATTACCTCCCCTTGGCTTACCCATTAACAAAGCATGATACTTGAAGCCATTCCTCTCTAACCAATGCTCTGTAACCTTCCTATGCTCCTCAATTCTAGAGGTGAAGAATGTTATATAATGTCCCTGCTCATACCACTTATTTAAAGTAACCAAAGCATCTGGATACAACTTAGCTGTAGCCATCCTTTCAGATTCCTCATTAGGTATGTCATCACAAATTGTCCCGTCAATATCTATTAGATAATTCTTAATATCATCTGGCAATACAGGGGAGATATACTCTCCATCCACTATCTTTTCTACTAGTTTATTCATCTTTCCAATTTAATCTATCCGCTGCAGGAAACTGCCATGGAGCTCCATTATTTTCAATATTACTAAACATCATATTCAATTCACTAGGAGCAGAGGACTGTTCCATTACTAAATATCTTCTTAAATCTATTATGATTGACAAAGGATCGAGCTCTATAGGACAAGAATCTGTACACGCATTACAGGAAGTGCAAGCCCAAATTTCTTCATTCGTAATATAGTCTCCCAATAGAGTCTTAGTATCTTCTATACCCTTCCTTTTATTATCTGAAAATTCCGAAATCCTAGCTCTTGTATCCATTAATATCTTTCTAGGAGAAAGCAGCTTTCCTGTCTGGTTCGCAGGGCAATTTGACGTACACCGACCACACTCTGTACAACTATATGCATTTAAAATCTGTACCCAATTTAAGTCGATAGCATCTTTAGCGCCGAATGATTGAGAAATTGCATCATCGCTACTAGTATTTGCATAAGGGTCGCTATTAGGATCCATCATAAGTTTTACTTCTTTAGTTACTGAATCTAAATTAGATAACCCTCCCAATGGATTAAGATTAGCATAATAAGTACTAGGAAAAGCAAAAAATATATGTAAATGCTTTGAGATTAAAACATAGTTTAGAAAAATTAAAATACCTATAATATGAAACCACCAGCAGAAACGCTCAATAAATACTAAGCTACTAAAAGACATAGTCTCTATAAGTGGTACAATAATCTGACTAATAGGAAAAAGACCAGCTTCTATGTAATGATTACTAGAAGATGGACTTGCTTGTAGGACACTGTCTGCAGCATTCATAGTAAGGAAAGCAGACATCAATAATATCTCAAATACAAGTATAAGGTTCGCATCTGTTCTAGGCCACTTAGTCATTTCACTAGTCCAAAAACGTTTTATCTTAATAATATTCCTTCTTACCAAGAAAACTAAGCATGCAAATAAAACCAAGAATGCTAAAATCTCAAAGGAAGCAATTAAAAGGTTATAAATGGACATAGGTAATATACATGCTAAGTATCTATGAGATCCGGTTACACCATCTATTAAAATCTCTATCATCTCAATATTAATAATAACAAAGCCAACATAAACGATTATATGCAAAATTCCTGCTACTGGCCTTCTCGTCATCTTAGATTGACCTAATGCAACTCTAAACATATTCTTCCAGCGATCAATACGTCTATCTGACCGATTAATATCTCTACCTAATCGTATATTGTATATAATCTTCAAAAAATTTCTGGAAAATACGAATATAGAACCTATAAAAAGAACTGTGAAAATAATATTACTTAAGCCCATATTCATTCTTACATTTTATTTTTTTTGGGATTTTGATTTTCCTCCTATAATTGAAAAACCAACATACCTTCTTGGGTTTTATTTAATATCTATAATAAGCGACTCTAACTCTTTTGATGTGTTTTCTAAATTAGAATAAAAATCTTTATCATTGATAAGCATTCCTAAACTCCCCTCAGAGTCATTTATACTATTAGAAATTTCTGACAAATTAGTTAATAAGCCTTTAATATCAGATTTAACAATATCATCTGATATAGCAGAAAAATTTCTCAATATAGCTGATATTGCATCATTATTATCCTCGAGGTTTTTTACAATACTAGAAATTCTCTCATCATTCTGGTCTACAATTGCATCTACTCTACTCATGGTTTGAGCCATTAATTGAAACGTCTGATCTAATGATTTTAAACTGTTACTGAGGTTCTCTCTAGCTCCCTTATCCAGAACTATTGTTACAATCCTCATTACAGAATCAATTGAACTAATTAATTCCTCTGTTTTAATTTTCAGCGGCAGTATTTGTGCATTAACCTCATCTTGTAGAGAACCTTGAAGACCACTCACCAAAGTGTCTCCGGATATAGCAGAAACAATACTATTACCCAAAACTAAATCGATACTTTTTGTCCCCATTAAATCCTGATTTACTATCTTTAATACTGTATTCTCAGGTATTAAGAAATCTTCCTCAATACTTACAGTAACCAGTATCTTTTGGTTGTCATTAGTTAACAAGCTAACATTAGACACCATCCCTACCTCATAGCCATTTAATAAAACGGGACTACCCGCCTTTAAACCTCCGACATGATTATATGCAGCATAAAAATCTCTATTGCTATTTAACACATTTAATCCTTTAAGATAATTTAAGCCTACAAATAATACTGCAATAGTTAATATTGCAACAAATCCTATCTTTGATTCTTTAGTCATTATTTCTTATTATTTTTTGCAAATCTAATGCTTCTTTCATAGAAATTCTTTCATCTTTATAAAAAGCTACTATAAAAGCGCCCTGAAAACCAAGTCCAAGCATATTCTTTCTAATCTTATCTGCATCTTTTTTTATAGCATTATCTCCGACATAATACTTGAAAACACCATTTACAAGACGTTCTTCTGCGTCAACACTAACAAAAACAGACTCATTCTTCATTGATTTTAAATAAGTCCCTATTTGCACTTTAAAAGACAACCTATCCTCTAAATTCTGTATAACAACCTCTTTAGTTGAGAGTTTTTCTTTTTCTGATGACATCTCCTTCTCTAACAGATCATCTACAGCCTCTAAGCTCTCTTTATATGATCTAAAAGCTCTGAAAATTGCAGAAGCAATATAATCTTGCCCTATATCAGACTGCAAAAAATCTTCCTCCTTAGGATTAGTTAAGAAACCACATTCAACAAGTATTGATGGCATATTAGTCCTACTAATAACATAGAAAGGGGCTTGTTTGACACCTCTACTTTTTCTATTTGCTCTACTAGAGAACTCATGCTCTACATTCTCAGCTAATTGTAAGCTTTGATCTAGATATGTATTTTGCATTAGACTAAAAACTATATAACTTTCCGGAGATTTAGGGTCAAAACCATCATACTTTTCTTGATAATTATCTTCCATATAAATAGCTGAGTTTTCCCTCATTGCAACATCTAGATTAGCTTTTAACTTACTCATTCCCATAACAAAAACACTCGCTCCAGATGCTCTAGAGTTGGTAAACCCATCACAATGAATTGAAATAAATAAATCAGCATTTGCATTATTAGCTAATTCAGTTCGTTCATTTAATTCAAGAAAAATATCATCCTTTCTGGTATAAACAACATCAATATCTGGGAATGAATTAGTTATATAGCTTCCCAATTTAAGTGATACTGCTAATGCAATATGTTTTTCATACTTAGCATATCTTTTAGTTCCCATAGTACCTGGGTCCTTCCCTCCATGACCAGCATCAATTACAACAGTTCTAATTTCATTATCTGTATTAGATTGAGCATGAATAGAGAAACTAATAAATAAAAGAGGGAGAAATAAAAATATCGATCTCGCGTTATGTAAAATTATATGGTATAATTTAGTTAATTTTGGCACGATTTTCTATATATAGCAATTGACACAAATATAACACTAAGATTGAACCTGAAAAAACAAACCTTAATTGTATTCCTATTCTTATTAACAGGAATATTTAATAAATCTGATGCTAAGATAACCTACAGCTTCTTAGACTCCACAGAGACTAAGAATTACTCCTTTGAATATCTAATAAAACAACATGCTGAAGATTCAATAAGATTAAGTATTGACGAGAAAAAGGCTTTCCTCTATGGAGGTGCTAAAATAGAATATCAAAATACCACTATCACCGCGGACTATATTGAGATTGACTGGGATAAAAACTCTATATATGCTAGCTGCAAGATAGATTCAGCAGGAAAAAAAGAAGGAATACCAATATTTACTGAAAAAAAAGAAAGCTTTAAAGCTGAGGAGATGACCTATAATTTTAAGACTAAAAAGTGTAGCGTAAAAAAAATAACGACAAAAGAAGGAGAAGCCTACATATTAGGAGAAACTGTTAAAAAAGTAAATGAAGAGACTTTCTATGTTCACAAAGGAGACTACACTACATGTGATGCAGAAAATCCTCATTTCTCAATAAGGTCAAGAAAAATTAAAATAATACCTAAT
>Ga0315315_10006942_pt1 | contig 10474 bp, 10 predicted proteins | sample M140m3416metaG_FD_203699 | JGI IMG/M metagenome (GOLD analysis project Ga0315315, IMG submission 203699) | Ammonia-oxidizing marine archaeal communities from Monterey Bay, California, United States - M1 40m 3416 | ecosystem: Environmental > Aquatic > Marine > Intertidal zone | place: USA... | reverse complement strand
ATTGAGAAAATTGAAGTACATTTTTAATTGGGTATTAAAGAAACAAAAACAAACAACTATAAAATGTCTCTAACAACGCACCAAGAATTTAATAAAACAGTAACGGATTATGCCACTTCAGCCACAGCCACCCATTACGAAAATCTGATGTGTAAAAAGCCTTGTGGTCGCGGTGTCGGGAAATCAACACCACAGGAAGACGTATACGCATCCGAAGTCGAAGGTTTCGCCAAGCGTGAACTCCAAAAAAAGCTGTGCGTTCTACCAATTGGACATGTCGGTCGCTGTTCATGCAATTTAAAAAGTTTTTTCAAAAAAGACAGTGCGCACGATAAAGCCACTGGCAAGATCGATACATCCGTTTTCTCCACTACAGGTAACGACGAATACGCGTATAAAAATAGAGCATCGAGATGTCATCAGAACGCATTTACGGCGGGAGAAGAGCGGAGCATACGAGACAAAACAATCAAGAAAAAATGCGGCATCCCATTGAAGGAGTATTCGACACCCAACGCAATGTCAGACTGTTATTTGGACTGGATTGTATACTTGTGGTGTACGATAGGGGTCGAAGTAAACACGGAATGTCCTAACTACAAGGCGATTGTATTGATGTTAACTCTTCACAAGCAATTTATACAAAATCATTTTGCTCGGCTGAACCGCTCTGTATTCGACTCTGAGGGTAATACGATATGCTGTGTTACCAGAAAACAGACGACCATTCAAGATTTTGTTGTGGACAGAATCAATATTAGCGATTCCGACGTCCAGTTTGGTCATATTCGGTCTAGTTCGGATAACTGTCTGACAATCAAGGGACTGAACACGGTGGTAATGTCTCGCAGGGGCAATCTCATCATAGGCGAACGTCTCTTCACAGAAGACGTCTGGATAAATGAGCTGAGAGACATATTGATTCCGTATGAAATGAAATAAATCAATTCAAATCTCGAAATAAAAAAACACCTTAACAAGGTATTTTTTTATTGTGTGGTGATAGAAGAATCAGATTGGCGAAAGGTATTTACATAAATATTTGTGGGATGAGTTTTTAAAGTATTACTTTTCGCCAATAAGTTTTTGTTTAATATATTCGCAATATTTTTCTTCTTTTTCAATTAAAATACATTTTCTGTTAGTTTCTAAACTGGCATACCCTATAGTCCCAGAACCAGCAAAACAATCTAATACGGTGTCGCCCTCATCCGTGGTGTGGTAGATAATATTTTTTAATAAATCTATGGGCTTTGGAGTTATGTGAATTTTACATCGCTTTGCCATATCATAGTTCCATATACTATGATCTGTTCTCATATTGTTAAATTTTGGAACAATATCTTCATATTTTAAATTTAAATGTTTTTCAATGGGCTTAATTGTATCTCTTGTAGGCATATTTTTACCAGTTTCCAGATTACTATACCAACCCGTTATGCCACCAGTTCTACTTTTAATTTCTTGAGAAATAGTAATTTGATTAATTTTTAATCTTTTTCTAGCTTCTTTTAATTTATATGAATTCTCAAATGTATAAAATAGTATATATTCCGCCATTTTATTAAAATTATGCATTTCTTTTTTCACAACAAATCCATCCATAAATCCCTTTTTTTTCGAACCTTCGAATCGTTTATTCCATACTATCATTTGTTTAAAAATAAACTTAGTATTTTTTTTTATGGATACCATTAATTCACTAATGGTTTCCATATTATTATGAAACATAAAGAAACTACCATTGTCTTTTAATTTAGTTTCTAATTTTTTTATTATTTCGATCATAAAATCGTTGTAATTATCTATAGTATCCCAAGTATCTTTCCCTATATTGTAAGGAGGGTCAATACAAATTAACTGTATAGATTTATCAGCTATACTATCCAATTTTGATAATGAATCACCTTTAATTAATTTAATTAATTCTGATACATATAATACATCCGAATCCGTGATAGCATTATTATTTTTTTTTAGAATCTTTAATTTCTTAGCTTTAATTTTGACTGGTTCTTTTTTATTAGACATTATAGTGTATTTATAATTGATAATATTTTTAAAATCAATTTTATATTTATTTGCTTTTAAATAATACCTAAATGTAATAATTATTATTGCCGGTTTCTAGTTATATTACCTATTTATGATTTAACAAAAAACTAGATTTTACTCTTTTATAGGAGAGAATTGTTAAATATTATTAAATAAACCTAGATTAATCTGTATTTAACAAATGAGGAATTGTAACTTCTAATTAAAAAGGCATTTAATTTAAGTTTCTCTCTTAATTTTAAATATAAACCTAATATAAATGATGGACTATTACAGTAATTATCCCGGACCTTCTAAAAGTGGCGCGTTGGAACAAATAAAGACCAATATAACAGCATCACTTTTAGCGGAGAACCACGATTTTATAGAAAATGACAAGAGGGAAGATTTAGAAAGATTAATAAATGAAAGCATAACGGAAGGTGTGAATCAAGTTTACGGAGACAGTGACGAATGTCCTGGAAGTGCGACAGGATGGGCCGTTTTCGTAAGACCGGATATTTTAAGAGAGACAAGAAGAATTTTGGGCGAAAAAACCAGACAATATAAGAGAGATATTTTAGAAAAGGCAAAAAAAAAGAAAGTTGAGAAAGTTGTTTCAAAACAATTAATACCGCAAACAATTAATTTGGACGATGATACAAATAAAGGATTGGCTGATAAAATTAGTTCAATGACAAAAGGTGGGAAAAGAAAAAGAAAAACAAATAAAAAACACAAACAAAGAAAAAAAAAGACCAAGAAAAGACCGAGGAAAAAACAAAAAAAAACCCGTAAACAAAAAAGATATAAAAATTAATTTAAGTATTTTTCATGAATCAAATATAAGTACATGAAAAATATATTCAAAAGAATTTCTTTAAATAAAATAAATAATCGTTTTTTTTCGTCTTCATTACATTTAACACCAAAACAACCAAAAATACACAAGTTTTCCTGTGTAGATGATAATGCTAAAATCCACCACAGCGTCGAGATAGGACCGTTTTGTACCATTGGACCGAACGTTGAATTGGATCGTGATACTATAATTAAATCCCACGTGGTTTTAGATGGTTATACTAAAATAAAATCAAATTGTAAAATCTACCATCATGGTTCAATCGGGACTCCTTCGCAAGATAAAAAATATTCAGGTGGAAAAACAAAATTAACAATAGGAGAGAATTGTATTATACGTGAAAATACAACAATTAATTGTGGAACAGAAGAAGAATACGGTGGAAACGCGGAAGGCACTGTTATTAAAGATAATGTTTATATTACATGTGGTTCGAGAATAGGTCATGACTGTGTTATAGGAAATGATGTGACAATAATAAGTTCGGGCTTATCAGGTCATGTGAAAATAGATGATATGGCTGTGATAGGTGGGAGATCCGGCATTATACAGCATATTCATATTGGGAAATTAACTATGGTTGGTGCCCAATCATTACTAGTAAAAGATACATTACCTTACTCTTTGGTACAAGGTTCTCCTGCGTATTTAAGCGGGGTTAATTTGGTTGGTTTACGTCGCAATAATTATTCTAATAAACAAATTAAATTTTTATTGGCAGCCCAAAGATATATATTTCCAAATAAAAATATAGATTATAAAAAAACATTTCCTCTACCATATAAAGAAAAAATAGTCGACAGGTTAAAAGAAGCATTAATGTTTATAGATGTTGGTATGGTAGACCATGAAACGGCAAAACTGGCGCGAGAAATGATTGATATTTTAATAAAAAATGATAAAGTAACTAAACCACTTTGTAAATATGAATAAAATTATATAAGAGCGGCTGGTATATGAGTGAAGAATTTCAAATTAATTTTTAAAATAAAAAAAATTGAAGTACTTTCTTTCTTATTTTAGAAAGATATTAAAAACAAACAAACCTTTAAAGTTATCAAAAAAAAAATAATTATGTCTTCTTCAGTTTCTTCCAACACAATCGCAAACTGCAACCCGGAAACCGGCGTTAGCTTGTGTATCCCACGCGTTTTCAACAACATTGGCTGGCGTCGCGTCAAGCAAACGATGATCTCCTGCGGCTGGGGATATGTTGATCGTGTGGATGTGATCCCCTGTGGAACTCACAAGCGTGCTTTCATCCACTTTGCTCCGGGCAAGTGGAACACTCGTTCTGGCGAGGCGATGGCCGTCCTCGAAGCTTTCCGAAACGGACAACAGGTTCAGGTGGTCTACGACGAGCCATGGTTCTGGAAGATCTCCGCCAGTGGTAGCAAGAAGCCGGCGGAGGGACCAAAGCCAAAGCAGCGTCCCACTGTTCGCATCAGCGATGTTATCCCAAGTGTTTTGACGAACCCACCTGACGTTGATCAGATTTCGGTCGAGACCATTCAGCAAGAGGTTGCCCAAGAAATTGCCGGTTCGCATTCGCCACCGAGCTACGACAATCTCAACTCTTTTCCTGAGGATGATGGAGAGGAGAAGGTCGAGGCTTAAATTAAAATATAAAATTTGAGATGTAAATCTCACTGTGATGGAAAACACAGTTTTAAAAAACCTTTTTTTTTATTACAAAAAATTGAAGTAAAATATTGTGTTTTTATTTTAATCATTAAAAACAACAATATATAAATAAAATGGCATCTTTAACCAATCAAAAACTTTCTTGCTTAAATTCCGTCAAACGTTCGGAAGAGGGAACAAGACCAAAAACGGTACGACAACCCGCCGTAATTTTGTTCGAGTATATCGGTGACAGATCTGGCTCAACATCTTCAATCTTTCAAGCACAAATGGAAGGTCTCCAAAAATGCGTTGACGATCGTCGCGAAGACTCTAAGAAAACCAACGCCAAATGTTATGTAAGTATTACGACTTTTGACGATGAGTCAATGACTTACACGAAAAAATGGAGTCTGGATTCTGGAGATTATGCCGATATTGAAAACATTCCAGCAGAGTTGGATACTAGAGAAATGCTTCAGCCACGCGGTTGTACATGTTTGGTCGATACCGCGTATGAAAGAGCCGTTGCTTTTGAGAAAAAGTTAAAAGAAATCCACGATTCTTTGAAGGGAACAGAAAACGAAAAAGTGGTAGCTGTATTTGCTTTGTCAACCGATGGTTTGGACAATGCTTCGACAAAACACACCATTCAAGACCTTAATAAGGTTATTTTGAGATTGAGGAAAAGCGGCGCAGAGATGATGTTTTTGGCGGCGAATCAGGACGCCATTGCCACTGGAACAACCTTTGGTTTTGCCCCAACACACGCCATGACTTTTGGAGCTACTCCAGAAGCAGCCAATTCGGCATTTAAAAGTTTGTCACAGCTCACCCGAGATTCTTCGGATGGAACTGTTGCGCCAGGAGCCAGTTCCGGATTTTCAGAGTCGATGAGACAATCTAGCGCACCAGTGGTCAGTAGAAGAGGGAGACGACCCGGTGATATTAGAATGATGCCACCTCGATCACTGCGAATGTCAACGTGTGTTCCTTATAGCCCAGACGAAGATAGCGATGATGATGAGGACAGTCAAGTCGGTTCAAATGTTCAATCTAGAAATTTGCGAAGGGTAATGTTTAAAAGCCCACCAACATTAAAACGTCAAAATAACACACCACCATCTTTATTCAGACAATAAGTATTTAAATTTAATTAATAATAAAAAAATGTATTATAAAATTTTTTTATTATTATTTTTTTCACATTATATCACAACATTTCGCACATTTCGCCTCATCCTACGCGGACTTCTCTTCTCCACCGTCGCCCTGACCAGCAGCCTGAAAAAAAGGTTTTCCCTGAAGAGATTTTCTGGCAGTCGCGTCATCTACAACGGGTATAACACTAATTTCACATATGGGTGACCAATTAAGCATCCAACTGTTAAGATGCGCGGTATCAGAACACTCGCAAATACAGGTTCCACCGGCACCGTTAAGATGAGACCACCTTCCGACCACTTTAATATGCTCGCCGGCATCTTTAATATCGTCGTCGGGCGTCATGTTACCAAAAGCGTTCCAACAAGGGATTCGTTTGTCAATAGGGACTGTCCAAGATATTTGAAAAAGCATTATACAGAGTATATATTTATTTTTTTTTAAGTTGTTTTGACATTGATTTTTATTTTTATAAAATTGAAGTAAAAATTTGATTTAATTTAATCATTATTAAACAATTATATCAATATACTATGGGAAATTTCTTTTCGAAAAACGAACAAAGCAAGTCCCCCGTTTCCACGGGCGATGAAGAGAAACAATCAAATCAAACAGATGTGTTGATTTTAAAGGAAGATGGATATCATTATACCATAGACGGTCTTAAAGTGACCGGGACAGGTATTATTTTAAGGAAAAAATATAAAGACGAAACAGCTGGCGAAGTTACTTATAAATTTAATGTTTGCGAGGAAAATCGAGTAGCGATGAGCAAAGACGAACAAGAAAGACTGGGTTCACAGCCTTATATGCTAAACAAAATATGTTTAGATAAAAATGGCGAAGTTATCCCTGATGAGTTGCTTGGAAAATGGATTTATAAGAGAATGAACAAACTTAGTGAAGTTGGAGAGCTTTTGGAAAGTGAAGCTTGGGCATTTGTTTCGGAAGCAAGATACAATTGTGAAGATTTTGCGGACCGACACTTTCCAATGGCTCTCAATCGTGAGAGAATAAAGAAAAATGAAACCATAAATGAGTGTACTGTTCGTCTCTTGAGTGAAGAACTTTACAGAAAATTAAAAAATTACAAAAAACTTCCAAAATACAAATTTATTCATGAATTAAATGGAAAAAGAGCCATTGTAGTTTATTTCGTAGACGAGGAAGACACAGAAATCGATCAAAAAATCATTGATGAAAAAGGAAAATCAAATTACTTTTGCGCAAAAGATATCGCGGAGTTTGGAAGAAATGATATTTTGGAAACGCGCAATCACAGATTTTGTTCTGAGGAAGAAGTTGATAAACTAATGAACGATTTTCTGGAGAAAAACAAAACCAAAGATTTGTCTAGATGGGGAGGAAAGACAATGTGGGTGGAATGTAAAAAACACTTTTAGATCTTATAATAAATTAAAAAAATAAAAAAATATATTTTTTTATTTATTTATTGTATATGATTAGCAAAGACGAAATTAAATTTAAAGAAGAAATACTTAAAATGTCTAAACAACTAAAAAAACATCACCCAGATATGATAGAAATCACGCAAGAATACTTAGATGAAATACCAAGTAAAACTCTTCATGATATAGCCGAGAATATACATTTATCCATTAAAGGATACACCTCACAAAAAGCAGGGAAAAAAACAAGAAAACATCGCGGTAAAAAGAAAAAAAAAATGACACGAAAAATGCGAGGTGGTCAGTGGGGTGTATTTTTAGCCGGAGTAGCGGTTATAGTAGGAGTATCTATTGTTCTTGGTAGAAGAGGGATATCGCTTCCAGAGCCATTATATAGTATTCATAATTATTTAGAACCGGGTGGTAGAAATCCTCGACCCGAAACGATTGAGCAAAGTTTAGGAGGTTTTGCGGATGGTTCTTCTTCGTTTAGAAGAAGAAGAACACCTTTTGTGGGTAAAAAAAAGAAGTCTTTTATTGAACATAGAATGCGACAATTGGCGAGTGGTGCGAGAGACACAGTTAAGTATAGAAATGATGATTGTCCAATATGTTTGGAAAAATTAACAACGCCAATGAAAAATGGAAGCCGTAATTGTCAACATAAATTTCACGAAGACTGTATAAGAATGTGGCATTCAAAGCACAATAATTGTCCTATATGTCGTCGCGATCGTTAGAAATATTTTTAAAATATAATTTTTGTTTGAATTATATTTTATTTTTAATAATTATTTTGATTTTTTTATCGTTTTCTAGTTTTTCTTTTAGTTTTTTTATTTTTTCTTTTAGTTTTTTTATTTTTTCTTTTAGTTTTTTTATTTTTTTTATTTTTTCCACGTAATTTATTACCTCCTCCAAAAGCGAAAGCTTTAAAAAAATTAATATTTTGTGAATTTGGCTGTTTTAATACTTTTAATATATCTTTTGCCATATTATCGGCTTTCATTCCAGATTTTTTCACGACAATGGCTTTTACATTAGACCCCCCAGTTCCATCAGGTTTTTCAATAGCGCAGTTTTTATATGCGAATGATCTATGGTGTCCGTCTAAAATAATTTTTTCCTTAACACCTTTTACGTCGCTATCACCCTCAATTAAAATAACAGGTACTTTTTCGGCTCTAGGATTTTTACATATTTTTTTTGATGTACTTATTCTTACTTGGTTTTGTATTGGCTTTATGTTGGCTGTTTCAAAATTAACCTTTTCAAATTTGACTGTATATCCGTTATTTTCCATCACTTCTTCAAAAGCATCTAAATCTTCTGGTTCTGAAATTTGCGGCATATCGACCCTTGGAATATCTAATGATCCGGCGCAAGCATCTGGGTCATTACAAAAATCATCAGTTTCTCTTTGTTTGGCGTTGGTATTGTTTTCCATTTTGGCGTCAACAAGATTTTTAAAATTAGTTGTTGTGGTTGGTGGAAAATTATATTCGGTGGCCGTTGAGGTGTCTGTATATGTAGTAAGATCTGATAATCTACTATTATCATCGTTCATATTGGTGGGATATTGTGTACTTGCAAAATCAAAATTAAAATCAGTTGTAGCATTGGTAGTATCTAGTGGAAAATTATATCTCGGTGTTGTTGGTGATAGACTAGTATCCGTATATTTTGTAAGATCGGATGATAAATTAGGTGTGTCAGTGTTATCAAAATTGGATTTTGGCGTAGATTGCCCTAAAGAAGTCGTATCATTATCAAAATATAAAGGCGTATAATTTGTTTGTTGTTTTTCAACTGTTTGTCCAAATTGTGTTCCAATTGAACCAAATTGCGGTGATCCAAAATTTACGGCAGCCGCGGGTCCACCCAACGCAAGCGCACTAGCCAAACCTTTTTTCCAGTTTACACCTCCGCGTTTCTTTCGTGTTTTTCTCTTTCCACTGCTTTTTTTTCGTCGAGTTTTTCTTTTTTTTTTACCACCTTTTGTACTCCAGAAATCTGCTGTTCTAGCACGGTGAACAGATTTAGTCGCTGGGTCATATAATATTTTTTCCGCCGGTGTCATTTCTTTTTTTTCACCTTCTTGTATTGCGTCAGGGATTCTAACTGCGGTCATCTGTAGAAGCTGTTGAGGAGGAGCCATTTGGGGTTGATTTTGAACTAATTGATTATTGTACTGGTCTAAACCAAGTCCTAAATTACGGCGACGCAAAGCCAGACATTGGTTACACAAAACCATTCTTCTTTGTGCTGGCTGTGGATATACGATACGATCGGCTTTTGATTCGCCACCAGGTGTAATTTGACTCAATAGTCTTAAACCGAGTGGCTGTGGATATACAATACGATCGGCTTTTGATTCGCCCCCTGGTGTAATTTGACTCGATAGTCTTAAACCGTATGGGTGTTTGTTTTGATCTTGTGAATTCATTTTATATATATATTTAGATTTTAATACCGGTTTATTGTTATATTACCTATTTCTCATTTACCTTAAAAGCTAGATTTGCCTGTATTTGACGCGTGAGATATGACTAAAGGTGGTGTAACGGCTAGTTTCCGGAGTGTGTTAATCAAAGTGGACAGTATCCTGTAAATTTAAAAATATTTTAATAGATATGGGAATCACCATGTATGGTATTATCGCGAAGTAGTGTTGCCGGCAGGAGTATATCAATACGCTGAAAAATATTTACGCACGACTGGTTGATGGTAAAGACGGTCTTTATTGTTATAATTTTTGCTTAAACAGTAATAAACGGGAATATCAACCTAGTGGTGCGATGAATGTAAATAGATTTAAAAATATTTTTTGAGTTTAATACTATATCCGTTCCATTAGATGATCTTACAACAATGTAGAATACATTTGTGATTTATCTGGAAATGCTATTGGTTTTAGAAAATTAAATACTGCTTTAGATGTTTATAGTTTTGATTTGCGAGTTTTTGAGGAACGTTATAATGTCATGATTATTCAGGGTGGTCGCGTAGGATTGATGCATGCCAATATATTATACATTTGTTAGTAATTCTTCTTCTAATTCTTCTTTAGTATTTTTTATGAATTCTTTATCTTTTAATAAAATATAAATAGTTGGGATACTTGCCAGTTCAGAGAATATAGCAGATATAAGTGCTATATCTATTTGAATAATTGCTAATTGCAATGTTAAAGCATAACGAATAGCATTTAACATATACATTGTATTTGCTTGTATTTGTAATTCATTTCGTGTAAATCCTTCTACCTTTTTTCTATTTGGATCATAAATATTAAAACTTAATATAGGCATACCTAATTCTGTTATAAATACTTTACAAACGCGAAAAATAAATACGTATATCAGTAAAATTCCATATCTTA
>Ga0315315_10006939_pt1 | contig 10476 bp, 5 predicted proteins | sample M140m3416metaG_FD_203699 | JGI IMG/M metagenome (GOLD analysis project Ga0315315, IMG submission 203699) | Ammonia-oxidizing marine archaeal communities from Monterey Bay, California, United States - M1 40m 3416 | ecosystem: Environmental > Aquatic > Marine > Intertidal zone | place: USA... | reverse complement strand
TGTGATTGGGATTGGCTTGTTGGCTGGAGAGCTCTATCGTCGCAAAGTCTCGAGTGTGGCGTTGGGGCGGGGTGTAAATGCTTTCAATGTCGCTGCGTGTTGATGGGGCGTTTTACTTTTGCTTTTAAGTGGCCTCTTTGGACTCGGAATGAATCACGGATGAACGAACAGACTGCCAATACTGATTTTCCACGTTTGGCTGAGAGTTCAGATCAGGCAGCGCTTGTCATTCTGGTGCACGGCACTTACGCCGGTGACAGCGAGAATGCTGGTCAGAAGTGGTGGCAAGCTGGCAGTCCGGCTGTAGCCCAATTGAGGTCTCGTCTGCCACGAGGGGTTAAGATCGCCGAGGGTGCGGAAGTTTTTCATTGGTCGGGCGAGAACAGCGAGCGAGCTCGAAGTAAAGCCGGGCGACAACTGTTGGAGCGGCTCCGGTCGCTTGAGGCGGATCGACGGGATTACCATTTAGTTGGGCACAGTCATGGCGGGTCAGTGATTTGGAAGACACTGAAGGCCAAGTCATTAAGTCAGCAGCCACTCGAGCATTTGAAGAGCTGGACCACTGTTGGGACACCGTACCTTGAGCATCGCAGTCGCAGCGTATTCAATATTTGGAATATCGCCGGCGTCGTGATGGGCGTGTTGTTGATTCCGCCTGCAGCGCGAGCGATGCTGCAATTGGGGCGGATGCTAAACAATGCCTTTCAGGGAAATGACATGGTGCTAAGCTTACCGCCTGCAAGCGAGGCCGGTTTGATGGGCATCATTCGAGCACCGATACTCGCCAGTCTGAAATGGGTGGGGGTTCAAGTGGAGCATTCCGTGGAGGGCGTTCACATTGGTAGCTACGATCCGGATACGGGTGTTACCTTGTTGGAGTATTTCTTCGGAAGTCTCGAGGGAATTCTATTGCTCGTTGTGACGTTAACGTTGTGCTACGTATTGCTGCATCTTTCCATGATCAGTATTCGTCCTGCGATTGAATCCTATCGAATTCACGCCGAGGAACGCCTACAGCGATCCGCGTTGGAGCTCTATGGAGACCGCTATTTGGCAATCTGGTCGCCTGATGATGAAGCGATCAATGGGTTGCGTGCCACGCTCGGCTTTCGTGTCTCGTTTGTCAGTAAAATGTTTCCGCAGGAACGTGTCTTCTTTTCTGACACCTTGGGCCTGTTATCGAGGCCGTACTACTGGGTGCTATCGCCCATCTTCAACCGCTGGTTACAGCCACCCATTGATCGTCTTGTGCGTAATGCGGTGACGAAAGCTGCGCAAGGGAACGATCGGCCAAGTTCAACTATTGTTGCGGTGACACCGTCGCCGGTAGCAGACCTGTCGCATCTATTTCCTCCTCTGCCCGCTCCACTGTCAAAACGTATCCTATGCACCGCTGATCATCATGCTCGGGACATCGCGCCCATGTTGCGGAAATTACTTGGGCAAGCGTCTTTGGCGCAGGGCATGGAAGGTTTCTGCAAAGAGCTCTCCGGGAAAGAACTAGTTCACACCTCGTACTTTGACCATTCAGCGGTCATGGAGCTGATCTCCTGCAACATCACGTGGAGCATGGGGGAGGAAATGGTGAAATGGAAAACATGGCGGATGGATCCTGAACTGACACGCTGGTTTGGTGACGCGAAGCGGAATCTGATCAACGAGTTTGATTGCGATCAGGGAGCGCTACTGCAGACTGGTCACGCTCCGGCCAAGGTGGCTTAAGGTACTGGTTTGCCGGCAAATCCGAATCGTTCGAAACGGTCGTGTTACGAACGCCCGCAGCGGTGCCGAGCGATCGGTGGTGCGTTCGGTGGACCGGTCCGTATGCCGCTGTTTATCGGGAGCAAGTCAAAGGCTGACCGATTGCGTCAGCCGCAGGTTTTGGAACAGGGTTTCGTCTCTGTCGCAGTGTCCTTGGCGCAAAAGCTGTATCATGGGCTGGGGGCTCTGTTACTCACCCGATGACGCTGCTTTGCAAAACGATACCGTCCCCGGTTGGATTTCTGGGGATTTGCGTTTTCAGGTGGCACATTCGTGGCAGGACATTTGGAATTTGAGCGGTACCAGTAGGTTCATTGCGTAGTATCGCACCTTTTTGGAGCTGGATTGAGTTATGTCATCGTCAGAAGAACGCGGTCGAAGTGATGCTTTGGAAAATAATTCGTCGGCTACGTCGGGCACGGTGAGTCGGCGTGCGTTCATGGCGACAACTGCAGTAACTTCCGCAGTGGTAACGCTCCCTGTTACGACTGCAGAAATGGGGGCAGCGCAACCTGACGCGGAACGCGGAGTTTATCGGTTCGCTGGTCCAAATGCAGATTTTCATGGACACCAATGGCAGACGTTGAATCCCGGGTATTGGAAGATTGAGGGAGGGGCGTTACGCCGAAGGCTGCAGAATTATGGTGATCGCGCGCGGCGAACCGGGTTCCCTTTCCATGGAGAAACCAACGGATTCGAGTTCAAGACCGACTATGACCCGTCGTTACCAACAGGCATCCTCTACGCAACTGAGTGGGATCTGCACGATGAGTATTCCATTCGGGCCAGTTTCACCTATCGGAGTGATAGGCCGGGTGTACTTGAGGGAGATGACCCGCAGTGGGCGATGCATCAAGATGGATTTGGAGTCATGGGAGTGGCCATCGGGGGGCGGTCTGTCCTCGAGAGTTACGGCAAGTTGGGGCAGGTGATCAGGGTCGTCTGGGCTGATGATGGGAAACTTAAAATCTTGGGAGTCGCTGCCGGAAAGGGTACCCCACAGGGTGGCCTTGCTGAACAGCGTGACCGAGTTCTGGCGGAGTCGAATGCCATCGAACTCAAGGCGGGTGATGTTTGTGAATTGACCGTCAAGGTTCGTGCTGTGCGGCAGGATGAGGCGACGCAGGGTGAGGCGACGCAGGCATCTGTGATCGCCACGCTGCAATTGAATGGTCAAACCGTTTCGATTCAGCATCGAGTGAATAAGGATCGTGTGTCTGGCTTTGCTGGGATCGTCGCACGCGGTTTGATGGATTTTGAGGTCAATGAGTTTGTGGTGGGGCCTGGCAAGAATGTGCAGCGGAATGTTGGCGTAGCAGACTGTTTGAGCTGCTATGCACTCGGGGATACGCTCAAACAGGTCGGTTCCGCGTGGCAGGTTCGGATGATCGGACTTTTTGCATCAGGCGGCGAGCAGGTCGAAATTCGTGTCGCCGATAATGCTGATCCAGAGGGTGGCTGGTCGAACGTTCCTGTCTGTGGGACGACGCCGATCGTCAACAATGAATGGCGTCGCTACACCGCCGTTGTTGACGTGACTTTGCCGAGCAACCCTGCCAAAGGCACGCAATATTACACGGTTTGGAAAGATGGTATTGATGTCACAGGAGATGACCGCGTCGGGACTGCTGCTTGTGGCCCTGGCACAGGGCTTGTGGGAGATGTGCCCAAGAGTGGGCAGTACGTTGGCCGTCTGCCAAAATTAGCAGCGCCTTATAAGGTTTGTGGATTGTCATGTCATGCAATCACTTCTGGACTGCAGCAACGCAAAGCTGGATCCTGGAAAATGGCGGGCGCAAAGGATCAATGGCAGTTTCGTGATCAACCGTCTGAGCAGTCCTACAAACACCTCGAGGACTATGATTTTCAGGTCATGCTTTGGGAAGATGATGTTTGGTACATGGAATTGGTGATGTACCCACCCAGTACCGACGACGCCTACAAAATTATTGCTTGGTCAATTTGTGGCCCCACAAGCCGGTGGCAGATGATGAGGCACTGGAACGTTCTCAATCCGGGCGACCATGATTATGGGATGGATGATGTAAAAGGTCCCGAGCAGCTTGCGATACGCAATCAAGATGGATTGGGGCAGGACCCTGCTTACATGCGTCGTAATTTTCAAATTGTGCATCATCTTACAACGGGTGCTGAGCAAGTTGATCCACGGGTGAATCCAAAGAAATGGCGGGCTTGGAAGATGCCTGATAGAGACTTCACGCTTGTGGTTCTCGATTCACGGTTGTGGCGCAGCAGCCAGGATGTTGATATCTGGGACGATCAGGGATGGGGGGAATTTCAAAGTCTGTACGGACGCACAGATCCTACTCGCAGTCTACTGGGTGAAGAGCAGTTCGGATGGTTTCAGGAATTGCTTGCGACTGACTCTTCTCCCTTGATTGGTGTGACGGGGATCAACGGATTGCACACCGTATGGGCAGGGACTCGTTATCGCAAATCAGTGAGCACTGAGCATCCGCGGCATTTTCATGAGCGTGACCGAGTCACTGCAGACTACGCCGGTTGGGTCAAAGCGGGATCCGATCGTGTTTTGGAATTGTTAGGAAGCCGCTCTGGCGTGGTGTCGGTTTACGGAGATGTGCATAACGGATGCATCATGAAAAATCTTGAACATCGCGTTGTTGAGTGCAGCTTTGGCCCGATCGGTAGGTCGGGTGGCCGTGCACTGGTGCCAGGCTTCGGCGCCAACATGAAAGATGTGGATGATCGTCAGCTGGAAGTCTTAGCGCTGTATCACAAAAGCTTTGCGGATCCAGACCAGAATCCACATCAGCCCGGTGATCCTTTCTACTGGAATTTTCTTGAGATGGAGTTTGATCCGCAAGGTAGTGAGCCCACAATCGGAATGCGAATCCGAAATCTCGTGGATGCGCCGTCGGATGCTCCGCGGGGAGGCGGTGTTCTTGACGCCGGAGCAAAGGAGACCGGCCGAACACACACGTGCCGATTGCCCGAACTGGTGACACTGCCAAATGCGGATGTATTTCTCACTGAAACCAATGGAAAGCCAATCCGGGGAACGCGAAGTGACACCAACGGGAAAATTCACCTCGGTGGGCTACCCGAAATTACCCCGGGAACACGAATTGTCATTCATTCGTATGATGGAGAAAAGACGGATGCAAAAGTGGTGACCACGCTGCCTGTTCGGGCGTGAGGCAAGGCGGAGTTTGCTTTCGGTTTCAACGTCGGAAACGTGCGACCTGCCCACGCGCGAGATTGGCCTTGCTGGGGTGAGGAATTGATGATCGGCCCGGAATCCAGGTTCGAGGTTGATACAGGTTTGTAGTAAGGACCTAGGTGGGTTCATCAAGTTGGGCCAACGGTGATAGTTGCATGTTGCTTTTTGAGTCTTGGGTGGGTGGATTCGCATTTGCCTTACGGAATACAGGTTTCTGGTATCGGTAAAGTGGGGATGCCTCGTTGGCTGCCTACGTCCGGGTTGTACAGTCAAGTTGATGTGGATGGTCTAAGTTTTGTTCCTCTGTGTTACTGAATGAGGTTGTGATGAACGGATCAGGAATTGACGCCGCGGCCAAGGCTCTGTTGGGTGAGTTCACAGCGGATGAATCGACGGGCGTGGATCCGTTGGTGCAAAAGGCGTTGTTTCTGGCCAGCGAGTTGCAGAAACGTGCGCATGTTTTGCAAACCCCTGAGGAACGAAAGCAGCAGACGGAACTGGATCGCATGATCCAGAATCCGACGGATAAAGTTACCCTGACCGCGTTGACCGACCAAGCATTTCGGTCGGAGGCAGCAGCGAGGTCAGCGGATCAACTGGTGCACATTCTGGACGTCCAAGGCATCCCCCGATTCTTTAGTCCGATGGAGCGGACGCTATTGATGGGGTTTCAGTCCTTTGGCAGTTATGTGCCCGGGGTCACCATTCCCATGGTCAAAGACAAGATGCGAAGGGAAACTGCGAATGTCATCATTCCTGCTGAGCGAGATGTGCTGTGCAAGCACTTGAGGGAACGGCGGGATGAGGGAGTACGCATGAATGTGAACTTTCTGGGCGAGGCGATCTTGGGCGAGGATGAAGCAAATCGGCGATTGAAACAATATTTGCAGGCGTTTCAGTTACCTGAGGTGGAGGTCATGTCGGTCAAAATATCGACAATTTACTCCCAGATTTCGCCAATCGCTCGGCAAGCTTGCATTGAGCCACTTTGTGATCGGATGGAGCTGTTATATCGGGCGGCGGCGAAGGGGACTTTTGAACGCATGGATGGCAGTGTTGTTCCCAAGTTTGTGTACATGGATATGGAAGAATATCGGGACTTGTCTTTGACCGCCGAAGTGTTCATGAAGACGTTGGAACGCACCGATTTGAATTCGATGGCCGCGGGTATCGTGCTGCAAGCGTATATCCCTGATTCACATGCATGGCAGCGAACGCTGACCGAGTGGGCGCAGCGTCGAGTAGAACAGGGTGGAGCACCGATCACGATTCGGATTGTCAAAGGTGCGAACATGGAAATGGAACGCGTGGAAGCTTCGCTGCAGGGGTGGCCGCAAGCACCATTTCAATCGAAGCTGGATACCGACGCCAACTACAAACGAATGGTGGATTTTGCGTTGCAGCCCGAGAATCTCGCTGCTGTGCGTCCCGGCATTGCTTCGCACAATCTCTTTGATATCAGTTATGCGCTCGTGCTTGCCACTGAATCGAATGCCTTGGGCAAGTTGCAGTTTGAAATGCTTGAGGGGATGGCAAACCACCAAAGACGCGCGCTGCATGAATTAACAAATAGTGTTCTGCTATACGCACCTGCGTGTCAGAAAGAAGATTTCATTCATGCGATTGGATACCTCGTGCGTCGGCTTGATGAGAATACTGGAGACGAGAATTTTCTTCGCCACGCATTTAATATCACAGTGGAATCGGATGCATGGAAATTGCTGGAGGCTGGATTTCTCTCCTCGTTCGACAGGATCAACACGCTGCCACTCAAGCCGCGTAGGCTGCAAGACCGAAGACAGACACGCGTGGACATGCCAGTGGGTCAGGGGAATGACCCTGTGATGGGGGGCAAGGAATGCGGCAGCGGGCAGGCAGCCAATGCAGAATTGAATCACACGACCTTCGGAAATACGTGTTCGGGATTTGTGAATGAACCAGATACCGATTTCAGCCTTCCTGCGAATTCGTTGTGGGCGGATCAGATTGTGGCGGACTGGATTGACAGGTGTGATGATCACGCAGCAAAGGTCAGTCTTCGGGTTGGTGGCAGTATTGTGACTGAAGAGCGGGTTGTGCGGGATTCGCTGGATCCTTCTCGTGATGGCTCGGTCGTGGCGAGGTATGTCGAGGCAAATGGCGTGGACGTCGACGCAGCAGTTGCGGTCGCTGATCAGGACCCTGCGGGCTGGCGTTCTCTTTCAGCTGATGAGCGGCGGATCATACTCTCTCGCGTGGCTGAGGAAGTTCGAATAGCCCGCGCCTCGCTCATGGGAGCGGCGCTCGCTGAAGGAGGGAAGACGTTGCTTGAAAGCGATCCCGAGGTGTCAGAGGCCGTTGACTTCATTGAGTTTTATTCTCAATCTGCAGTTGCGCTTGATCAACTCGAGGGCGTGACAGCACAGGGTAGGGGCGTCGTTGTGGTCGTTTCTCCATGGAACTTTCCGATTGCCATCCCGTGCGGCGGCATTGCGGCTGCACTTGCTGCCGGGAATTGCGTCATTTTAAAACCTGCATCCAATACAGTGCTGATCGCAAGCCTGTTGTGCGATTGCTTTTATCGGGGCGGAGTGCCACATGAAGCGTTGCAGATGATGCCTTGCCCTGGGCGTGACGTGGGTGAGTCTCTTGTCACGAATGATTTGGTCGATACTGTGATCTTGACTGGTGGCACCGATACTGCGTTGAAAATGTTGCATGCCAGGCCGGACATGCGACTCCTTGCCGAGACTGGTGGAAAGAATGCAACTATCGTGACGGCGATGGCGGATCGGGATCAGGCAGTCAAGCATGTTTTGCAGTCAGCGTTTGGTCACAGCGGGCAAAAGTGTTCAGCCACCTCGTTGCTGCTGCTGGAAGATGAGGTGTTCCACGATGAGGCGTTTCGGGCAACATTGGTAGATGCTGCCAAAAGTCTTAAAGTGGGTTCCGCGTGGGATACTTCCAATCGGATGGGGCCGATGATTGCGCCGCCAGTGGGTGACCTCAATCAGGCTCTCAAGGAGTTGGAGACAGGCGAATCATGGGCGTTGATACCACGACGTCAGGATGGACATCAGTGTGTCTATTCCCCAGGGATCAAATGGAATGTGCAACGGGGCAGTTACACGCATCTCACGGAGTTCTTTGGACCTGTTCTGGGAGTGATGAGTTTTCGGTCGTTGTCCGAGGCGATTCAGATCGTGAACGAAACCGGTTACGGCTTGACCAGCGGACTGGAGAGCTTGGATGATCGCGAGCAATCGCAGTGGTTAGCGGGAATTCGAGCTGGCAATCTTTATCTCAATCGATCGACAACTGGGGCGATCGTGCTGCGGCAACCTTTCGGGGGTATGGGAAGAAGCGCATTCGGCCCGGGGATCAAGGCCGGAGGGCCAAACTATGTCGCTCAGTTGATGAATTTTGACGCTTGCACTGCCGCTGCTGAACGAGTGACTTCTACCTCAGTGGTGTCTCAATCAGTCAGGTCCGCGGCTTCACTCGACGGCGATGCTGGACGGGTCGGTCATGGGCAATTGTCTGCGTTAGCTACCGCCTTGGTCGAGCAGGGTTCTGATGGCGGTGAAGTCGAGCAGGAGGAAGCGAGGATGCTGTGCCAAGTGATTGCGAGCTATCAGCGAGCCGCGGCTGACGAATTCCTGCAAACTCATGATCATTTTCGTCTGGTTGGTCAGGACAATCTTCGACGCTATGTACCCATGCCGGTGCTCGTGATCCGGGTTTCTGAAAATGACACATGGAGCGAGATTGTCATGCGGGTCGCAGCAGCCAAAGCGGTTGCCTGCCGATCAATTGTTAGCGCACCTGAAGGAGTGCACTCGGAAAATCTGAAACGGTTGCACGATATGACAGAAGCTTGGGCTGCCGATATTGAATTTGTTGAACAAACAACAGAGGAGTTGATTGAAGCCGTTGAGTGGGGAGGTGTCAGCCGGCTGAGATATGCATCGCCAGATCGCGTACCAATGGAGGTGCGTCGCGCGGTGATGGACCGTTACGTGCACGTTGCCGACACGCCCGTTTGTGCCGAGGGACGGATCGAGCTGATGTGGTACGTACAAGAACAGTCAATTAGCAGTGATTATCACCGCTACGGGAATTTGGGTTTGCGGGCAGGTGAGGAACGTGCTGCCGTGCTCTGATCATCGACTGCACTGTCCCAACTGACATGCGTGTTCGTTCACAGCGTTGATCTGCAGTGCGCGATTACGCCTCCTCAGACAACTTGATCGCATTAGCGGGCGGTCCAACCCCCATCGACGACCAACATGCTGCCTGTTGTGAAGCTTGAAGCTCGGCTAGCAAGGTAGATTGCTGCACCTTGAATCTCTTCCAGCCTCCCCCAGCGATTCATGGCGACCGCACCGACAATGAACTTCTTCGCCTCCTCTGTGTCTGCAATCGGTTCGTTCATGGGGGTCAGGAATGGCCCGGGACAAATGGCGTTCACAGTGATGTCATTTTCTGCAAACTCAAGGGCCATGGCGCGCGTCAGTTGGACCACTGCGCCTTTACTGGTTGCGTAGGGGGTCCGATTTGCCAATCCGACAAGACCGAGAGTGCTGGCAAGGTTGACCACACGACCGCAGCCCTGTTTCTTCATGATCGGTAGAACAGCACGAGTGGCAATCCAGATACCTTCTACATTCACTTGTTGAACCTCGCGGAACTGCTCGAGAGTTAACTCGCTAATCGGGCCACGAATGTTGATTCCTGCATTATTGACCAGAGCATCGATGCGACCAAACTTTTCGAATACGGTACCGACCATCGCTTCGATGTCAGGCTGTTTTGTGACGTCAACTTCAAGGCCCAGTGTTTGGGTCTGGTAGGTGTCTGCTATCTCCTTGGCTGCTGCCTCAGCTTCAGATTGATTGCGACTAATCAAGGCAATGTTGGCACCCGCAGATGCCAATCCTTCTGCGATGGCTTTTCCAAGTCCTTTGGAACCACCAGTCACGATGGCTGTCTGTCCGGTCATATCAAAGAGGCTGAGTCCGGGAAGCATGTTCGTCCTCGAGGTCGGGCAGGAATGGATCGATGAGACGGTTGTTTTCGGAACGTCTGTTAGCTGGCGCTGGATCGCGTTTGATTGCGACGACGAAAAGGAAAGGCTGGTCGCGGGTTTGGCGTTAGCAACCGCAGCGGCTAAACCTGCAGCAGAGTGTCGCAGGTTAGAGGCCGATTAAGCTGCTGGTGTAGCCGTGACTGGCGATTGGGTAGCTGGTGATTGGCGAGCTGGTGATTGGCGAGCTGGTGATTGGCGAGTTGGTGATTGGCGAGTTGGTGATTGGCGAGTTGGTGATTGGCGAGTTGGGGGTTTCGTCGGCGTCTCATGTTGCCAGTGGCTCGCGTTTGGGGCACGACGTCACAAGGCTATTCAAGAGGTTGTTGGCCCTCAGGCGGGGGCTTTTTGGAGGGCGTAGCTGTGGGAGGTCGGTCGGTCGGCTTGCGGCTCTGCGTAGCATTTCCGGCAACACCCTTAGCTCGGGCGGTTGGCGGATTGCTTGTTG
>Ga0315315_10006936_pt1 | contig 10478 bp, 8 predicted proteins | sample M140m3416metaG_FD_203699 | JGI IMG/M metagenome (GOLD analysis project Ga0315315, IMG submission 203699) | Ammonia-oxidizing marine archaeal communities from Monterey Bay, California, United States - M1 40m 3416 | ecosystem: Environmental > Aquatic > Marine > Intertidal zone | place: USA... | reverse complement strand
AAGCTGTATGGATACAGCTGGTGAAAATCCTCTACCCCTGGCGGTGTACCATCAGCCGACATTGTTTTAGAATATCCTTATCTACGACAACTATGTCGGCCGCCGTCGCAACAACCAATCCCATGACCCACCCTACCGCATCCTCCGCTAAACGCAAGGCAGATGAAAGCTCTCACGCGAAGGGAAAGAAGAAGTCGTCTTACGAAGCCCCGTGGGTTGAAAAATACCGTCCGCAACAGCTCGATGAGGTTGTGGGCAATGAGGAGACTCTAGTAAGGTTGCGTGCTATTGCCAATGACGGCAACATGCCCAACTTGATCCTCAGCGGGCCTCCCGGCACCGGAAAGGTGCGTCTCTATTCGCGTTGTCCTCAACTCTCATATAAGGTTGAGAGTTAACCATGATTTCTACATGGAATTCCCAGATATAATCACCTCACTCATTATTGCTGTCGCCATTAAACCACAGACTACCAGTGTTCACGCATTAGCCCGCCAGCTGCTGGGATCTGCCTACTCAACGGGCGTCCTTGAGCTGAATGCGTCGGACGCGCGTGGTATCGACATAGTCCGTAGCAAAATCAAGGGCTTCGCAATGAACAAAATCAATCTTCCTCCCGGTCGCCACAAGATAATTATTCTTGATGAGGCCGACTCCATGACGGGTGCGGCACAGCAAGCCCTCCGTCGTACCATGGAGATTTACTCGAGCACCACCCGCTTTGCCCTGGCCTGCAATATATCGACAAAAATTATAGAACCGATCCAAAGTCGGGCTGCCATCCTCCGCTACAGTCGATTGTCCGATGAGCAGATTCTCGCCCGACTCAAATACGTATGCGCGGCCGAGGAGGTTTCTTACACTGATGATGGCCTCGAGGCTATCATCTTCACGGCTGAGGGTGACATGCGGAACGCCCTAAACAATGTCCAAGCTACCCATAGCGGCTTTGGCCACATCAACCAGACCAACGTATTCAAGGTTTGCGACCAGCCTCATCCCACCACTGTGCGATCCATCATTGATGGTTGCATCAAGGGAGAAACCTCCAAGGCCTCCCAGGCCATGAAGGCCCTTTGGGGAACAGGGTACAGCTGCAGCGATATTATCGGCACTCTATTCAAGGTCGTCAAGGCCCACGACATGCCGGAAGCACTGAAACTTGACTATCTCCGCGAGATTGGATTTGCTCACATGAAGATTGCGGATGGGGTCAATTCGCTGCTGCAACTCCTGGGCCTGACGGCTCGCCTATCTCAAAAAGTGGAGCTGATGGCCGTCCAACAGTGACACCATTCAAGGAGGGTGCGTGGGAAGGGTGATACGTTGAGTACTACTGTAAGCTCGAATGCTTGCGCATTCAGCGTGTGCATGGACAAAACATATAAATCATTCGCTAACATATTTATTATGTTGCTGAAAACTGTTTCCGTATTATTTTTATTTGTCGTAGACGCTTTTGTACTCGGTCGTTTCGTACTCTGACGTTTCGTACTCTGTAGTTTTATATTCACAAATTTCATATCCGCTTCCTTTCTCGCCAGCATACTTCGTGGAGTCTAGATCCTCTTTCTTGTAAGATCCTCCGTAGCTGATAGTGTGTCCTTTCAAACAGATATCCTCTTCGACCTCGTCCCCCAATGTTATCCTTTGTTTCGCATTCGCATTGGCTGCCTTGATGGCTTCCTTCTCCGACCAAGTCTTGGCATATATTTCTCTTCTATTCTTTTCGATGTCGTTCAATTCTTCTCCGGATCGTGCTTTTCCGCTGGCGCTGCCTTGAATAATTTGAGCCGATTCCAAATATTCACGGGGGGGGGTTGCGATGTCATGGTAGGTAGGGAGAAAGGGCGCAGTCTGGATCACATCCGACTCTTCACTTTCCGCAGCATTCCGAAATGGTTCGACGGAGACCGCTGATGCTATGGGGACATCACCGCAAACTGTTGATGAGGAAGCTGTAGCGATGGCAAAAGGCGCGGGTGAGGGCGCAGGGAGACTTGACGCAGCGTCCACGACTGGAGAGGCCGACGACTCGAGGAATGCCATTCGCAGCGGATCGTTCGCGGCAATGGGTTCTAGTGGGGGGGGCAGCAGTGCCCCTACTAGCTCATTCTGGTCGCGTACGATTTGTTTCTTGGGTTTTGATAACGAGGCCATGGTGAGTCAGTGATCATCAGTAAACCTGCGGAGAAGGTCAATTCTTTCACCTTTATCACTTTCTTTTGTCAGCGTTTTTCACACAATGGCTGAGCCGGGTGAGGAAGGGAACAGTGAATACATAATATACTAGCTAGTATTATATATATATACGGGGTATATAATACGATTCGCTCGTATAATCTACGCTCGTATTATTATTATACTGGCTAGTAGTATTAATATATTATAATTAGTTGTAGATCTTACGCTCGTATATTACTACTGTATGGGTAGAAGGTGAAGTAATTACATACTCTAGAGTAGTAGTATGCGTAGCTCTTAGCATTGCTCGCAGTTATACTCTAGAGTATCATTATATTCTAGCTACTAGCTAGTAGTAATATTATACATACTATGAGTCGTATTTTATATAATGTACGCGCGTATCTACGGGCTCGTAATAGCTAGTATGTAATACGCATACTACCTACAAGTCTAGTAGTATGCATACTAACCTGCCTGTAGTACTTCTTTTGCAAACAAAGATCTACTTTCTAGCTAGTACTAGCTAGTTTGTACATGAACGAGCTCGTTTGTATCTACGATCGTATAGTCCATGCATCGCTAGCCCCCAGCCCCCAGAGACCCCGATCGTAATTTAACCACCTCGCAAAAGGAAAAGAGCGCAAATAATAATGATTTCCCGAATGATATTGTGTGTCCTGCTGGGACTGAGAATATTATCGTTCTCATGTGGCGCGTTCACGGTGATGCCTCAGACCTCCGTTACAAGGCTGACGGGTCCGCCGAGCACAAAGCTATTCTGGTTCGGAGGAGGAGGCGACAGAGAAAAGAAGCGTGGCAAGAAGGATTGGATTGGCAAAAAGAAGAAGAAGAAGAAGAAGAAGAAGGGGGATGATCTTCCAACCGTGACAGAGGGCATGGAAACTATCGCCAGCACGATGGAAAGCTTCAAGGGCGCCCAGGAGGTCGGGAAGCGCACTGCAGCCATTACTTCGGACTTGTCAATAATGAAGATTGAAGGCAGCGCTGCCAAGGGACGGGTCAAGTGTTACATGGACGGTCAGCAGCGACCGACAGGCGTGGATGTGGACGAGACCTATCTTGCCAGCGTCACAGCTGACGCGCTGAACGAAGCCCTAACCAAGGCATTGCAGGATGCGCATCGAAAGTCCGTTGAGCAAATGGAGGACAAGATGCAGGGATTGTACGCTCATTTGGGTCTCCCGCCTTGAACTTCGTGTGGGCTTGAAATGGCAGAATTCACGCGCAAACAGAGGGGGTCCGTTGCGTGCCTGGTTAGCGTGCCTAGCAGAGTTCTCATTTTACAATTGTTAGAAATGTACCGATAAGTAACAGTTACCACAAAACATTGAACAAGGAAAAAGATACGATTTTAAATCATGCGATTCTATGAGCTAACCCCCATATCGGCAAGTTTCTTCTCTAACTCGGCAATCTTTGCGTTCGCCTCATCGAGGGCGGCGTCTGCTCCGGGCACGAAGTCCTTCTTGGGAGCGTTGGCCTTGACGATGGCCATTTGTTCAATGGTCGGCTTCATGGCTGGAAACAGCAGCACTTCTTTAATGTTGCTCTTATTGGTGAGGAACATGGTCAAGCGGTCAATTCCGAGGCCCCAACCTCCAGTCGGAGGAAGGCCGTGCTCAAGGGCTGTCACAAAGGAGTCGTCCAGTACCATGGCCTCGTCGTCACCCGCGCTGCTCGCCTTAGCCTGTTCGAGGAAGCGCTGATACTGGGTGATAGGGTTGTTCAACTCCGTGTAGGCATTCGCGAGCTATCAGAGGAGAAAAGGAGAAGCAAGAATCAAATTAGACATGCGGGAACTACACCAACGCCGAATCATGAGACGCGGTTCGATCCCAAAATTCAAGAGCAGCAGAAACTCACCTCTCGTCCAGCAGCAAACAACTCGAAACGCTCCGTCAGTTGAGGCTTGGACCGGTGTCCTTTAGCGAGTGGGCTCATGATAACAGGATGCTCAGTGATGAAGGTGGGGTTGACAATGTTGTCCTCCAAGAACTCTCCGACGAACGTATCGAGCAAGCGTGCTGTCGTGTGGGGAGGGCTGCATTCCAGCTCGTGCTCGTTGAGGAGCTTGACGAGCTTTGCGTCAATGTCGGGATCGTCCAAGTCAGGGAGTTTTGTATTCATCGCCTTCTCCAGCCCCTCCATCATGGAAATGCGCGGCCACGGGGTAGAGAAATCTATCTCCACCTCAGGCGCACCGGGCTTGGGACTGTACTTGATTTTATACCCGCCTGTGATGTCTTTCACCATTCCGGAAACCATCTCCTCGGTCATGTCCATGAGATCGTTGTAGTCGGCATACGCCTGGTAGAATTCGCACGTTGTGAACTCAGGATTGTGCGTGAGATCAATGCCCTCGTTGCGGAACTGCCTCCCGATCTCATACACGCGGTCAAGGCCGCCAATGACCAGCATCTTAAGGTAGAGCTCAGGAGCGACACGAAGGTATAGGTCCATGCTAAGGTCGTTGTGGTAGGTAACAAACGGCTTGGCGACGGCGCCCCCGGGGATCATGTTCATCATGGGCGTTTCAACCTCAAGAAAGTGTCTATCATCGAGGTATTTGCGGACACCATTAATGACCTTTGCGCGGACATCGAAGGTGTTCCTAACTTCCGAGTTGACTATGAGGTCGAGGTACCGCTGCCTGTAACGGGTCTCCATATTGCTGATACCTCCCTGATTGGAACCTCCCTTGGTAAAGGGGAGCATGTGAAGACAGGGACTCAGAAGCTGAATATCTGTGGGAAAGATCGACAACTGACCCTTCTTAGACTTCCCGGGATGGCCCTTGACTCCGATGATGTCGCCTGGCCTGATGGTACGGTGGATCTTCTGGAAGGCATCTTCGTCGCCGGCGTATGTCTTAAGATCGGACATGACCTGCACCTTAGCGCCGTCACCGCGAAGGTCATAGAAGAAGAGCTTCCCCTGCCCACGCACAGACACAATCCGCCCGGCTACCGTCACGGAATCGTCTTCAAGGTGCTCCCCATCGATGGTCTTCGGCTCGAACTCATCCGAGAAGTCCGGGAGGCGGTAGTCGACATGGAACTTGTGAGGGTAGGGGTTGCCACCCTCAGCCTGGATCGAAGCAACCATGGCCTCACGATTTGCCTTGTACGCCGTAGGGTCGAGCTCCTCTTCAGCTTGGGCCTTTTTGCTTGGGCCCTTTGCGGCGGCCTCGGCGGCCTGTTCGACCGAATAATGCGAAAGAGAGGACACATATATTGAGAATTGGAAACGGAGGAGCATTGAAGAAAAGTTAGAACTATACCATGGAACGATCGAGTGACACACACAAGGAGCATAGGACCCTGAATCCGTGCGGAACAAACCATGTCTGGAACGGAATGCTTGGCGTTAATCCTTTGCGCACTCGTCAAGATCGACATCCCACCTAAGCCCGAGAGACTTGAATTTGCGGACGACGTACCTTCTTGGCGGCCTTCTCAGCCTTGGCCTTGGCAGCCTTTTCGGCCTTGAGCTTCTTCTTGAGGGCATTTTTGGAGAGCTTGGGCTCCCCTCCATCACCGCCTTCGGCGGTGGCGACTGGCGGCGGCGGATCTTCTCCTTCAGTTGCCATGCTTGAAATTAATATTTATGGGAGTATGGGTTCGTATTATTATTAAGCTGGTATAATATCTATTAGGAGCTAGTATTAGAAATTCTTACAGTAGTAGATCTACTAGAGTACTAGCTAGTAGTCTAGTATATTATGTATCCATACTCTCGTAACAGGAGTACTACGTAGTATGCTTATGCAAACCACATACATTTACTACGAGCTCGTGGACTAGCTATTTTTATTCGGGGCGCTCCGGCGCGCCTCGCAAAAAGCCGACAGAGATCAACCGACGACCGACCGACTACAGTATTAGTATGCATACTCTAGCTAGTAGAGTAATATTAATTACATCCCCACATTCCCACGCTCGACGCCTGCCCGCCGACCATCGAGCACGAGAGAAAAAATGTATGCAAGTAGCATTATATACTACTAGCTAGTATGTACTGTATGGACACAATGCTACTAGCTACTAAGTACATTAGCTTTGTAACTGGTTATGAGCACCCAATATTGGATAATTACATCATTTTATAGTTACTACAGTAGTAATACTTATTACATACATCATGCAAGAGATTTCCAACAATATTATGTATGTATGTATGTACTCTAGCTAGTATCATACTGGCTGAGAATTCCAACACAATTCCCATTTTGCACCTGCTAGCTAAATTTAGCTCATGTACATTGCTAAAGTTTGTAACGTATTGGTCCGTCCGTAAATTTCAACTGTGTGCAGCTGCTGTGCAACGCAACTATCGCCCCTTTTTTCCTCATTCCCTCGGAATAAGCAACCAGGGATATTCCACCACCATGGCGACCGTTCTTGAGCCAGAAGAGCGCATCGAATCTGTAACTGTCGATGGTTTGGTAAGTTCAGTATATTTGGATCGGATGCTGCGAATCTGATCGTGAATCATCTTTTTTGTCAGGTATGCCCCCCCCGCTAGCGCTTTCGCTCATTTATGTCTCATATTTGTCTGTCGTCGTCTCCTGTCGCCTCCATATGCTTGATACATTTCGCGTTGCCTTTATCGCAATCGACTCATCCATGTCGCTCGTGAAAATTTCGAACTGACGCACCATTCCCCGCAATCTTGCTGTTGTTGTAGGCTTTGCTCAAAATCGTGAAACACTGCCAGGAGGCGCTGCCCCAGATGGTTACAGGGTCTCTCCTCGGTCTCAACGTTGGCAACGGCATTCTGGAGATCACCCACGCCTTCCCCTTCCCCGATTCGAATAAATCTGACCTTGTGGTGAAGGGTGGGGGGGGAGAAGATGGCAATGCCGAAGATGATGCTGCCGAACTCGCCGGCCACGAGTTCCAACTCGAGATGATGAAGATGCTTCGCGAAGTCAATGTCGATAACAATTGCGTCGGCTGGTACCAGTCCATGTACCTCGGGACGTACTCCACTAATGCCCTGCTCGAAAACCAGCTCTCCTACCAGACAGACCTGAGCCCCAACGCTGTAGTCATCCTCTACGACCCCATGCAGACCAGCCGTGGCAAGCTGGTCCTCAAGTGCTACCGCCTAACCGAGGAGGCGGTGGAGCTCCGGAAGGGGACGAAGAATGCCTACCTCGACCCCAAGAAGATTTTTGAGGAAGTTCCCGTATCCCTGTCCAATCCCGGCCTCGTCCGGGCCCTTCTCGCTGACGTGTCCGACGCGCGTCACGGAGACGCCGATGGCAGCACCTACGGGCAGGACACAGCGTTCGACCGGCTCGATCTCAGCACCAACCCGTACCTCGAGAAGCATCTCGAGTTCCTTAGCACATGGGTCGACGACCTGGCCGCCGAGCAGATGAAGTTCCAGAACTATACTCGTTCTCTCACCCGGAGCGAACCGAAACGTTACGACAAGAGACGGGGGAGGGATCAGCGCGACGTCCAGGCGATACAGGAGGGATGGAAGTCGGACGACGCCCCCAAACGGATGGAGAGTCTACTCATTTCTAACCAGATCCGAACGTATTGTGATCAGGTCGACAGCTTTGCCGGGGCCGGGTTTGGTAAAATCTTCCTTGCGAGTGGGTTGCACAAGGATGAAAGTGCCACTAAGAAATAAAGGCCTTCACACTCAAGAGGGGAGAAAAGAAAGAAACTTACTCTAATGAAAATATCCATCTGATCATATAGCTCAATCTAAATTTATTGGAAAGACTCCCCTCCGTTGGCAACGGTTGGCTCAAAAGTATATGCGTCCATGCGAAGGGAAGAGAACGACCAGTCAATGATATCGTGATTCTGTCGTGTCGTATCCCCTGTCGCTGCTGTGAAGCCGACATAGGCCCTTCCCCTCTCGAGATGAATAGTTTGAATCAAATGAAGCGGCACAATGAGCTTTGGCTCGTAAAGGTCCATGACATAGATATACAGCATACCTAGGCCTGGCGTTTCCCAGTCGGCGAGACCTACCGGATAGTTTTCATTCTGAAAGAAGTGAGAAACATACGGAGAAGCCATGAAAGAAGGCTTGCTCAGGTTGACGACATCGAAACGAGGTACGAAAACAACCTTGATTGAAACTATACCATCCGTGAGGTCCGGGATCGCATTTGTGTGGCCAAGACTGTAGTTGTGATTTTTATCATTAGGGTGCCTCCATCCCCTTGTTTGAACGCTGATGTGGTTTTCGTATGGGTCGAGGTCATCGAAGTTATAGTAGGTATCAAATTCAACTGCCAGCGAATTATTAATGCCTGCATAGCCAAGGCCATCTCTCCCAAGAGCGTACGGCCCTTCTCCTTGCACGACGAAGGCAAACCCCCCTCCCCCACGGGATCTACATCTTTGATATAAACCTTCCAGATTGTCACACCGTGTTGACGGATTGGACATTTGAATTTTGAATGTGGTCACAAAGCCCTCCCCAACTTCCAGCGTGCGAGGATACCACGCTGCCCCTGTTAGTCTTGGGCTCGATCCGGTCAGACGAAGAGCTGGGCCGCAGATAGCGCGAATGCCTGCATATCTATCAGAACTATCCTCGTTCGCAACAGTGCAATGAGAATGTTTGGATTGGGAATCTGTAATTGTTTGGCAGGTCCAATATCCGGAGGCACAATTTTTGTTGCTATCATATTTGTCGCAACATGATGAGGAAGCATTGCAGTTCTCAATGGAGGCATCTCCAACGAGGGTAAGCCCATAATGCCCTCCTCCTGTTTTCAACCCTCCCGGCCAGACACGCTTACGCGCATCAACGGGGCCATGGTTCTGAGTGGTGTTGGCATTGAACTTAGAGAAGTCGACGTCAGCATGTAACGTGCGAGCATCAATCGTAGCAATGAGACCTTCAAGTGCACCTTCCAGGGCTTTTCTCCGACCATATTGATCAAAACTACGCCACCAAGTCGAGTTTTTCTGGTCTTCATTCAAACCAGATACTCCAATAGAGTAGGTGGTATTGTGTCGCAGGCCACGCACACTTGTTTTAGTGATGTTGCCCACCACCATTGACGACTGCCAGGTAGAGGAACTTGCTTCACGCCATTTTAAGACATAGCCGGTGTAAGTCATGTGATCCCAGACCGATCCTCCAGGAGACCACTCTATATCAATGCTTCTGGAAGCCAAGTTGAACGCATAGAGATTTTCTGGATGAGGCGGAGCCTTAGCGTACGTGAAGAAAGGCATGGAGTCAAGGAGCCCCCTGGGAAAGGCTCCATTCTGTACCTTAACTTGTAATGGAAAGGATATGTAGGGACCGTTGGCGTCAACGAGTTCTATTGGCATGGGAGGTGTAACGCACTTCAGAATTTGCTGCGGTGACGTTATATCGTGTCGAACATTGGTACATGGCTCGTCATTGATGGCCACAAGCGCTGGAGAACCAATTCCATGTAATCCTCCTTCGCCAAAGTTGAGGCCTTCAATTAAAATGTTTTCTCCGCCGGCCCGAAGGCAGTTGTACGATCGACCGTACTCCAGATCAAGATTACTGTGTCTCCATTTAGTTCTGCGAGCAAATAGAGCATCGCCTACCTGGATTGTTTGTTCGCGAGTATCATAATAGGAGACATCGAATGAAGAAGAGTTGGAGTACATTTCACCGGAGCAACCAGTGACACGCTTAATAATGGGCACACGAATGAGATGAATGCTGTCAATATGAAAAGCACTGCCCTCTGCTAAAGGGAGAGCGGGGAACATTCTAATTCGCAGCAGTTTGAGGGGGCTAATCGACTGAGGAACGGTGATCTCTGTTAGCTCTGTATGCCACAACCCATCATTCTTGACCTTTAAAGGAAGTTCGACATGAAAAGTGTTTGATGCATTGGCTGCGGTTAGTTGAAACTTTCCTCGGCTCCCACCTCCCAAAGACCGATAGCGGGTGACGAAGGTGTGCCGTTCTTGGAGAGGAATGGAAATGATAGGGGAGTCAACATAGGTCGAGCTACCTTCAGCAGTGATTCGTAAAATGCCATCGAATTGATCTACTACTGCGTGCGCTTCGGGGATGGTTGCTTCTCCCCATCCTTCCAGGTCATCTTGAAAATCGAAGGAGAGATCGGCTGCGAAACCAGCGGTGGAGCTCAGCGGTTGATCCAGTGCGGCTCCTCCGTTTGAGGCGTCAAGGTGGATAGATTGGAAACATGCACAGATGAGAATGACGAATAGAAACATAGTGGAATCTAACTATCCATGAGGAGCGGAATGGCACCAGAGTGTGGATTTGTGGCTCAACAA
>Ga0315315_10006934_pt1 | contig 10482 bp, 8 predicted proteins | sample M140m3416metaG_FD_203699 | JGI IMG/M metagenome (GOLD analysis project Ga0315315, IMG submission 203699) | Ammonia-oxidizing marine archaeal communities from Monterey Bay, California, United States - M1 40m 3416 | ecosystem: Environmental > Aquatic > Marine > Intertidal zone | place: USA... | reverse complement strand
AATCCCTCCCCCCCACACCCCTTTCCGGAATCGTGTGTCGTGGGGAAATAGAGAGAGAGAGAGAGATCCTGCCGCGATATGGACCCCGAGGACGCCGACGGCGACGAGGTCCTGTCGGACGCGTCCTCTGAGGAGGACTACGAGTACCAGTACTCCGAAGATGACGACGACAGCGACGGCGGCAGCAGCGACGACTGCGGGGAAGAGACCAGCGGAGGCGGAGGCGGAGGCGGAGGCGGAGGCGGAGGCGGCCTCTCAGGACCGATGGACGTCGACGGAGGTGGCGGTGGAGGAGGATTGGCCGGAGGAGGCTCCTCCCCAGGAGGCCCGCCGGTCCCCGCGCCTCCTCCCCTGGGCGGGAGCGGAAGGAAGAGGCGATCGTCGGCGTCGGCGTCGGCGTCGGCGTCGGCGTCGGCGTCGGCGTCGGCGTCGGCGGAGGGTGCCTCCTCCTCCCATCCCTCTCCCCCCTCGCCGCGGCGTGCGGCTGACCGGAGGAGGAGGTCGGGAAGCCTGGGAGCGGCCATGATGGAGCTGGCGGGTTCCGGTGGAGGTGAGTGAGGGAGTTTTTCTTTTTTTTTTTGTTCCTTTCCCTTGGTCGAAGCTTCGGTAGGGGTGGGGAGGGGAGGGGAAGGGGAAGGGGCGCCAAACGACGGACTCCTTTCCCCTTCTTCCTCCCCCCAACCCCATGTCTGTCTGCCTGCCTGCCTGCCTGCCTGCCTGCCTGCCTGCCTGCCTGCCTGCCTGCCTGCCTGCCTGCCTGCCTGCCTGCTGCCTGACGGTTCGAATCCCGCGCGAGAAGGCTTGAAAAGCCACTTCGCTCGCTCGCCGTAACCTGCGTGTTCGCTCACCTCCCTCCTCCTCCTCTTCCCTCCTCCTCCCCCCATACCGACGCAGCCCCCTCCAAGAACGGGATCCGAATGCTGGCAGGTACCGACCTCCTCCCCCTAATGCAGAGGAGGCTCAGGGAGGTCACCGAGGTGCTCGATCTGCCCCCCAGCGCGGCGGGTCCCCTGATGAGGGAGTGCGGCTGGGCCAAGGAGAGGCTGTTCGAGCGGTACTGGTCCGATCAGGACAGGATCCTGGCCGAGTGCGGGGTCAGGGCCAGGGCAGGGGCGGGCCAGAGGAAGGGGAACCAGGAGGACGGACCCGCCTCCGCCTCCTCCTCCTCCGCGGCCGCGGCCGGAAGCAACCCCAACGAGGCCAGGCCCCCCCTGGGAGAGTGCGAGATCTGCTACGATGACGAGGGCTTCCCCCCGCACCGGATGTTCGCCATGGCGTGCGGCCACTCCTTCTGCAGGGGGTGCTGGGGGGGATTCCTGGAGGTAGCCCTCACCAACGGCCCGGCCTGCATCCGGCAGACCTGTCCGGCAGCCGGCTGCTCCGAGCTCGTCACCGAGGAGGAGTACGCCGAGCTGGCTCCCCCGGACCATCTCGCCAGGTTCAGGAGCTACCAGCTACGCAACTTCGTCGAGAGCAACCCCATGACCAGGTGGTGTCCCGGCCCGGGCTGTGAGAGGGTGGCCGTCGGTTCCGGCAGGATGGACGGGACCGAGTCCGGGGGGCTGGTGGCCGAATGCTCCGACTGCGACCTGTCCTTCTGCCTCAGGTGCGGAGAGGAGCCGCACGCGCCGGTGGGCTGCCGCGATCTCGGCAAGTGGAACGAGAAGTGCAAGAACGAGTCCGAGACTGCCAACTGGATCCTGGCCAACACCAAGCCCTGCCCCAAGTGCTCCAGCCGCATCGAGAAGAACCAGGGCTGCAATCACATGTCCTGCTCGGGGTGCAAGTACGAGTTCTGCTGGATCTGCATGGGTCCCTGGAGCGACCACGGTGCCAACACCGGGGGGTACTACAAGTGCAACAAGTACGATCCCAACGAAGACGGCGCCGCCGATCAGTCCGACTCGGCCAAGGCCAAGCGCGAGCTGGACCGCTACCTGCACTACTACAAGCGCTACCACGCCCACGCCGAGGCGCAGAAGTTCGCCAAGCGCCAGCTCAAGGAGACCGAGGCCAGGATGGTCCTCCTGCAGGAGCAGTCCGACAACTCCCTCTGGACCGACGTCGAGTTCCTCAAGGCCGCCAACGAGCAGCTCGTCGTCTGCCGCCGCGTCCTCAAGCACACGTACTCGTTCGCCTACTACATGCCCGTGGACAAGGACGACGCCTCGTCCAAGGCGAGGAGGGAGAGGTTCGAGTATCATCAGGAGATGCTCGAGCGCTTCACCGAGAACCTGAGCGAGCTGTCAGAGAAGCCCCTGGCCGAGATGGACCGTACCGACGTGGTGAACCAGACCAGGGTCGTGGATCGGTTCATGAAGAATGTTCTCCGATACGTCGACGAGGGGATGGAGGAGGACTAGTTAGAAGAATTGAAGAGAGCAGCGAGAAGGCTGCGGCATAAAGCGACTCTTATATATTACATCATATAAATACCTGGTATGCGGTAGGAGCATTTGGATGCCTGATGTACGCCGCACTTGCCCCTTCGCGCGTCATCTCTTTCGCTTCCCCTTCCCTCCGGCTCCGCTTGCCTCCCCCTTGGGGCCGCTCACCCTTCCCAGATATATCACGGACTTGCCCCCCCGGATGGGCGGGGCCAGCCGATCGAACTCGGCCTCGTTCAGCTCGTAGCCCCAGTGCAGAAGCGTCTGCCTCGTCACCGGCGATGCCGTGGCATCGTCCCAGCCCTTGCCGGACTTGACGCACTGGCCTACCAGGAAGGTCCGCCACCGCCCCTTGGGACCGATGGCCCTGACCCACCTCGAGATCTGCCGGTCGTCGTCCTCGGACCTCCTCCCGAGGTAGAAGCGGCAGTACCACTGGAACCATCCGTAGGGGTCCTGCTTCCTCATCCATCCCTTGTCCTCCCAGAAGTCGAGGCCGTTCCCGCTCTTGACGCCGTATTTGTTCACCTTGGCACTGTACACCGGCGAGGATACCATCCGGCCGCAGTCGAGGCCCGCGAACCACTCGGGAGGGAACTCGAGGTGCGACCCCTCCGAGTATCGCTGCTTGGCGACCCTGGAATAGATGGGACGGTAGTACGTTCCGCCGAACGCGCCGGCCCGCAGCACCTGCGGGGGCGTCTGGTTGGGACGGAACTCCGGATGCGACGGAAAGATGAGGGTCCCGTCGGCCTCATCGCGGGTGGGGAGGGCGGAGGGGCGATCCCCCGGGGGAGGCGGGGCCCAGTGCGGCGTCCCGGCGACCACGCAGTCCGCTGGCACCCACGCCGGACGGCCCTTCCCCTCCTCCCTCCCAGACGGAGCCAATTCGCCGGTACTGCCGCAGCGGCGGGAGGATGGGCGAAGGCACGACCGGCTGCCTTTCATAGTGCCGGCGATCAGAGCGGCGGGGACCAGTCTGGTCCGCATTCCCGTGAGAACGCTTGAGGGATGGGAAAAATGACTCCTTCTTTCTTTTGTAGCTACAACGAATGTAATGTTAGTACGACTCGTAAATTACATTTAGCAAATAGTACACGAGCTCGTAAAACACATATTTTATTACATTATATATTATCATAATACTCCGTATACAATACGAGAGTATATTATCTATATATGCCTGTGAGAGATGGCTCTGCAACTATTCCAATCGTGCCGGCACACCCTTCTCGGTCGCAGCGGGGCCCTCCCCGTTCACGACAGAGTGGATTAAGCCTCCATTATCAAGCATAACCGTGTAGGGATTGAGCAGCTTGATTCCATCACCTCCCGGGTGCCTGATGGCCGAAGGGACGGGCACCTCGTAATCGCGAAAGTTGCTGTAAATGCCGGCCCCCGCACAAATGTGCTGCTCCACCGAGTCCTCGACGAGGTACCCCAGGAAGCCATCCTTGCCGAACTGGGGGGACGCGTCGTACGGCAGCTCGCACTGGTAGAACTGGACGTTGCCCCGCTCGCCTCTCCACACGATCTGGTGCTCGTCCGTGTGCTCTACAGCAAGTCCGTGAATGGTAACATCGTCGCCGTTCACCTCGAGCCCTGTCCTGACGGGGCACTCTCCCTTTATGGTCTGGCGATAATGCGCGGATACCTCGGGGAAGTTGGCGGCCTCGCCGGGCCGGAGCGCGACGTGATCCGCCCTCCAGAGCCACAGGTTGTCGCCGTACACGTTTCCGGAATGAATCGCCACCATTGTGCCAGTCGAAACATCGCGACTGGGGTTGGACCCCCCGACCCTGGCGAAGATGTCTGTCATCACGCCCGGATTGAGCGGATTCCCGCCATCTTTTCCATCCCTGTCTCCCCATTCCAGGAGGGTGGCGAGGCCTCTGTCGCCAGACAGAAGCTGGGAGGCCTCGAGCATTACACCCGCGACTCTCACGCCCTCAATGCCGGGAAGAACACGGATGCAAGGAGATCCGTCGTGAGGAGCAGCAAGAGTTGCAAGGCCCAAGCCTAGGATAACCTGGTTGTCATACCGAACCACGAGAGACCTATCGAGCTGATATATTCCTGGCGCCAGGACAACATCCTTGCCCTGGTCTAGGGCGCTCTGAAGCTTGGATGCGACGCGCAGATCAGGAAGGTCCCTCTCCACGGACGAGTCGAACCTTGTCGCTGCTCCCAGTTTCACATTGGAGAAATCTCGGACATCGTCGTCATTGCCAATGAGGTCAGGACCGAACTGGCCCTTGGTACCGTCCAACCGAACTCGAGGCTTGGGCACTCTGAGCTCAAAGGTCTCTCCGTCCTCCCTGATGGCGACGAAAGGTTTCTCAACCACCACCTTCGGCTCGTCGTCCCTAACGATGCACGGCAGGGACTTTCCCTCCTCGTCGGCGCCCTCGCCGTCTCCCGGCTCGGCCAGGTTGGGGCCTGAGCAGTCCACGAAGACGGCATTCCACGCAGGAGCGTAGGTGGAATCCGGCGCCATCTTGCTGGGCCCACCGAAGCGCGTGCTGCGGCAAAGGTACTGCTGCTGACTCCCGAACTCCACGTCGCCTCCGACGATGGCGTTCGCCAGAACGCCCCCGGACGCCTGGGCCCCGTCGTCGTGCAGCCTCAGGTGGCCCCGTACCTCGACGCGCCGGAGCGGGGCGGCCTGGCTGACGGCCCAGAGAAGGTCGCCCTCGACGGCGAAGTTCTCTCCGGTCCTCCAGAACGTGTCCAGCGACAGTCCCAGGCGGCCTCCGACGACCTCGCGCTTGTTCAGTGCCTCCACGTACGGACCCCGGCCGTCCCGGAAGGTGGTGTCGGCCGCCCTTCGGCCCAGTCCCGCCACCTGGACGTAGTAGCCGACCTCCAGGTCGAATCCCCGGTACGTGCCCGGGTGGAACAGCAAGGCGCGCCTCTCCTCGGTGAAGTGGCGGCCGCTGGTGTGACCGGTCAGGATCCGGGGCGTTCCGGTCGATGGGTCGACTTGGGATGGGTCGGGATAGGCGTAGGTGGGATCCTCGGTGGGGGCCACGATTCGTCGAACTTCCTCGGCCGGGGTATCCGGGGAGATGAATATCACGGAATCCGGCCAGGGGGGAGGATTGGGCTCAGGTGGATGCCCCATGGCTAAGGTCGCGTTTGTGCCATGAATGGCAGAGAAGCTATGAGGGGCTCGGCAGTGCCATGAGGGGAGCACGAATGAAATACATCATGTTAACATAAACGAAAGATGGACGGAGGTCGGAGACGCTAACAGAGAAAGGCGGTGCACGCGCGAAATAATGCGACGTCACTAAAGATCTCGCGGCACGTCTCGACGCAAGATCTCTGCTACGACCGTGCATGATGTATTTACTAGGCTAGTATATTTTGGTGTACGAGTGATGACAAACGCATGCAGGTATCCACAATCCGCACACCGCGACGGCTGCCACGCCAGGGAGAACGATGCACCCACCCCCCTACCGTCGGAAAGCAGCCCTCACCGCCCTCCTCGCGTCGCTCGCTCCCGTCGGCACCAGCGCCTTCTCCGCCGTCCGCCGCGCATCCACCGTCACGTCCATGTCCGCCGCCGCCGCCGACCCCATCTCCCCGGACCCGGACCCGGAGGCCGGCGACGTCGCTGCCGCCTCCCGCTCCCTGGGCCTATTCGCGCGCACCCCCCTCGTCCCCTCCGCGCCGCTGACCGAGCTCTGCTCCGGCCGCCGGGTCTTCCTCAAGCTGGACGCGCTGCAGGCCTCGGGATCGTTCAAGGACAGGGGCATGGCCCACCTCTGCCACACCCTCCGGAGCGAGCAGGGCATCGGCCGACTGATCTCGAGCAGCGGGGGCAACGCCGGCCTCGCGGTGGCCACGGTCGCACCCAGGCTGGACATGGAGGTCAGCGTCGTCGTTCCTGAGACGACCAAGGCCCTGGTGGTCGGCCGGCTCAGGCGGCTGGGGGCGGACGTGACGGTGCATGGCGCGAACTGGAACGAGGCCGACGCCCTCGCCAGGGAGCGGGCCGACGCCGACGACGAGGCCGCGTACGTGAGCCCCTACGACAACCCCCTCCTGTGGACGGGCCACTCCACCGTGGTGGACGAGGTGCGGGAGCAGCTCGCCGAGGAGGGAGTCGGGGGTGCCCCCGCCGCCATCGTCGCCAGCGTCGGCGGGGGCGGGCTTCTGTGCGGGATCTTCGAGGGGATGGAGCGCCACTCCTGGGACGGGGCGGGCGCCGCCGTCATCGCGGCCGAGACCGTGGGCGCCGCGTCGTTCGGGAGGGCCCTGGAGACCGGCGCGGTGGTGCGGCTGTCCTCCATCGATTCGGTCGCCACCAGCCTCGGGGCGCTGGAGGTGACCGAGGTTGCGCTGAGCAGGACCGCAGGGCACCGCGGCCGGGGGGGGTCCGTCTCTTCCTCTCTCTGCACCGACGCGGAGGCCGTGGGGGCCTGCGTCCGATTCGCAGAGGACCACAGAATGCTGATCGAGCCGGCCTGCGGCGCGGCCCTAGCCGCCTTGTACTCCGACAGGCTCAGGGAGGAGCTGCTGGCGGCGATCCCACCCGAGGGGCCGATCGTGGTGGAGGTGTGCGGTGGGTCCGGTGTCAACCTGGATCTGCTCGCCGCGTGGAAGGAGGAGTTCCTTTCGTAGACTGGTAGAACATAATACATGGCACGAGAGGCGGTCTTTCTTCGTCGTTTCTATGTTTTAAAACTACAATCGGCTTCGGTAATCGGCTTCGGTAATCGGCCCCGTCTGCCGCTGGGTGTCTCAGCCCTTGCGGACGGTCCAGTTTCCATCGGCGTCGACTGTCTTGGTCCGCTCTAGTACGTCGCCCTTGCCTCCGCCCCCGATGGCGTGGCGAAGCGACCAGCCCACCGTAGGAAAGGCCAGCTCCTCCCATGGAATGTCCTCCCACCCGAACCAGCCGACCTCCAGGCTCTCCTCCCCGGCCCTCAGCGCGTCGTCCTCCAGCTCTACCCTGTAGATCATCTGCACCTGGCTGCCACCTAGATTGTACACCGCGAGCAGGTCGACCTCGTCAGCGTCGGACGGGTCAAAGGCCGCCCCCGCCTCCTCCATGGTCTCCCTCGCGGCACCCTCTCGGGTGTTCTCCCCCATCTCCATGAACCCTTGCGGGTATCCCCAAAGGCCGCGGCAGGGCTCGATCGCCCTCCGGCAGAGCAGCACCCGCTCCCGGTGCGTGCAGACGGCCCCGACGACCACCTTCGGGTTCTCGTACATGACGTGGCCGCAGGCCCCGTCGGTGCACACGGCCCGCTCCCGCTCGTCGGCGTCCGCGCCGGGCGGGATGCGGAGCACGGCGGGGGCGCCGCACCGCGCGCAGTAGGCCGGTGGGCCCAGGAACGGGGGCAGCGGAGGCGCGGCGTAGCGCCGGACGGGGGCGGTGGTGGTGGAAATTCCCCTGCGCCGGACCGCCGCAGACAGCAGCCTCCTCCCCCCGCCGCCGCCGGTGGCCAGTGGGGGCGATGGCGGGGTGAAGGCGGATGAGGCGGCCACTGTCAGGAGGCGGAGTAGGTGAGGGGCGGAGGTTCTCGTAGGGGGCATCTTTGATGCATATGACATGCGGCATGTGCTTCTGCGGCGGATCCGGCAACAGGCGACAGGCGACAGCTGCGCACAGCAGGGTGGTTTTGACACCCTGCTGAGTCATTCACTTCGCATACTAATAGAGTAGCTATGCATAGTACTCTAGCTACTAGCTAGTAGTAGCTTCGTCATCTACGAGCTCGTACGTATCTAACACTTTATTTGTTTTTACTCTCACCATAATTACTAGTTTATCCCGACCCTTCGCATCCTCATGTCCGCCCCCGAGCCCGCCCCCACATTGGCCATGGCCGTCCCGCCGTCCTCCATCAACCACGCGGCCGCCGACGCCACCAACCCCGCAGGCCCTTACATGTACCGTTCGGTGCTCCCCGTGCCGCGCCGCTGGTTCCGCCCACGCAGCGCCGACGCCTTCCGCGCCATGGAGACCAGGCCGTCCGACGTGGTCATCTCCAGCCTTCCCAAGGGCGGCACGACGTGGATGCACCGCGTCCTCTGCTGCCTGCTGCACGAGATCGACGACAGAGGTAACGCGATGGAGGAGACGGCGTTCTCGGCGGTCCGAAGGGCGCAGCCCTATCCCGACGGGATCCCCGTAGACGACGAGGAGATGGAGCTGGCCCTGAGCGGTTCGAGGGAGGTGATGCCTCACGATCCCACCATATTTGGAGAGAAGTGCACCCTGCAGGATCTAATCGACCAGCCGGAGCCGAGGCTGTTCTCCACGCACCTCTTCGGGGAGGACTACCTTCCACTGTGCCTCCTCGGCGCCGGCGAAGGGGGAGCGGGGAAGGGACGGCTCATCGTGGTCCTGCGCAACCTCAAGGATACTCTGACCTCGCTGCACCACTTCATGGGCGTCGCCAAGGACGACTGGCACGGCAACGAATACGGCCCAGGAAGTCTGGCACGGTTCCTTGATCCCGACAGCCCCAACGCGTACGGGAGCTCCTTCTCCTGGATCGAGGCCCAGGACAGGGTCGTGAGGAAAATGCAGAAGGACGAAGGCAGGAGCAGGGTTTTGGTGGTGTACTTCGAGCGGATGAAGGAGGACCTGCCCTCAGAGCTGGACCGGATCGCAGGTTTTCTCGGATTGGGACCTCTAACGGACGCCAAGCGTCAGGCCGTGGCGGAGGCTTGTGGATTTAAGGCCATGAAGGAGGGAGGAGGCGGGTTCTCAAGGGGCAAGTCGCATCTGCGATCTGGCAAGGTGGGGGACTGGAGGAACCACATGGACGAAGATAGCTGGAAGAGGTTAGATGCGGCGTTCGATGAAAGGCTTGGCAGCGTTGGGATCGCCCAGCCCCTCCGCGAGTACCATTAGTTTTATGTCTGAGAGATCAGGAGCGGTAACGTAGCTAGCAACGTACGTTATCAATTAAATAGCGTCCTAACAAGTAAATAAGAAAATACGGTCATGGGGAACCAACCTTATGGGCGTTGCCTTGCAAAATATCCTTTGGGATATTGCTCTTGAAACAATTGATGGGGATGCATAGGATGCATGCATGGGAATTCATTTTATAAGTGAACTTTTCGTTTCCTGTGTCCATCCTTACTGTTTATGAAGGTATCAGGGCTCTAAGGATGCATTTTCTCAATGGGGTTAATGCTTCCCACAACCTGTGTGTATTTCGTCAATGGAGCGCTGGGAAAAACCGATGCTTTTAGTAAATACCATTACTGTAGTTGTATCACAATGATTCCGCTCAGATTGAAAAAATTGGGAACTCTGCCTGGTTCAAGGCTATTATAGGGAGAAACCCGGACACCTCAATGCTATGAAAGACATAATATACTCGGAGTACGAAAGTACTATGGATACTACTGAGGAGCATACTAGCCTAGTGGTATGCTTATTTTACGACTCGTATTTTATCTCTCAGCATCATCATCGAAGCGAACTCCTAGTAGCCTTGCTGGCAGTATACGCCGTCGTAAAACTACAACGAAGATTTTTTTCAAGCCACTAAGAGAGACGTGGCAGCGTCTAAAAATTCCGGTGGAAACCGAAGAACAAGAAGGATTCCTTTTGGCGGGAATTTTTTGTACTATTAGACTAGAGTACACATCATACAGTACTAGCCTAGTACATACCGACATCTGTTTTCCTTGTTTATTGGATCTTTTCTCGCTCGCCCTGAATGTTGTCAGCACTTTTTAATTGACGCACAATTCGGTGCCAAACAAAAAATTCTAGACTAAAGCAAACCTCCAAACATGGGTCTAAAGGCCATCATACTTGGGGAGGGAGACGGATATGACTACGGGTGAGTCGTCGTCAACTCTGCCAGACAATCTGGAAGATTGAATCGACGCTTTTTTATGATGATTCCAATATTGCCATCTGATGAATCGTTGCACATATTGTGCGAACCTTTGTATCTGACTCTTCCATCGCCCACCTCGCCATGACGCAGCTCTCTCTGCATGCCCACTCACCCATGGAGCAAGAAGAAGAAGCCCGTCACTTTCTACCCCGTCGACGAGCCCCTGCCCATTCTACTTTCGCTTGTCATGGGCCTGCAGCATGCCTTCGCCA
>Ga0315315_10006930_pt1 | contig 10485 bp, 8 predicted proteins | sample M140m3416metaG_FD_203699 | JGI IMG/M metagenome (GOLD analysis project Ga0315315, IMG submission 203699) | Ammonia-oxidizing marine archaeal communities from Monterey Bay, California, United States - M1 40m 3416 | ecosystem: Environmental > Aquatic > Marine > Intertidal zone | place: USA... | reverse complement strand
CGACTCAGAACGATCCGTCCGAGCTTTTTATCTACATGATCAACCAGCTCCAGGCGTGCACCAATCCTGGCACTACGATTCTGAATACGGGGGGGCTCTATGATAGCAAAAAGGAGATTGAGACCCTGTCAAAATCTAAACAAACCTTCATGCAAAAATTCCACAATGGCGCCAACGACTTTACGCGGCTCTTCCTTGGGGCGACCGTGACGACGACGTACGAACCACCGGGACAGAGTGAGGGCAATCCTATTCCGATTAGCGAAGATGATCCACCGAGCAACGTGCGAATGGAACCGACGCTCGAACTGTCCCTTGGATATGACAAAACAAAGCCACTGGTTCGGTTGACCGCCATGTTGGATTCGTTTTTCGAACACGATTTCCCACCCGACGGCCGCACTTCGCGACGTCCTCAGATGCTCAACCTCCCGAAAGTGCTCGTTTTCAGAATTGACAGGGAGGACACGGATAGGCCGATACGCTCCTACGACAGGAAAGGAAAGCAGCAGATACGATATCCCGTGAACCAAAGTGCTATCGACTTTCCCGAGAGTGGGCTCGACATGGCGCCGTATGTCCACGAGAAAGCAAAAGATGTATACTTTGGCGAACAGCTCTACAATCTGTATGCCGTCGTGCTGCGGCCTTCCGGTGATAAAAAGGGCGGCACCGCCGATTCTGGCCACTACGTCGCCGTGACGCGAACGTCCAGAGCCGCCGGTTGGTATCGGTACAACGACACCACAGTTGAGGCTGTTGACTTTTTCAACAAAGAAAACGAGGAAATGCTTCAGACCAATGCCACCATGCTTATCTACGTCAAAGAATCTACAGAATTCGCATAAACATCTGTTATTTTAACGCCGTTCTTCACTTTTGCCCCCTCCCCTTGCCTTATACGAAGTCAAACATTTCATGGGCCCTTTTGGCGTTGGTACCATTTTAAGTTGCGTTTAAGAGTATATGGGGGTCAAATTCGGACGGGGAAAAGCGGCCGCCGCTTCCATGCCGTACGCAATCAAGAGGGTCAAGGGCGGGTACAAAGTGTGCAAGCGGGACGGCGCCAGAAAATGCTTTAGCAAGAAGCCACTCGCGCAAAAAAAGGCAAAGAAGCAACTTGCGGCAATGGTAATTAATACGGTTTAAAATTAAAAACAAACGGGCCCCTTATGTTTTCGCCCATTTTTTTTTTGTCAAAATCCACGGGCGGAAATTGAAATGTATCCTATAAATCAAGTAAATTTTTAAAAACAGCGCAATGGAAAGTGTCTCAACAATAGCAACAAAAGAAAACTTGAAAGCATTCTCCGTTGGGTTTTGCTCGGGATGCATCGCACATTTTGGATTCCCTCTGCCGGGTTTGGCCCTCGCGGGGATATTCCTCCTAAAATCGAAGACGAACCCGGAGGAGGACGAGAAGAAACAAGCGTAAAGAGGCGTCCCCCCCTGCTGGTCGACGTGGCCCTCGCCATGGCTACCGGCCTTTTTACCGCTTCCATCGGAGGCGGTGTCTTGACCGTGGTTTCCCTTACAACGGGCTATGTTTTGTTGACAGAGCCGGACGAGGAACCAGAGGAAAAAGAGAAACAAAGTTGACCTGCCTGGTTTTGGTACCGTGTGTTTGTCCAGGCATAAATGCCATTCTGAGCTACGGGATAAAAGCCAGAGGAGACAAGATAAAAGAACGGCGGCGAATGTTCCGGCCGGAACTCGAAAACGAGCATGCGGCGGCTTTTGGCATCATCATGCTCACCGGATTCGGCCCCGTTTTCATTCAGTGGTTTATGGCGAAAATAACGAACAGGAACACGGGTTTTCAAACGCGGCCTCCTTTTCACCGCGGAGAAAACAGGGCGAGGACACACGTTGACGCTTGATATAACAAAATTCGGGGGGCTTTGCCGTATTCACGCGATCCCCCATGGTCTAATGGATAGGATGTGCGCCTTTCAAGCGCAAGGCCAGGGTTCGATTCCCTGTGGGGGGGTTTATTTTTTGGGTTCCACACCCCGCGATTTTATGGGATTGTATAAAAGCATTCGGAATCGGGTTCAGTAAAGGCAAAATGCGCCCGCGTTTTTTAATTTTTCGTGGCGTTTTTTTGGCCACGGTGTTTTTGAAAAGCACCCACGCCGAATGCTCATTGGGTTTAAAATTTGGCCAAAGCTTTTTTTCTCTGGATCTGGATAAAAATGTTTTTCAAATTGATCCCCACGACCAACATGCATTTACTCGAGACGCATTCAATTTTCTGTGCGACAATGTGACTTTAAACCCAATTTCACATTGTCCCGGCGCTAGCGTTATAACTGATGGTGGCAAGACGTACGTTTGGAATTCAATAACGAACGAAACCAATTTAGCTACCATTGAGCTGGTATGGGATGGCACAGACGATCCTCAAACTGGGCAAATTTCACCGCCGTCTCCATCGCCGCCTTCTCCATCACCGCCGTCTCCATCGCCGCCGTCTCCATCGCCGCCGTATGGAGGATATGGGCGTCGTCGAAGGTTCAACAATCTTGAATCCTCGGTTATTCGTAATGACCCCCTTCCTTTTTCGTTAATTTACGACATTCCACCTGTCTTTAAAAATTATTTTTTTACAATGTGTGAAGAAGAAGAAGAAAATTATTGCGATGCGGCATACAACGAGTGGAACATTTGTGCAAAATACGGAGATCCGGGTACGTCGGGTTTAAATTTAGCAGTTATGGATTTTGGAGGTTTACTCATAAATAATTCTGTTGCGTGCGTGCACTTCGATCAGTTTCTTAATAATTTTCACTTGGACAACACATTTCATTGCTGCAAAAACAATTACGATCTGGGCAAGAAATTTAAAGGCACGTGTAAAAATGAAGGGTCTATGACACACAGTATACTTGAAAATCACCCAGATTACCGGTGGAGATTATACGAAAAGCAAGACGCCAAAGTAATCAATCACGCATTTTTCAACAAATATTCTCCGGCCAATCCAAATTATAGGCTTGGATATGAGCCGTTAGATGGACATCCCAATAATATACCCAAAAACAGAGAAGATGTCAATCTTTGTGAACTTGTGTACAATATAAGTTCCGAATCACAGAGTTTCCCCTATCCATGGTGCAACCAGGATTACTGTTATGCATCCAAAGAGGAAAAGCTTCAATTGACAGACTGTACTAAGAATTTAACGTTGATAGACGTACCGCCAACTGAAAATGCAGGACAACCCAAAGACTTGTGCAAAATTGGGAACCAAGAAGTTGATGGTTATCATTACATGTTAGACTGGCCCGGACACAATTCTACACACACGCCCCCAGATTCAAACATTTTGGATTCTTCGAAATACGTTTATCTTTATTGCGCCGCAGACGACCAAAACCACACCAGGTTGCAATTCAACGAAACCAAAGACAGGGTATGCGATTTGGCCGTTGAAAGATTCAATTGTTGCAGCAAGAATGATGGCTCTCGCGGGTGGGTTTGCAGCCCCCAAATGTGCCAACACCCAAATTATGAGTGCTGTTACAACGATTTTCCACACGGAGAAAACGATTCAAAATGTATTTTGAGAACCGACATGTCAGAGCAAAACCACATTAGAGCATTTTCCTCGGACGATACGCAAAATGATTCGGGGCTTGGGACGGAATGGCCAAAGAAGGGGGCGTTTTTGTACGCCTTGTGGGATCTCCATTCTACAAATTTAACCGAAGAGTGTATCGACGATTCAAATTACGTGGGAGAAAACGGGACAAAATGCGAAGACATTTCCGAAAATTTATGCAATGGCACCGCCAATGTTTCATGCTGCACGTGCGGTGGAGGGAAAACCTCTTATCGGCTAAACAAAGCAAGATGGGCGCTCTTTTCGGATTATCAGCATTACAAAGACGAAGGGCTCACAGCCAATTTCACCCTCATTGGGTTTGATCCGACACTTCCAGATCTAAACTATTCGCCATCTGACGTGTGCGACTTGGCGTATTCAACCACGTTTAAGGACTGTTTCAGGTGGTTTGGATCAACAAATGTGTCCATGTGCACAACCCATACCTACTTTGAAACACTAAATCAAACCTATTCAGATCAAATTTTTGATTACAAAATGTGCACCACTCCAAATTATTTATTAAATGGCGACATTGAGGTTGAATTTAAAAGATCGACCTCCGTGAACCCAGATTATGATTATGCAAATGAAAGATATCCGCAAAATTGGGATAAAATGACATTAAAATACAAAAAGTCGGGATCGGCAATTACCAACAAAGTTGTTGCCGAGGGGGACATTTGTTCATATGCCATCAAAGAGGCGAGCTATTGTTACTATGAAAATGTAAACAATTTGGGTCCAGTTCTACAGTGCACGTCCGATCCTGTCAGCGAAAAAAACGGCGTATGCTGTTTTAACGACTACAAATTGTCCGAAAACTGCACTGGACAGGACAAAGATCGCGCAATAGAATGTAAAAGCCCAGATGGGAATAGGTACTACAAGGCGATCAAGGGGACGGGCCAATTTTACACTGGGGCGCGCAAGGATGCAAACATTGAGCTGGAGTGCATAAACGAGTACCGCGAGCCTCTTCCGAACGCGCATGCGGGAGAGGCCACTTTGGATCCCAGACTGCGGTGCGCAGCGTACGACGAAAATTACCCGTGCTGCGACAACAGCATGGCTTGCCACGCCAAAAACGCAGACGGATCGTGTCCAGGAGGCAATGTGTGCCCCCATGAAATGACGACAGAGCCGCCGACGCCGCCCCCGGTTCGCGCAAGCAGGCCCAGCGAAACGACCATAATTGGGATTGCAGTTGGCAGCGGCGTTGGCGGGGTCCTTTTGATTTCAGGAATTGTCTATTGGGTGCGGACACGACAGAGGCGGATATAAATTGGCGCGGCCTTTAAAATAAAACGGCCAGCGATGGCCGATGAAGCAAAAACTTTTCGCGACCGCACAAACCCCATCGACGTGTCTTGGGATGGGAGATTCGGCTTTATCGACGGATACCAAGTCAGCGCAGGAGATGGCGCATTCCAGGTTACGGATGAGCCGCTAACGGACAGGACGTGCACGGTACAGGTCGATTTTGATCCTTCCGCAAAAGGTATCGATCTGTACATAAACGGCCGATGGCAAAGCAATCTTGAGACGATTCCAGCGGAATTGTACCACGACGGCAACGTACGGCGCATTTTAAGGAACGCGCTCAACATTGCCCGCAGAGTTTTAGGCACAAGGGCTCTCCCCGGACAACCAGCGGGAAGCATGAAAACCGAAGTTGTCAACCGCATAAAAGCCCTTTATCGAAAAAGTGAGAGCTCGCATGGGTCTCTTTCATAAAATATTCCCTTTCGTATAAAAAATGTATCTTTTTTTAATAATGGATCGAAAAATATTAAGAAAATGCGAATAATCGTTTTGCCACATAAATAATTTCCGCCTGTAAATTTTACGCGCACAATAATGATTCCAGCAACGCTACTGCGCTTGGCTTACGCTGCCCGCGTAGTGGTTTCATCCGGATTTGATCGAGAATTTGACATTGTTGACATCAAAGTTGCTGAATCGGTGGCGGCGGATCGAATCGTTCTGTGCGAATCAAATGCAACCCAGTCCGGATTTCCACGAGCACCTCGGTTACATATTGTAAATCAAATACATCCCCGGGTCGAGACGTACTCGGATGTGTGCACAAACGAACATTTTGGCTACAAGTTGGGGTGGAACTGCGAAGATATTCCAAGAAGTTGCGCAACCCAGCACGCGTGTGACAATGAGCCCGACGATACAATTGTAATTCAGAGCGATCTTGATGAAATTGTTGCCGCTTCCGTTATTAAAAGCTTAAAGGCGACTGAATTGTCGTCAAATGTGCTTTTAAAGCTTTCGCGCAATATGGCCGTCTTTGTCTACGGTTTTTTTTGGGAAATTCCCAAAACTCAATATTCAACGACTAAAGCCTTTACGTGTGGTGGATATCGATCAAAAAAACCCCTCAAAGTTATTGAGTACCCCCGATTCACAGGGTGGCACTGTAGTTACTGTTTTCCCGTTGACGAATACCTTTCAAAGATGCATTCAATGCTAAAGGGGGACGGCTGGTTGTCGTTAAGCGATCATTACTGGTCGATGGAAATGCTGTATTCCTTTAGGCAAAATGGCATTCCACTTAACGGGCAAACGCCAATGATGCCATCACAAACTAAACCGCCGGCATCGGCACTTCTAAAGGCCTATCTTACGCAAAACACGGCAATGAAAAACCTTCCCAAGCCGGTGCACCCTTTCACGTTTCCAATGCATTAAGGCCAGTTTGTACATAGTCACAACCGCAAATGTGGCAGCTGGCCAACGGCGGTGACCACGTCGGCATTGTGGTTGGCCGTAAACAGGATGGCAATGCCAATCGACACCATCCGGGCAGGTTTTGTCAGAACGCCAAGCGTTTTATATGTCAGTTCGGCGGGCGGAAGACAAAATGCAAGGGAAACGGGCATGCATTGCGTTAGCTTTACTGTGCTGCTGCTACACGGTCCTCCGGCCGGCTCCGCTACTCCGGCCGGCGCGGCGGGAAGATGGCGCCCCCGCTACGCGCATCGCAGTATGTGCGGCCAGTAAATCAAAGCCGACCTGGAGGTCGCTCAACGACACGGCGCTGGCCACGCTGCTCATCCCGTCGCTGGAACGGACAACCAGGGGGGAGCCCTACACGTTCACTCTGTACCTGGCGTTTGACCACGACGACGCTTTCTGGAGGGAGCACGCCGCGGGGCTGTCCGGGGCGCACGCAATCAAATACGACTTCTACACCACGCCGACGCACAAGATCCCGTTCAACGAGCTGACCAACCACGCGTACACCGACGGCGCCGACTACATCGTCAGGATCAACGACGACACCGAGTTTGTGACGGGGGGGTGGGCCACGCTGGGGGTCGAGGCCCTTGCAGCGTTGGAGCCCGCCAACGTGGGGGTGGTCGGGCCTACGTTCAAGGAGGGCAACACCGCCATCCTCACCCACGACATGGTCCACAGGACCCACATCGACATCTTCAAGTACTACTACCCGCCAGTCTTCTCGGCCTGGTGGATCGACGACTGGATTACCCGCGTCTACGAGCCGGGGCGCATGCGAAAGCTCGACAAGTGGCACGTCGCCCACCACATCACAAAGCACGGCACACGCTACGCAGTGCAGCACCACGAGTCAAAGCACCTCAAGGCCGAGATCGAAAGGGGGAGGAAGGTGCTCGGGGAGTCGGTGAACGTTCGCGTTGTATCCTACTCGCTCTACGGATCCGACCCTAGGTACACATTGGGCGCCATAGAGAACGCAAAACTGATGCCAAGCATCTACCCGGGGTGGAAGATGCGGGTCTACTTTGGAAAGGACGTGCCACCCGATATTCTGGAGGCTTTGCGGAGGTACAAGCACGTCGAGCTGGTGGCAGGAGATCCGGCCCTGAGTCCAATGGTCTGGCGGTTTCAGGTTGCTTCGGACCCGCTGGTGAAACGATACATCATCCGGGACGCAGATTCGCGCATTTCGAAGCGGGAGAGCGCCGCCGTTGCAGAGTGGATCGAGTCGGGGAAAAGGTTTCACGTCATCCGCGATCACCCAAGTCACAGCAATTTTGCAATGAGCGGCGGGCTGTGGGGTGGCACCAACAACGTGTTTCCACAGATGAAGGATCTGCTCAGGCCAGTGGGAACCGCGTACGTCGCGGATATGAACTTCTTGACTCGCAAAGTGTGGCCAGTTGCCAAGCACAGCGTCCTTCAACACGACGCGTTCGGGTGTCACACGAACAAATGGGGCGAGACAAGGCTGTTTCCGACGAGAAGAGTTGGATGGGAACACGTAGGGAGCGTGTGGATTGACGGAAAGATGCGGCAGGGTGACGTCGACCTCTTGAAGCAGGCCGCAGACTGTGGATTGACACCGGAGGCCGGCGCTTAACATCCACGCGGACGTTTAAATTTTGGGCATGGGATGCGCCTCGGTGGTAAAAACCCAGTGCTTCAACGGCATGCTGTCCGTAAAAATCAGATAAAAATACTTTAGCGTTTCGCCGACCCAAAAGGAGGGCATACTGCCCACGTCCCTGTATTCTCCGGCGCTGCCGCGGGGACACGCCCGCCCTGCTCGCATGGCACAGTAGCCCCCCTGCGGCTGCCTCGCGTGTTTTTCAAACGCCCGAAACATCTCCCAGGCAAAATTCCTGTACCGCTCTTTGCCGGTGATCCTCCACAGGTAAAACAGAGACTCGACCACTTCCGGGCGGAGCTTATTTTCGCTGTTGGTGATGCGGAAATGCGGTTCCAGACCTGCCGACTCTGCGCCAACGCCGGTCGGCGTCTTGTACAACTTTACGCACGTGTCCATCATTGCCTCGGCCATCTCCAGGTGTCGGCTGTTTTTGTAAACCGTGCTCGAGAGCGCAAGAAGTCCCGGAAAAAAACAGTCGAGATGCCCTATACTGGCAGAGGTGCGGCCGTTGCGGTGGGGTCCAAACGTGGTGCCGCCCGGGAATCTCCGGTACAAGAGGGCATACAGGCCGTCGACACATTTCTCAAAGTATGCAAGTTTTCCTTCATCCCCTGTTTGGATCGCGGACTTCAAGAGGTACTCGTAGAACGAATCCGATTCTCCGCCAATGCTTATGCTCCCGCCAATGGAGGCGCCCGTATCCGAGACACGGTTTGGACGGGCACACGCGCTTTTCATCAAGAGGGCGTCCACATTGTCGACGGCCTCTTTGTACTTGGGGTCGCCAGTGATGCGAGAAAGCTCGGCAAACTCGATGCTCGAACTTCCCTTTTCGGCAAGCGAGCCGTCGCGGCCACTGTTGCACGTCCTTGTAAACGGGGTTATCCGCGAGCACTGCAATCTTCCCGGCGTGTACGCGGCCAGGAGGATGTCTCCAATCTCAACGGCCTTTTGTTTGTAGATTGGCCGCGCCGTCAGCGCGTGTGCGGACAAAAGGCCGCCGAGAATGCGGATGGTTGCCTCAAACACGTTCACGCTTGCGCGTATCCGCGAAAAGTCCATCCTTTCCACAAACGCCTCGTATTTTGACGTGTTCAGGCCAGCAATGTGCATGGTGTCGATCGAGTCAATCAGGGTGGCCGCCATGTGCATCCCGTCCGTTCCGCCGCTTTCCGGGAAGATGAGCTTGTCTTTGCCCCATGCAAACTTTTCGTACCCCTTAAGCGACCATTCAATCGCCCTTTTTATCTGGTGGGGTCTGTTGTCGACGGGACTGGCACCAGCAAAAATTGAAAATTGGAGCGCCCCCACCAAAACCAAGGGCTTGGCAAGACCAAGCTTCATTCTGGTTGTAATTTCTCAAGTTTGTGGCGTTTTTAATGTCATCTTTTAAAATTTAAATACGATGACTCTATTGTTGGTGTCGTGGTACAATTATTGAAATTTTATCTAATAATTACCGCGTTTGTTCGGGAAAAATGCAGACCAACGTGCCTAGCCATGTGGCCAACATTGGGTCAGTAAGCTGCTCGATCGCCGGAATGTCTACGGGGTGCGCAAACCGCTCTACACCATTGGCATCATAAATCCGAAGCGTGTCGCAGTCAATTATAGCGCCACCCCTCCGGGGAATATACTCGTCCGGAGATCCTTTGCTCGTCATTTCATCGTGGTCCACAGTTTTCCACCCAACTCGCATCCGGCCCGGAAACGTCCGCGACCACACTTTCAGACCACCGGCGCGATCGTACCACAGCCGATCCTGCACTCGCCTCACGTAATCCGGCTGTCTCGGGTGTGTTGTTGTCCAAAGAGAGGACGCAAATCGCGTCAGCAGCGCCATCGGGCGGTGATGGGCCTCGACCGCCCGCAAAAGTCTTGAAATTGCCCGGGGGACGGGAGCCTGATGCGGAGTATACTTGTAGTGCTCGGTTTTGGGTCCGCTGCGTGGGCCATACTCGTACAGCGTTAGGACGTTCCTCTCCGAAGGGGGCGCCGTAAACCCAAAACCGCCCGGCGTTTTCTGCAAGCCCATCGGAAGAATCAACTTGGTGTCCGGCGTGGTGCTGCTTTTAACCACGGAATAGGGGACAAAAGCGTAAAGCTCCTTCATCAAATCAGACATGCGCTTCATGGCACTCAGGGTGGCGAGCGTAATGCCGGTTGTCGCCGTCAAAACCGCCACCTCGGGGTTAACTCGGTCCTCGCCAACCTTTGCCTCTTCAACGCCGCTCATCGAAATGCCGCTGACGCGATCTGGCATGTCGTTTCCAAACCATTTTCGGTTTCGTAGCATCGTCTCCACAATTGAGTTCCACTTTTTGATGCGGTCGTCCGTGTCCAGCACGTAGATCTGCACCGACGAATTATCGTCCTGTGCCCCATAAATGTTGCGTCCTGTATGATCAGTGAATGACATGTTACTGACGTGTGCAATTTTAACTTCCATATATTATAAGGGGGGGGGGGGGGGCAGAAAAAGCCGTGGTAC
>Ga0315315_10006929_pt1 | contig 10485 bp, 6 predicted proteins | sample M140m3416metaG_FD_203699 | JGI IMG/M metagenome (GOLD analysis project Ga0315315, IMG submission 203699) | Ammonia-oxidizing marine archaeal communities from Monterey Bay, California, United States - M1 40m 3416 | ecosystem: Environmental > Aquatic > Marine > Intertidal zone | place: USA... | reverse complement strand
CCTTTTCGGTGACAAAGTTACCCGCCATGATGGTAGGCACTAAGTAGGTGCCGTGTTGTTTCATCAAGCGCATGGTATCGGCATCCATGAGCGAACCATGCTCAATACTCGCCACACCCGCGCGAATTGCTAGCTGCATTCCCTCAACGCCGTGGGCGTGAGCGGCGACCCTAAAACCATACGCCTGGGCCGTGGCAACAATGGCGTCTAATTCGTCCTTAAACAGCTGTGAATTTTGTCCGCTTTTGGCTTGGCTGAGTACGCCGCCGGTGGCTGACACTTTGATCAAGTCGGCACCATTTTTATAGCGTTGACGAACAGCCTTACGGGCATCTACCGGACCATTGATAATGCCTTCCACCGGCCCCGGATCGCGTCGCAAGCCTGCTCGATAACCATTAGTAGGATCGTCATGGCCCCCCGTGCTCGATAGCGGCATCCCAGATGTAAACACTCGTGGTCCGGTGGCGATGCCTTTAGCGATTGCATTGCGGAGTGCGACCGTGACGTCTGCACGGTCACCTAGGTCTCGCACTGTCGTGAAGCCCGCCATTAACGTCAGCTCAGCATTCCACGCTGCTAGAAAGGCAAGATCAGGCGGTCCTAGCCTGATTTTGTCGAGTTCATAAGCCGTGGAATAAGCGACCATTAAGTGAACGTGCATATCGATTAAACCGGGGAGGCAAGTATGCTCAGACAGGTTGATTACCTGTGCCTCTCCCTCATAGCGGTCGCCCGAGCGAATCGAGCTGATGCGGTCCTGATCAATGGTGATCAGTTGCTTGTCTAATATGGTTCGAGTGTTTACGTCGAGCAGCTTGCCGCATGTCAAAACGGTTGTCGGCTCGGCTGATGCGGGGACCACGCCGAGCAGTAACAGTGCCAAAGTAGACATAAAAAATCGCATCACTTCTCCTGCAGATTTATCGTTTTACTCGGTGAAAAGCCTCCACAGGGTAAGGTTTGATGCCTCGGCGCACTGCTATTAAGAGGGCTATTCATCTGTGGAGATGTCGGTAGCCGTGCCGTGTCTCGCAAACCAGGCCAAAATGGCATTCACTTTCGCGATTAATTGGCTCGGGCGCGCTTCAATCTGGTGGCTCGCGCCCGGTACCCTTACTAGTGCCGTATCGACACCTTCTATCTGTAACGCATTGTAGAACTGCTCAGCTTCTGAAATCGGTGTACGCCAGTCCTCTTCGCCGTTGATTAACATCGTTGGCGTGGTCACATTTCCGATCAGAGCGAGTGGCGAGTGATTCCAATAATCCATTGGATTGTCCCAAGGTTTATCAATGAACCAGTCGCTCGCCGCAAGTTTGCTCACGTCGCTTGTTAAGACCAGGCTGACCCAATTGATGACCGGGTTAATTACTGCCGCTGCACGGAAGCGATTGGTTTTACCGACGATCCAAGCCGTAAGGGTGCCACCGCCGCTACCACCAAAAACATAGAGTTGGTCTTCATCGACAAACCCCATGGCAAGGGTCGCATCAACCATATCCATCAGATCGTCGTAATCGCGAGTTGGAAAGTCGTGGTCGATGGCATGGGCAAACTCAGCGCCGTAGCCGGTAGAGCCCCTAGGATTGCCGTAGATCACGACATAGCCTGCCGCCGCGTAGAGCTGATTATTCGCTGCGAATTGAGGCCCATATGCCGCCCAAGGGCCGCCATGAATTTGTAGCATCATCGGGTAGGAAAGGGCTGGATCAAAGTCTGGGGGCAGCATCATCCAAAACTGAATCTCGCGCTGGTCAAAGCTGGATCTCACACTAAATGTCTTTGCGGATGAAAAGCTGACGGACTCTTGAAGGCTGCGGTTTAGGTCAGTGAGTATCGTTACCTTGCCCCGATGATCAATAGTCGCTAATTCGGTGGGTGTGGTCGAATTACCCTGAGTAAAGGCCACCACGCCGGCGCCAGTCGAAAATTGACCTTGAGTATAAGGTTGATCCAGTTCCCATCCGCCCATCTCATCGGTGAGTGGGGAGAGGGCGCCATCAGTGGACAATACCGCCAACACATTTTTTCCTCGCGCCTCATACTGCAGATAATGTTGCTGTCCATCTCGATGCCAAGCGAAGTCGATAACACTCAGGTCGTTGTTGGCTGTTAAATGGCGGAAGTCTGATCCGTCCAATTCGGCGCTGTAAAGCTGGTACTCATGGAAAGGACTTGGCCTGTCTTTGTGCCCTACCCAAGCGATCCGTTTGCCATCAGGAGAGACTCTCGGTATCGCGTCTGGGCCCAGCTGTGTCGTCAGTGCCGTGAGTTGGCGCGTCTCTATGTCCAGCCTAACGATGTCTGTGTCCCAGGGCTTGTTAACGTTATTTTTGACATTAATGCTGAGCAACAGGCCTGATGAATCCGGCAACCATTCCAAAGCGCTATTGTGATCCTGCTGTCCTTGCGTCAGTTGTTGTGCGGTGCCGCCCGCAGCCGGCATTAAAAACACTTGATGACGACTAAACGGTAAATAGCCAACGCCATCTGTTCTGAACTGGCTGCGGGTTTCAACCACGATAGGTTGAGCCCATTGGGCGCCCTCCGGGGGAGGGGGCATTTCACCCATTGTCTCTGGCTTATAAGTTACTGGCATCGTAAAGGCCAGCCATTGACCATCGGGTGAAAAGGACAGATTGGCAGGCTCTGAAAGACCTTGGCCTAGCTCGGATCGCTCGCCAGTATCTAGATTTTGTAGATAGATATGAGACGTTTCTCCTTGGATCGCAGCAAAGGCAATGGCCTGCCCCGAAGCTGTGAACGTAGCCGGACCCGCGGCATCATAGCCTTCTGATATTTGACGTAAGTTGTTACCGTCGGCGCCAATAACCCACACGTCGCTTCGCCGGGTGTCGCTCATGACATCCATATAGAAGCGATCAAACGCGATGAGTTGGCCATCGGGTGAGACCACTGAATTCGCTGCATAGGCAATCTTGAACACATCCATTGGCGAGAAGGGCTCTTTTGCCTGACTAAAAGCGCTAATGGATAAAGCCAGTAAAAGAGCTGGCGATGAAAAGATGCCTTTCATTGGGTGAACTTCGTCATTTCGCACCACTCCTCACTAAGCCAGATTAGACGGAAGGACTGAACAAGCAAGTTCAATAGATTAACGTTCATCGCCGTGAAGCTGACACTTTGCGCCAACATGCTTTAGGCGCGTGGCGCGGCGTCACCAGGTGCGGCTGTTATCCACTATGGTTGGCGAGTAGGCCTCCACGTTTCTGTTGATAACGGCGCCCAGGCAGGGTGTGCGGGCGCCATAGTGACGGTGGTGTTGAGTTTTGCTGGCAGACTCATTTCTCGGACGCCGCCTGCGCGAGGCTAGGCGGTTTAATATCGAGATGGGTCTCCATTAGGTCGCACAATTCATTGCCCAAACAGTGCTCGAACCTCAACCCCGATCGTCCTCGGTCGAATATAATTGGCGCGTCCGTCGCCAATTTCTGTTTCAACCCATGTCAGGCCTTCTTCATCGGTCAGATTCTTTACGAACAAGTCGAGAGATATTCGTTCGGTAATATCAGCTCCGAGGCGAAGGTTTACCGTGGTGAAGTCTCCAGCGCCAATCCCCTGCTCCTGTAAATTATTAAAATACTCGCCCGTACGTGCAATGTCTGCGCGTGCAAATAGTGGCCGGCCTGCTACATAAAAATCAGCCTGTACACCGAGAGAGGCTTGAAATTCAGGAGTGCCGGGGAGGCGATCGCCTGCGCTGCCTAGGCCAGGGGCGTCTGATGTCAACTCCGTATCTACATAGGATAGCCCGTAGTTGAGTCTCCACATGTCCGATAGCAGCCACTGCCCTTCGATTTCGATGCCTGTGCTTTCTGCTTCACCCGCATTCAACGTTACGCCAAAACCACAGTCGGCCGTTCGCGCTACTGGGATTCCTTCCCACTCAATTTGGTAAGCCGCCACGTTCAGGACAGCACGACCGTCGGCCAGAGAAAACTTTGCGCCAAGTTCAAAGCTGTCCAGTTCATCGGAGTCTATTTGGTTCGGTGCAGCGACACCCAGCCCGTCAATGAGACCGTCGCCATCGAGATCACATAGATCTGCTGGGACGTCAGCTTGAGGTCCGCCTAATCTGAATCCTTGAGCAAAGGTTGCATAATACGTTGCCGTATCACTGCGCGCATAAGTCAGGCCGAATTTATACGTCTGCCCCGAATCGTCCGCCTCAAGGGTGTTTGACGAGGTTCCTCCATTGAACAGGCCGTCGGCGCTATCGGAAGCGGTCTGCTCGTAGTCGTAATGCCGAATACCAGCGACTGCTGTCAGATTGTCTGTGAGATCGTAAGTCACCTCTCCAAAGAAAGAGAGTTGCTCGATATCCTCCTTGAGTCTTGATTCAAACAGCAGTAAGCCTCCGAAGGGATCGAGCGCAGGAGCCCCTTCAAATACAAAGTCCTGCGACTGTTTACTCTCAATGTCCTGATAGAAGGCGCCGACAAGGAACTGCCAGGATCCGTCCAGCCGCGTGTTGAGTCGGAGTTCCTGTGTGAAGCTCTCTATATCGCCGGAATCTGTGAGGAAAAGAGGAATATCGGCAACACCAAGTAGTGGACCGAAGTATAAGCCAAGGTCACGGTCTTGAAGGGAGTTTGTCTCGGCAATTGATGTAGAGGAAACGATTTCCATCTGACCCAAATCGAGATTCATCTCGAGGTTGGTGACATCGAAATCCATCCCAAGTGATTCATCACTCCCGTCCAGCTTTTGGAAAGGGGCTCTGTTGGTATCGCCTAGATTCATGAGAGATTCAGGTATGCCCGACTGCTCGATGTCTTGCGTAATGTGGGATAGCGACACGTCGAAGGTCTCGGTGACTTGCCAGAGTGCCGATATTCTGCCCCCGGTGTATTCGTCACTGCCCACGTCGTCCTTATCCGCTGTGATTCCGCCGAAGGCGCCTGCCCAAATTTGTTTGTCTGCGTTGCTGCCGGCAACGCTCTTGTAGTAACCGCTGTTGTCATAATCGTAGGCGACGACGCGAATCGCAAAGGTATCCTTCACCACGGGTATATTGAGTACGCCTCGCAGCATTGTATTGTCGCCACCTTCATCTGCCGTCGAAGAAAAGTTTCCAGCAATCTCGCCTGAAAGAGTGCTTAGGTCTGGTGCATTAGGTATCACTCTGACGGTGCCGGCGATAGAGCCATCTCCATATAAGGTGCCTTGAGGGCCACGGAGCACTTCAATTCTTTCCATGTCCACAAATTTCAAATCTGGATTACCGCCGCTGCCAGGAGACGACGAGCCCAAGCCGGTTAGGGGCGTTTCGTCTATATAAACACCCACTGTGGCATCGGTCTGTGGAGACGCGGTTACGCCGCGGATAATAATGCCATTCCGACCAGCGCCACGATCCAAGAAGTTCGCGGCAGGCGTTGCGCGGAGAAAGTCATCCATTCCGACGAGACCTTGCTTGGCGATCATGTCGCTCGAGGCGACCGAGATGCTCATAGGTATATCTTGCAGGTTTGTGTCGCCTCGCTTAGTCGCCGTCACCACCACTTCTTCCAAGGCCAGCGTCGTGTCAGCAGCACTAGCCGTCTGTGAGCTCAGCAAACCAAGGCACAAACTTCCTAGCGTCGTTGCATACTTCAACTTCTTATTAGTGTTCATAGTGATTCTCCGCCTTTAACCCATGCAATGTAACGCGCAGGCTGCGATGCCCACTCGATAATTGTAGTTGTCTATATTTTAAGTAAAACCTTCGCCATCTAAAAGGGCTATTTAACCCAATAAATATAACATATAAGGCATTTTTGATAATATTAATTGCCATTATTTTTATAGTCAACTACAGTTTAATGCCTTGCCGACACCCAGAATAAGTCGAGACTCCGTGAGCCAGAGACAAGCCAACAAACTCGATCGGCAAAAACGCATCGTGGCCAATGCTTCACGACTTTTTTCTTCCATTGGGTTTGAGAAGACGGCAATAGAACTTGTCGCAGAGCGATCCAACGTGTCCCCTGCAACGATCTATAACAACTTTGAAAACAAGACGGGGCTTCTGTTGGCAGTCCTCATAGACGAGGGAGCGGGAGTTCAGCAAATTGGGAAGCGCATCATTGCCCAACGCCAGAAGCGTGATGCCCACATTATCTATCGCTTGCTAGACCTCTATGTTGATCATCCAATGGAATTTATGAACAAGTCCTGCTGGCGACAGGCCCTCGCAGCGTCGATTGCATCGTCAAACGAAAAGTTTTCCCTTGAATATCAAAACGTGGAAAAAAAACTACAGCAGCAACTTGTAGAGTTAATTCACAGCCTCTACGAAGAGCAGGTTTTCCTCGCTGAGGTTGATCCCCAATCACTGGGCGAGGTTATCTGGAATAACGTTGATCAGATGTTCACCGATTTTATTTCTGACAGCGAGATGTCCCTCAAGTCCCTGAAAAGCACTATCAATAAGCAAACCCAAGCACTAATGACGTTAGCCCTGAGGCCAGATTGACATTCCCTTTTTGGCATAAGTTAGCGCAGCGGTTAGCGACTCGATGCTAAACGTTGTAAAGCGCCCCTCTCGGACGGTTTACGATTACATTATTATCGGTTCCGGCTCGGCAGGTAGCACTCTCGCGGCGCGGCTAGCGGCGGATAGTGTGAAGAGTGTGCTTCTGGTTGAGGCTGGCCCCAGCGACAGAAATATTTTTATTCAAATGCCAGCTGGCCTAGGCATTCCCTTAGTTCAAGACCGGTATAACTGGAAACTATTTGCTGAGAAAGAGGACTTTGCTGCATCTGAAGCGGGAGTCTATATGCCACGCGGTCGTGTCTTGGGGGGGTCTTCATCTGTTAACGGCATGAACTGGGTGCGAGGGAATCGAGCTGACTATGATCGCTGGAGCGATTCGGGCCTTAGCAATTGGTCTTATGCGCACTGTCTGCCGTATTTCAAGCGCAGTGAACGCTATGAATATGGCGACCCTGTTTACCGGGGGCGTAGCGGTCCGACGAAAGTCGTAAAAACCGAGGTTACCAACCCTCTTTTTCAATCATTTCTGCAGGCCTCCTGCGAGTACGGTTTGGATCTAAATCCTGACCACAATGCAGCGCGACAAGACGGGGCGCATGAAACTCAAAGGAACGTCGCTGGTGGTCTGCGGCATAGTTCATCTCAGGCGTATTTATACGATCAGCCAAATAGAGCTAATCTGGATATTTTGCTGGAGACGCGCTGTACGAATATCGAGTTTTCAGGTGGCGACGCGGTGCGGATCCATCTTGTTCGCAGAGGAGAGTCGTTTTATGTAGACATTGCAGGGGAGGCGATCTTGTCTGCGGGTGCGATACATTCGCCACAGTTATTGATGCTCTCGGGCATTGGCAATGCGGACATGCTTACACAACAGGGTATTGCGATGCAGCGGCACCTGCCTGGCGTTGGCGAAAACCTGCAAGATCACCCTGCTTGGTGTTTCGACTATGCTGCGACAAATCCTCGCGACTCATTGGCATCCAGCTTGGGACGTTTCGGGCGCATTAAAGTGGGTGCGGACTGGTTGTTGCGCAAACGGGGATTAGGTATTTCCAATCACTTTGAGGTGGGGGCCTTCATGCGTGTGCTTGAGGGTGGGACGTTACCCGACGTGCAATTGGAATGCATCGCAATGCGCGGTGATTTCTCCCATGAGGGCATTAAACTTGACCCCGGGTATCAATGTTTTGCCAGCGTGCAACGTCCCACCAGCCGCGGAAAGTTATGGATTCAGAGTGCTAGCCCCAGTGCTGCGCCAAAATTCCGATTCAATTATTTGAGCACTGACTATGACAGGGCGGTGGCAATCGCTGCAGTGAGAGGCAACCGGGAACTGTTTCAGCAGCCGGCATGGGATGGCCGTCTTTCGCGGGAGCTATCTGGATCTGATGAACTTGAGTGTGATCGCGAAATCATGCAGTGGCTCTATACCCACTTAGAATCTAACTACCATCCCTGCGGAACGTGCAGTATGGGCATGGATGACAAGGCCGTTACTGATGGGGAAGGCAGGGTGCATGGCTTCAATAACTTGCGAGTTGTCGACGCTTCAATCATTCCGTCAATTCCAACGGGTAATTTAAATGCCGTCGTAATAATGCTAGCCGAAAAAATCGCTGACGATATCTTAGGCATAACTCCTCTTGCGCCTGAGCACCCCACGATTGACGCATTGTAAGTAGCGACAAAACAGGAACTACAGAGTGGAAGTCATACCCAATGCTAAACAAGACCACGGAGTTTTCGCCTCTCGAGGCGTTACTAACGTGTTTGACAAGCCCTCTGCAATTTTTGCGGCAATTGTTCTCGGGTTCGCAGGCACAGGGGTTGCGATGGGCATGCCCTTGCTCGTCGGTTCAATGGCTAAATCACTTGGTTTCAGCGAGCAGCAATTGGGTTGGCTGGCCTCCTCTGATATGGGGGGGTTGTGTGCTGGCTCGATACTCGCGGCGCTGCTGGTCACTAGAATTAATCGTCGTATTCTTGCTGCGACAGGCCTGACTTTGGTCATTCTGGCGAATTATTTATCTACGCAAAGCCCGGATCTTTTGCCGTTAATGCTGAGCCGGCTTTTTGCGGGTATTGGTGCGGGCATCTGTTACTCAACGTGTACCGCGAGTCTCGCAGGGAGCCGTAATGCGGCTCGAACATTTAGTATTTTGCTTTTTGTGCTCGTGGTGATGAATGCGTTTATCTTCTACATTTTTCCGATCATAGAGGGGAGGTGGGGCGTAAATGGCTTGTTCCTGTTTTACTTGCTGGAGGCTGTGCCCATTTTTTTGATACTGCCCTGGCTTCCTCGCTATTGCAGCGGGCAAACGGATGAGGTTTTGCGGGAGCGAGAATCTGGTGGTGCCACAATTCAGCTGGCGGTTCCGGAGATACTGCCGAGACTATGCCTGGCTGCCGTTTTCAGCTTCTATCTTTTGGTGGGAGCGTATTGGGCTTTCATAGAGCGAGCGGGCACCGCTGCAAACATAAGCGCCGAGTTTATCTCAGGGACGCTAACCTGGGCGCAGGTGTTCAGTCTGTCCGGCGCTGTAATAGCTGTGTGGCTTGCACGGCGATTTGGACAGTCAAAACCGCTGCTAATGGCATTATTAGTGATGGTGGTCACCATGTTGGTGCTGGCGGGGAAAGTAGATACCGCAACCTTCGTTTTCAGTGTCTTTTCCTTTAGCTTTTTTTGGATATTTGTTGATGTTTTTCAGTTGGGCACCTTGTCAAACATTGATCATTCTGGTCGCTATGCTGCAATGGTCCCCGCTTGCCAGGGCGTGGCGCAGGCCATGGCTCCTGCGCTCGCTGGAACGCTACTTTCCTATCAGTTGGGTTATAGCTCGGTGATGTTAATGTGCGCACTGGCCTCCGGTGCCGCTTTGTTTATATATCTGCGCGTTTATCAAGTGTTATTGCGGTTGGACCCCGATTTGGCGGATGCCGATTAGGCTCACGAAGGGGGGCATTAATCCTTTCTGAGCACCAACACCATTAGCGCCGAAGTTTGTCGATAGAGGGCATGTTTCAATTCCTCAAGGGACATCCCCTCCTCAGAGATAAAATTTGTGAACATTTGGTTGACGTTGTTCCAGAGTATTTCACCCAGCGACTGTGGGTCTACTTCCGTTGCGAACAGTTGCTCTGCATAGAGGTGGTGCATTAGATTAATGAGCAAATCGCCCAATCGATTGTCCACACTTTGATATGCCTGAGTGAATTTTTTGTTTGAAGAGCCGGTTGACGCAGCGAGGGCTTGTCGCCAGCACGTCTTATTCATAAATTCCATTGGATGGCATACGTACATTTCAATCAAACTGAAAATAATGCCGGCGTCGCTTGTTTGACGCTGGGCGATAAGTCTTTCACCTATCTGTTGCGCGTCTTCTCCTTCATCGATCAGCACTGCAAGCAACAGCCCTGTCTTATTTTCAAAATTATTGTAAATCGTTGCGGGGGAAACGCTGGACCGGTCCGCGACCATTTCTATTGAAGTCAGGTCATAACCGATTGACGAAAAAAGTCGAGCCGCATTCGCGACAATAAGCTTCTGCCGATTAACTTTGTTCGTTTGGCGCAGATTCATATCATCCTTCACTGACCGAGTTGATGCTTTGGAATTTGCTTACGGTGAGAGTATTCAAGAGCCTATTTTTCAGTGGCTGAATAACGTTAGCACTTCCTTCCGGGCGCTCTCAAGGTGCGCTGTGACACAAACGATTTCCACCTATCACAGCGAGTCACGTTGTGGCCTCAGCGACCGATATCGGCTTACGGCACAACGCTAGTGCTAGTAACAGTGGTCGAGAAGACTCGCATCTGCCTTTTCCTGAGATGCCGATAAGCTTACTGAGTCAGCGCCGTAACTTTGCCGCTTTGCATTTTTAGATTGCTCTGACAAACTTCACGCCTTCGCATGCGGCCTCTGGTAACGGCCGCCACTGAATAAGGAGCGCTCATGCCTGTTGTTACCCTTCCCGATG
>Ga0315315_10006925_pt1 | contig 10487 bp, 9 predicted proteins | sample M140m3416metaG_FD_203699 | JGI IMG/M metagenome (GOLD analysis project Ga0315315, IMG submission 203699) | Ammonia-oxidizing marine archaeal communities from Monterey Bay, California, United States - M1 40m 3416 | ecosystem: Environmental > Aquatic > Marine > Intertidal zone | place: USA... | reverse complement strand
TTCGGATGTAGTTAAGTATGCCATTCTTAGTATTCATTGAATTTTGATCATAGTATCCAAATAAGCGCACATTATAGCTCATTACTTTTAATGTGTTTGCGTTTTGCGGAATCGTATTATCCGATAAGTTAATAGAAAAAACCCTCAGGTGAAAAGGCAATCCAAAAAGAACGATGGAGGTCGAAAGGAAAAACCACTTTGATTTCATAAATCCCCATACCATGATAAATACGAAATTCATAACAAGTGCAATGGGGTAGGTCAGGCCAAGAAAAGGAATTAGGGAGTTAGTGTTGGGGTTCATATATGGAGCAATATAACTCAGTAATAGAAGCAATGTAAAAAGGATGTTTATTCCAATTACGACTTGAATTGCATATGACCCTATTTTTTTGGAATCACCCATTTTTACTTTGGTTAAAAAGGAAGTCTTTTTCCTCTTTGGTCAGAGAGTCATATCCAGAGCTTGAAATTTTATCCAAAATATGGTCTGTTTTCTTTTGTTTTTTTCTTTTCTCCATATTGTATTGCTCGTCAGTCTTGTGTTGATCTGAACGGGTATAATACATTTTTGGTTTTTTCTTAAATAGACCTTTGCCTTTATTAAATAAGGACTGAATTCTTACAAGGATGTTTTTGTCTGAATGAATTTGATACATCGCAAAATATCCAAAAAGTGCTCCCCCTAAATGAGCAAAATGAGCAACATGATCGTCTTTACTTCCTATTCCTATCAGGTCAGTGGCAAGAAAAAACAAAGCCAATAGGAATAGACGAACGGGTAACATTCCGAATAGAAACACTTTCATATTGGGCCTGTAGAAAGCCAAAGCGGTAAATATGGCCATAACTGAACCCGATGCCCCCAAAACCGTATGAACGGGCTCTAAAGGGAAAAGAACCGAGCTAGAAATGATTTCTGATAAACCTCCTAGTAAGCCACCAAAAAGATATACAATTAATAATTTATTTCCATCAAAGAATTGTTCAAATAATCTGCCCGAAAAATAGAGAAATATCATATTTGAGAAAATATGAAACAAATCAAAATGAGCGAAAATATTTGTGATAATGCCCCATGGCTTAAAAAGGAGTCCTTCCCAACTTGCCGTTAGCGTAAATAAATCCGAAACTAAAAATTCTACTTGACTGTTTCCTTTTATTCTACCAATGGCCAATAAAAGATGTATCAAAAGAAAAACCGATACGTTGGCAATAATCAATCGATTGGTCATCGTGCCATTACGCAGCTGATGCTTAAGCTCTTCAGAAAGATTTCTTTTTTGATACATTTTACCAGAAGTTAGTTCGGTCTTTTTTTCTCCAATACAATACTATTATAGCTCCGGCAATAGCCCCACCGACATGAGCGCCATAATCAATTCCATCGGCAGTTCCTTGATACCACATCATAAATTGATATATTAAATAAGCACCAATTAAATATTTTGCCTTAATTGGAATGGGAATAAAAAGCAGCATAAGCTCTGTATTCGGAAATAAAATTACAAACCCAGCAAGGAGTCCCAATAACGCACCTGAGGCACCAACACTCCATTTTACATTCATAATACTGTATGATGCGTAATCATTAATATTTGCTTCTAATGGTATTTTGCCCGCATCGCGAAGGTTATTGAAATTATTCTCAAAAACTTCCCTCCAATCTGATCCTGCTTCTAATCCATAAGTATGAATATTAAATTCACCGCTTTGAATATACTTGTTAAGTAGACTAATGTCATTATAATCTAATTGCGCTTGTATTTGGGATAGCTCATAAAAGTTGATGACTCCTGTAAATATTACTGCTCCAATCGCAGCTATCACATAAAATATGAAAAATCTTTTTGCTCCCCATACTCTTTCCAAATGAGATCCGAAAATTACTATTCCAAACATATTGAAAAAAAGATGCATAAAGTCACCGTGCATGAAAAAATGAGTGATTATTTGATATGGCTCAAATAAAATAGAATTAGGCGCATGAATACCAAAACTAGACTTTAAATCAATGCCTTGAGTTCCAAGAAAAATGGTTGCCACAAAGAACATAATATTTAAAATCAGTAAGTTTTTTGTGACTTGAGGGATATTATTGAGCATTTTAAAAATTTGAGGTGAGTTCTTCTAGACTTACAGTCTGCATAATTGGTTTACCGTGTGGGCAAAAGGAGTGCTCTCCATGAGAAAATAATCTTTCTATAAAATCTTTTATTTCCTCGTTGCTTTTGAATTGAATGACCCTATTCGTTGATTTTATAACATTTAAAACAATTTCATGAGCCAATTCGCCTTTATCTGCATCTTCTCCCATGATTACTTTTGTAATATTTTCAATGCATTTTTTAGAGTCGTTTTCATCTAAACATGCAGGGAGGTTTTCAAAAATAATTTTAGCACTGTCGGACTTATAATTAAAACCAAGCTGTTTGAGCAGATTTTCGGAAGCCTTCCAAGAATCAATTTCATCTTTGTTCATTTCAACTTCTAGCGCGAATAATAGTTTTTGAGAATCCAGAGGGGAAGAAACAAATTGATTCATCATCTCATCATAAATCATTCTCTGTCGTGCTCGTTTTGAATCAATAATTAGTATTCCTGATTTTGAAGTTGTGATGATATACCTTTCTCTTATTAAAAACTCTTGTTTGAAATATTGAGGGTCTTCTTGAATTAATTGATTTGGTTTCTTTTCTGATTCTTCCTCGATCTCATAAAAATTTTCCCAGTCTTTTGGAGAATGATCATGACCAAAGCCTTGCTTATTTAATGCGGCGCTTTTATTGTCGTGAACGGTATTCTTTTTTTCAAAAGATGAGAACGGGTTATAGGTGGGGTTTACTTTTATTTCCGGTTCTTTTGGTTCAGTATTTCTTTTTGAGTGTGGTACGTCAAAGCTGTGGTCAACATCAAAATCGATTGTTGGTGTAATATTATATTTCCCCAAAGCCTGCTTCACACTGGAGAGGAGAATAGAATATATGAACTTACTTTCCTCAAAATTAATTTCCGTTTTTGTAGGATGAATATTGATGTCAATTTTAGAAGGATCAATTTCAAAAAAAACGAAATAGCTCGGATGTGTTTTTTCAGGAATAAGCTGGTCAAATGCTTTTGCAATTGCATGATGAAAATAGGCATGTTTGAAAAAACGTTTGTTAACAAAGAAGTACTGTTCACCTCTTGATTTTTTAGAAGTTTCAGGTTTGCCTACAAAGCCAGTGATCGAAATAATATCCGTTTCCTCTAAAATAGGAACTAGCTTTTCGTTGCTATTTCGACCCAATACGTCGGTGATTCGTTTTCGTGTATTACTCTCGGGTAAATTATAAATTTCAGTCTCATTTTGATTGAGCGTAAGCTTTACCTCATTGTGAGCCATTGCTACTCGTTCAAATTCATGCCTAATATGCGTGAATTCTACAGAATCGGATTTTAAAAAGCTTCTTCTTGCAGGTACATTAAAGAAGATGTTTTTCACTTCTATAATCGTTCCTATTTCACAAACACATTCTTCTTTTTCAATTAGTTTCCCCCCAGCGTATTCAATATGATAGCCATTGCCCTTTGACTTTTCATGTTTGGTTTTCATGGTTACCTGTGAAATGGCTCCAATTGATGCCAATGCTTCTCCTCTAAAACCTTTTGTTTTCATTTTAAAAAGGTCTTCTACGTTGTTCAATTTACTTGTGGAATGTCTTTTGAATGATAAAAGGGCATCATCTGGGGTCATTCCTTTTCCATTATCCTGAATTACGATATTGGTTCTTCCTGCGTCTTTGATGAAAACATTGACCTCAGTAGCTCCTGCATCTATTGCATTTTCTAAAAGCTCCTTTATAACCGATGCGGGGCGTTGAATTACTTCTCCAGCTGCTATTTGATTTGAAATATGTTCAGAAAGTAAGGTGATTACATTCATATCAATCCATCATTTTGAATATGACATGTTCGATATCATCGAGACCATTCATGATGAAATAACCAAGAATAAAAACAATAAATATAAGCAACAATGACCGCGTGTTCTTACTGTAGAGTTGGTTTTGATTTATTTGTTGATTGCTGCGTTTTTCTTTAAGCTTTTCGCGCATGAGCGTTACCCGATCGTCTTCGCTCAGATTTTCGTCTGCGTATAATTTTCGTTTTAAGTCTAATTTCTCCTTTCTTTCATCATAGTAACGAGGGAAATAAACAAAACGTTTTGGTCTTAATCTTGAATTTAGAAATTTCAATATATCGCTATTTACTAAACAAAAATAATGATAATACTTGACCCTTTAAAAGGAATTTGATTTTCTTATTTATAGTCGAACAACAGTTCCCAGATATTCTGGTTTTTCATTGCTTTCAGGATGCTCTAGAATTACTTTCCAAACATAGGATTTATTTTCGTCAACCATTTTACCCGTATTTCTATCGGTACCATCCCAAGGCATATCTGCATTTGAGGTTTCAAATAAAATAGCTCCATCTGCAGGATCAATAACAATCATGGTAAACGGTGTATCTCTTTGAGTCAAGGCAAATGGTATAAAAAATCGATTCCTCGTATCGATACTACTAGGTGTAAACGCATTAACAGCTAGCAGGTTATAATCATCTTCAACGTTAAAAGCGACATTTGAGACAGCAGTACAACCCTTTTCATCTTGTGTTTTCAAGCTAATGTTGTAATTGCCTTTGCTGAAGAGGTTAAAACTAGTCTCATTTTGATTCGATGAGACCGCTTTTTCGTTCACATACCAGGTATTATGTCCATCACTATATGCATGTGCGTTAAGCTGTGGTAAGCCGTTTTCATAGTTCAAATGATCTTCTACCAGCAGTTGACTTGATTTTGCTTCATGTACAGAAAATGAATTTTTCGAAACAAATTCTTGTGATGCGTTAAGGGATCCCACGTGGTATAAACCTTTGGTCTCAAGCACAATCTTGTATTGGGACGAACCAGGTACTTCAACCATTGTGTTAGAAGGGGTGTTTATCCAAATACTTTCCTTGTTTTCATTCGTATAAACCCATTCATCATGTAAACATCTGTCTGACAATGTATTGAACGTTAAAGCGTTTAGCGTCTCTGGCTTGATTTCATGGTGCTCTTCTACCGTAGCTTCGCGATAAACAGGTGGAATCAAATGAACAACCTTATCATTATCTCCACAACAAGTGGTTTGGACTACCTCAGTACTTTTTTGAACACTTGGTTTCTTTTCATGCTTGGAGACTGCTTTTTCTTTAGCAATTTCAACTCTTTCATGTTTTTGAGGTTGAACATTTACACTTTTATTGGAATCATCTAAAATTTGATTTTTAGGGTCTTTTGGTTTTGTTTCTAATTTTGCTAAGTTGTTTTTCGGACTTTCTTTAATCTTGGTGTCGTTGTCGCTATTAAGGTAAATCAGTGTTCCGACTGTTATAAGCAATATTCCGGCTGCTCCGAAAATCCAATTAAAATTTCCTGATGCACCAGCACTCCGGGCATCTAATTTTTTACTCATCTGGTTCCAAGCTCCTTCATCGTATGGAAGTTCTTGATCCTTTAATGCAGATTTAAATAAATCTTCTAATCTTTTCATTATTCTTCTAAATTACTGAACTCTTCAGTTAATATTTTCTTTAAATTCATTTTTGCCTTCGATAAATTTGATTTGGAAGTGCCCTCACTGATATTGAGTATTTCAGCAATTTCCTTGTGTGAATAATCTTCAATCACAAACAAATTAAATACTGTCCGATATCCAGGGGATAGTTTTTCAATTGCTTTTAGGGCAATACTGGCTTTTAATTCAGTAAGCTCTAAGGCTTCACTTTCTTCTAATTCATCCGTGGAATCCATTTTGAAGTCAGTGTCTTTATCTTTCAATAGAGGTGCTCTTTTGGCTTTTCGTATGGAATCTATAGCTGTATTGACTATAATTCGTCTTACCCAACCTTCAAAAGAACCTTTGAAATCAAAAACTTCCAATTTATCAAAGACCTTAATAAAACCTTGTTGTAAAACCTCTTGCGCTGTGTCCGGATCTGAAATATACCTTGAACAAACCGAGAGCATTTTACCGTAAAACATCTTAAACAAAGCTTCTTGGGAACGTCTGTCATCATCTAGACAACCATTCACAATTTCCCTTAATTTTTCAATGTCTTTCAATCTTATTTAGCTTTATGACGCATCGTTTTTATCCTAGTTGCCTTCAAAAGTAAATTATTAATAGAGGAAATAAAACGAAATTGTATTAAATGTATTAATTTCGTGGATATAACTGTAATTTAATTATAATATAGATGAAAGTAACTGTAGTAGGTGCAGGAAATGTCGGCGCAACGTGTGCGGATGTTCTAGCACAGAGAGAAATCGCCAATGAAATCGTTTTACTTGACATTAAAGAGGGTTTTGCAGAGGGAAAAGCTTTAGATATTTGGCAGACCTCTCCTGTAAACTTATACGATTCAAGAACCATTGGGTCAACAAGTAATTACGAAATGACAAAAGACTCTGAAGTTGTAGTAATTACATCAGGGCTTCCAAGAAAACCAGGAATGTCCAGAGATGATTTAATTGCTACAAATGCCGGGATCGTTAAATCCGTAACTGAGAATATCGTTAAATATTCTCCAAATGCGAAAATCATTGTAGTTTCAAATCCATTGGATGTAATGACATATTGTGCATATCTAAGTGCCAATTTCGATTCAAGTAAGGTGTTTGGTATGGCAGGTGTTTTGGACACGGCAAGATATAGAGCTTTTTTAGCTTCTGAATTAAATGTTTCACCAAAAGACATTCAAGCGGTATTAATGGGAGGTCATGGAGATACCATGGTGCCTCTTCCAAGATATACGACTGTTGGAGGTATTCCAGTGACAGAGCTTATTGAAGAAGATAAATTGAATGAAATCATCGAGCGAACGAAGTTTGGTGGTGGCGAAATCGTTAAATTGTTAGGTACCTCAGCTTGGTATGCTCCTGGAGCTTCTGCTGCTCAAATGGTCGAAGCAATTGTACGAGATCAAAAAAGAATATTTCCGGTATGTGCTTGGCTTCAAGGCGAATATGACTTAAATGATATTTATTTAGGTGTTCCTGTAGTTTTAGGTAAAAATGGAATTGAAAAAATAATTGAGCTTCAATTAAACGACGCAGAAAAAGAGCTTTTAGCTGAATCAGTTGAGGCTGTGAGAAGCGTAATGGGTGTTTTAGATAACATGAACGCCAGCGTTTAATAAGACTCAGTTCATCAAGATTGAAGGCGTCCATTGGGCGCCTTTTTTATTTAATTCTGTTCTATGGCTCCAATGTCAGGAGGGTTGTTTCTGAAATTCCCTAGGATATCCGTTGTTACGGAAGTCGAAAAGCCATTGGCATTCAAAATTGAGTTGGTAGAAAACCCATAATCCATATCTGATATCGAATTGAATTGAGGGTCTGTTGAATTGTCCAGATCGATTCTCCAAATATTGTTTTGATAAAAAGCATCAGTATATTCCTCTTCGGATTGAATAAAACAATTCTGAAAATCAAAGTTTAGTTGACCAGGGAAATCAATTATAGTATCTAGTATTATTTCTGTTTCTAGGTTTCCGCAAATAATACTGTTGTAAATAACCCCCTCTGAAATACTTGCTGTTTCGTTTGGGTCGTTGAGATAATTTCTAATGCCTATAGCAGGTGATTGAGCAGAACCGAAGCCTAAAAAATCACAATGATTGAAATTAAACCTTGAATCATTTAGAACCAATAAGGAATGAAAACCATTTCTACTCGAAATGATATTCTCGCCTTTAACTGAAGCACCGCTATACAAGAATAAGCCATATCTTGCGTGGTTAAATAGCTTCGTATTCCTGATCGTAAGCGCATAGCTCAAGGGGCCAGTTCCGCTTGAGAAAACATGGATTCCAGCCGTACCGTTTTTAATGATTGCATAGTCTATAACCGATGCTTTGGCTTGATTAAAATAAATGCCGTAGTATTGACCAGGTATATCGTCATAAACGGATTCAAGTCGATCACCTTGAAAAACCACTTCGTTATCTAAGAATCCATTGATATTTAAACTTGCTTTATTCACATATAATAGCGCATTTTTATGCAGATGAACGTTGGTGCCGGCCTCAATATTTAATGTTTGAGCTGAATCTACTAATGCGTAACCGTATATAACATGAGGTTTTTCTGAAGTCCAAGAACCTTGAACGGTGTCGTTATAGTAAAAATAGGCGTCTTGCCCCCAAACAGCCAGCTTCACATATTGGTCAAGCCCATTGGTTTTAAATCTTATCGAATCTTCGATAATCATGGGGGTGTTTTGGCTATTTATGTCTAGGGTGACTTCTACAAACATGAATAAACTGTCATTGCTCTCCAGTTCTATATTTACATGGGTAATATCGGAGACCCCATCTAAATTGATCCTAAAAGGAGAACTTGTCCCCCCCATTAATTGAACTTCGTCAATAATTATGGTTTTAGAATTGTTATTGTAGATTTTAAATTGTTCGGTGGTCGATCCAATAGTCGTAAAAACAGTATCAAAAACCAGAGTGTCTAATGAAAACTCAAGATGGCCAGTGCTTGTAAAATTGTTTTTTTTACAACCGCTGCTGAACATCAGAGTACCAATGAAAAAAATCATTAAGAAAAGAGATACTTGTTTTCGCATAGGCAAATAACGATATTTCCGTTGGAATATTTGTTTTAAACTCAATTTTTGATGAATTTAAACCAATTAATTCTTTAAATAATGAACCAATGTAAATTTTGGTTGTATCAGGTTTTAGATAACATTATGATTATGAAGTTTATTTTAGTATTTCTTGCATCATTTTTTGCGATTCAGGGCTTTGGTCAACAGCCTGAGAATTCAAATTCAACAATTTCAAACCAAGAAATTTATAAAGAGGAAGAATCAAAATCTAATAATAATAGAATGGATAGTGTTCCCATTCAAGAGAAAGTCGAATCACGAAGTGTGAAAAAAGACAAAGCTCCAAGTCGCATTCAAACTAAATCGGGATCTTCAGGTTTTTATAAAGCACAGTCATCTCAAGTACTCGAATCGGAATCTAAAAAAGTAAAATACCAAAGCTCAAGTCGTTCGCCGTCAATAGAAAGTCAGAGGGTCATGGACTCTGAAGTGGAGCAGTTACGAACCATTGATGATGAATCCTTTGAGTATCATTTATATAACTACGTTTCAGGTAATTATGATGTTTCTAGGCAAGAGTCCTTGTATACCGCAGCGTCCATTGATGGAAATAATAAAGAAGTCCAGCGCTTAATGGTGGCAAATTCAATCGTAATGGGGGATGAAACTGCTACGAAAAAGGGTCTTGTTAAATTGGTGAAAAATGGCTCTCTAAGTAAAGAGACGATTTCATACACTGAAGATGTACTTGAGTCATCTAATGGTAACGATATTTTAATAACACATGGCACCAATGACTCTTATGGAGCAATTTATAATCAGCTCATTGATCGAGAAGAATTTGGTTCTATTTGTATTATTTCTTTGGATTTAATGAAGAGCTCTTCCTATCGAGAATTAATCAGAAAAAAAGGCTTCAAGGTTCCAACAAGGGAGGTTGTGGATATTCAGTTCTTTATTGAATTGTGCAATCTGAATAGAAATAAAGGACTTTCGATCTCGATGACGCTTCCATTGGCATATTTGAAGCCAATTGCATCGAAGCTAATACCCTACGGATTGGTATTGAGAACAGGGAGTCAAAAACCATTGTGCGCAAGTGATTTGGAGATTCTATGGAACAAGAAGTTAAACAAAAAGAATTTGACTGAGTTTACATCAGCCGAAAGCAGGAATTATGCAAAGAATTATAGACCAACAAAAGTTATTCTCGAAGAATTTCATGATTCTAATAAAAGCAATCATTATATGAAAAGTAGTGATCAAAAAAGTAAGAAAGGAAATAAGAAGGGAAATTAGATAAGATTCATTAGAATGAAAATTTTTCAAAAGCAAGTGAAGCAGCTTTCAGATGAAGAGCTGATGAAAATGCTGTCCAAGGGAAACCAAAAGGCTTTTGATGAAATCTATGTGAGATATTCCGAGATATTATTTGGTTATTTCATGAAAATGCTTGCTCGTGACAAAGAAAAATGTGAAGATATGGTTCATGATCTTTTTGCGAAGATTATCCGAAAACCAGATTACTTTGACGTAAATAGATCATTTAGAACCTGGGTTTTTTCAGTGGCCTGTAATATGTGCAAAAATGAATATAAAAGAATGTCAGTTCGTAAACATGTGTCAAATGATTTTGAGCCAACAAAGTCTATTCAATCTGACTCCGACACCTTAAAGAAGGTACACGAGAGCACGTTTAGTGATTCTTTTTATGAAGCACTGAATTCTCTTGATGAGAAGCACAAAAGTGTATTTGCATTGAGGCATTTTGAAGGATTTTCAATGAAAGAGATTGCCGAAACCTTGCAGATTAATGAAGGAACAGTAAAGTCAAGA
>Ga0315315_10006924_pt1 | contig 10488 bp, 7 predicted proteins | sample M140m3416metaG_FD_203699 | JGI IMG/M metagenome (GOLD analysis project Ga0315315, IMG submission 203699) | Ammonia-oxidizing marine archaeal communities from Monterey Bay, California, United States - M1 40m 3416 | ecosystem: Environmental > Aquatic > Marine > Intertidal zone | place: USA... | reverse complement strand
GACGCAGTAAATAAGACAAAGGAATCCATCCTAACCAATACCTCTGGGCTGGATACGGGCGGCTTGGAGTCTCCAATTACCCGGGACCCATCTTCACGCCGCCTAAAAGGGGTCCCCGGCTATGGCGACCATCCAAACGTCAATGAAAATATGTGGGTTCACGGCCATGAGGATTCTAATGTTGCTGATGAATGTGTCCGGGCTCGCCGATTAAATAATTTTAAACCTTTGCCAGAGTTTAAAAAATATCGTAAATTGGATGGATATCACTCCTACGACAAGCACGGCGATTGGAATACTCCTCATCAGGAATATCAGCATTATACTATGGACGGTCAAAAAGTACCAAATCCCGGGACGGGTAAAGACGCGGAGCAGACAAATCATGGTCATGACCCAGCATATGGAGGGTACTCTTCAAACGTGGGATTTAATCAGGGTCCAGACTTTCATATGGACATTCGGTACAATACCAATAAGTTTAACGTAAATTTGGTATGGTCTAGTTTGCCAGAGCCTTCGCCAGGAGAATGCGTCCTCGGTGACATAGGACCATGTGGTGGCAAAAAATGTGACTCCAATTGTTGCGACGACGATGAATGCCATTCCTGCAGTGGTGAAGAAATGTGTAACAATGGCAAGTTGCAATGTGTCGCCCCGGGAACACAATGTAAGCCTAGAACATTAGAATTCTACCCAGTCCAAAACAACTGTACTCACAAAGGGTTTGAATATATTTCAGATTGGGTTGAACATCGCCGGCAAGCACATGAAAAATTCGTAAGAGCAGAATACTCAGGACGTGCGTATTGGTCACAAATTTCGGCCCATGCGGCTTCAAAATTATACAAAAATATCAATGATGAGAAAAATTCCATGAATGTGCGTTTGTTTGCCGCGGAAAATGCTAAATGTGTATCGATGGACGAGGCTAAATTATTTCAAGAAGAATTAAAATTTTTAAGATGGAAGCGTGAGAATGCAAGAAATGCCGCCGAAGACGCGTCTCAATTCTGTTCAACATTGGGCGATAATTTTGATGCAGAAGTGGCAAATGACGAAGACGTTGCTAGATGTCGTTATGCAGCTAAAGATGCTATGCACAGAGACGCAGTTCTATTAAAAAGCCTGGACGAAATTACGCAAAGAGTTTTAGACCTTGATTGGTGTAAAAAACCGTCGTGTACGGGCAAATTATGCAATTAAATATATTTTAAATATAAGATTTTATAAAATAAATTTTTTTATTAGAACAAATGAACGCTTGGGTTTCAGACAACTGTTCTGTACTTGGATTAATTTTCCCTTATTTACATATTGAAGATATTCAAAAATGGCGTTATTCTAGTAAGTATAGTACATATTTATCAGACGTGGATAATAAATGTAGATGGAAGGATATTATTATGGCACAGCGCCATATAGCGCGCTGTTCGAATTGTTCATCCATTCATAAAAAACATTATATGTTTGAATGTCCATGTTGTGGCCAGTACATATGTGGGTTGCACGTTGTTTGTTGTCAAATGTGTAATTATGAGGTTTGTTATGATTGTGCCAATCACAAACAAATATCTTGTTTGTGTTGAAAATATTGAACAACCAGTATAAAAGACTTTTAAATTAGAAAAAGAATGAAATCAACTGCGACCTTACAAAATAATGTCAGGCTTCGCATTTTTTTAATTTTAGCATTGTCTATTGGTATACGTATCGCAAGAACATACGCATCCGAATCTGTACATAAAGCTACTGCTGTACTAGAGTTTAACTACATATTATACGGCGCTATTATGTTGTGTTCGTTAATGCCTTTTAAATCTACGTGGGGAGTCGCATTTGTTTGTGGATTATGCGCTGTTATATTGGGAGGTGGAATATCCATTCTATCGTCCATATCTACGTACAGATGTTTAAAAGCCACACAGCCTGGTTGTGTACAGACAGCCCCGGGTTCTGTCATTTCATTATTGTTAGCACTTGTCATAGTTGGGCTCGATATACTGCAATGTTGGACCATTTATCTTATATTGAAATATCCGTCGTTTATTTCTTCTGCGTCTCAGCGGATACGTATTTTATTTGCATGGGCATTTCCTTTTGCATGGTTAGTGAATATTGTGTTATTAATTGAATCGGAATGGACGGTAATAGTTACTCCACATTTAATTATAGACCCAACTGTAATTATATTGGCCAATTCTGACGAATATGTATTACTGTCTATATTGGTAGGCGCAGTTCTCGTTTCGGATATGTTAGCCCTTTTATTTGTTGATATATCTGTTGTGAGAACAGCTATCACCGCACAAATTGTTCTTTCAACAGGCGCTGCTTTATTAATTTGTTTACCGGTCGAAAGGGTAAAAATAAAAAATGATTCGGACGAAACTACCGACATTTCTACTGAAAATGAAACACAAGCCTCCTCGATAAAAACAAAATCACCCGACAAAGTTAATTTACGTCAAAAATCCGCTACAAAAAAAATTAAGTTTTGAGTATAAATAATCAAAATCCATTAAAAAAATGTCCGATGATGCTCCTCCAAAAGGAAATACTAATCCAAAAACAATGTCTGGTAAATATCCACAATACGCAGCTCCGCCAATGTCATATGACGATTCGGAAGAAGACGAAGAAACAAAGAACAATAGTTTGGCTTTAAACGCATTTCATGTTTTGATTTTTGCAATGGCGGCTGCATTAACACTGTCCGTTTGGACTTTAAAGGCAGACATGAGTATTATACTGGAATATCAAAAGGAAAATACACAGCAATATTCACATATTATATCTCTATTGCAAAATATGAAACAAGTACAATGGCAAATTGTACCCGCCGCGAATCCATAATAAAAAAAAACAGATTGGACTATATAGTTACGCCAACATCGGATAAAATGGTTCGCTCATCAAAAAAACGTAAACGTGACCCCGCCCGCCCAAAGCGCGCTATGACGCCTTTTCTATACTACGCATGTGAACAACGTGAAATTCTTAAGGCGAGAGGCGATAAGATGACATTGCCCGACCAATCTAGACACATTGCTCACCTCTGGAAAAGCGTTACAGAAGAAGACAAGGCTAAATACATTGCCCAGTCTGAAAAGGATAAGAGACGTTATAAAGACGAAATGAGTCGTTATGAACCACCCAAGAAAATTAAGCGCCCTCGTTCATCATATGCATTCTTTATGAAAGATATGAGACAAGAAATATCCGAAGAGCATCCGGACAAAAATCCAAGAGAACTTATGGGATACATCGCACAAGCATGGAAAAATATTTCAGACGAAGACAAAGCTAAATATAATCAAATGGCGGCAGAAGATAAAAGTAGATATGAAGAAGAAAAAAAAAAGGACGCCGAATAAACTATATAATACAAGTAAATAGAATTAATGTTATTAAGAAAATACCTAGCATTGTACTCTTCTACGTATCCATGGATATGGTGTTGTTTAGCTACATGGCTATTAGATAGATTTTTTGTAGAATTTGGCCATAGAACTTCCGATGCGCCCATGTGTACTCACAGCGATTTACAGTACGTTCAAATACATCAATACATTACAATGGTCGCTGTTGCTTCACAAATTATATATTCCGTAAAAGAAAGAATCACGCAATTTAAACGCGAATGTGCGCTTATGGACATTCGTCAAACAACATGTAAATGGCACATACATATCACTCAAACCATTATATGCCTATCGTGGTCTACTATAATAGTGTGCATTGTAGACGTATCCCCATGGCTTTGTATACCTATCGTTGTACAGTATAGAGCATCCATAGCCATATTAGCCATCATTATATTGTGCATATCTCTACCATTAGAAGCGTGGCTATGGGACAAAACAATAAATCAATATTTACCATATCAAACAGATAGCATCGACATATAAATTTAAACACTATAAAAGTATTATTAGTCGTCAACAAATATGTCAAGTATTGAAGAACAACTCAACGCAAAAATTGAACAGCTCGAAGAAGAAGTCGAAAATGCTACAGAACTCGCCGACGAACTGGCGTCAGACTTAGAAGAACAACAAATAGTAAGAAATGGCCATCTCGAAAAGATACAAAATTTAACAGATGAAAAAGATACATTGACACAAGAAAAAGAAGAACTCACAACTAGTTTGGACAATGCAAACGAATCACTATCAGAGGCCCAAGAAAGTATTCAAGAAAAAGAGGAAGAAATCGCACAGATAACGCTTGATAAAGAGCGCAGCGCAAGAAACGCGGAAGCAGCCGCCACCGCCGCTGCCACCACCTCCGCCGCCACCATCGGCCGTCTTGGCAAGGAAATCGAACGTTACGAGAGGGAACAAGAAGAAGCGGAAACACAGCACAAAACCCAGCTGAACGAGAAAGACGCCACGATTGAATCAAAAAATGCCGAAATCGACAGCTTGACCCAAGTTAATGCAGAATTAGAAGCTGCTATAGCTCAATTACGGACTAAAATTGAAGGATTCGGACAACAATTAAATCGGAAAAGAAAAAGTAACAAAGAAAGGCTTGCCGCTCTTAAAGCCAGACGAGAAGAGGCCGCGAAATTTTCAAATAAATCAAATCTGAAATTTTAAAAAAAAAATATATCGTGTTTAACTACTATAATTTTACAATTTTTTGCAACTGAATCCAATTGTCACTGGTGGTTCCCTTGAAAAAATTACCATGGGCGATTATTGCGGCGGCTTCGAAATAATTCTTTTTATCTGCCTCCTCACCACTTGCTGCTTTACTATATAATTCGGCCAATTTGCGTATGCACCCACCACAAGCCACATGCGCCCCCCATGTCGGCTCTGCAGCGGACAAACTACACTCCTTTAAAACGCAACTGACTTTGGTTTTGCATTTATAAACGCCAAGATTAGGGTCACACTCCCAATTAAGTTTCTTACCTGCACAAGTTCTGTTATTCTTTGCGCCTTTCACACCATCCAAAACAAGCGCACATGAACCACATTTCATTCCTTGTTTATTCGTTATAAATAGTTTGTTTGTTTCGGCATCCTTGTTTACATTTAAGGTTGCTTTACCGGTCAAAAGAAATTCTTCATATCTTTTTCCAGCTGAGCAAAGTGCGGTTTTCATGACAGTTTGTATGGCCTGTACTTGCTCAACGGATACCCCCTCAAATAAGTTTCCCTCTGGCGGCGCCACTGGTGGTCCTTCTGGTGGTCCTTCTGGTGGTCCCTCTGGTGGTCCCTCTGGTGGTCCCTCTGGTGGTCCTCCAGGCGGTTCGGCAGATGGCGGTGGTCCCTCTGGTGGTCCCTCTGGTGGTCCTCCAGGCGGTTCGGCAGATGGCGGTGGTCCTCCAGGTGGTCCTCCAGGCGGTCCTCCAGGCGGTTCGGCAGATGGCGGTGGTCCTCCAGGTGGTCCTCCAGGCGGTCCTCCAGGCGGTTCGGCAGATGGCGGTGGTCCTCCAGGCGGTTCAGCAGATGCCGGTGCTGGCGTTTCCGGTGGCGGCTGTTGTTCTGGCGTTGCCGGCCTTTCTCTTAGTGCGGCGGTGCCGGCTTCTACTTGCAGCCGAGTATTTAATGTTTCCAGGTCCGCTTGTTCCTTGGCTCGTATTTCGGCGGCGTCCGCGTCTTCTTTCCTTTTCTGCTCTATAGCCATATTCATTTCTTTCTGTTCCTGTTCTTGTCGGGCTTTCTGTTCTTGCATTTCTTGTTTTTTTTGTTCAATGGTGGAGTTTTTTTCTTCTAATACTTGTATTTTATTTTCTGATTGTTGAATGTCGGCGGCAGCTATCTGCTTTTCTTTTGCAAGTATTTCCAATTCTTTTTGCGCTAAAATCTTTTCTGTTGACCCTGCAACAGCAGCCGCAGATTTGGCGGCGGCCACTTTTATTTTTTCTGCTATAGCTTCATCTTTTATTTTTTTAAGAGTAAGTACATAGGTGCTTATGTGTTGATGTGTACTAAACTCTTTTTGCTGTGTGTCCAATTTATCTTGTTTATATTTAAAATCAATGGCTTGTGCGTCTTTTAAATATTCGGATTTCGAACTGAGAAATTTTATTTTTTCTTCGTCAAGTTCCAATTTTTTGAATTGTGCGCACAAGTCGTTAAGGTCTTTGATGATTATGTTGACGGTATCATCTGGCATTTCTAAAAGGATAGATTCGTCAATGTCGAGGGCGAGTTTTAAGAGTTCGTTCAATGTTTTTTTAGAATCAATTTGTTTTCTATATTTTAATTCCAAGTAAAGATGTAAAAATTTTGTTAAATTTTCAACACTAGACATTTAGTAATGAAACATATTTGTTTTATAGTATAAATAACTAAACAAATGTTAAAATTTTAGTGTATTATTTTTCGGATGGAGCTTTGCGCCGCCACCTAATAAAACCTCCAAAGTTCCTTGTCGTAAGTTTTTTGGTTTATTACGTACGAATTGTTTGTAATTATCCTTGAGTTTTTTGATTCGTTGTTTCGCACGTTTAACCTTGGCAACTTCTACCGCGCCGGCCAACGCTACTTTTTTGTTATCTCTTACTTTGTCACTAGCACCCTTACTTAATTTACCGATTGCGCGCGCAGCCGTTTTGAGTTTTTTGATTCGTTGTTTCGCACGTTTAACCTTGGCAACTTCTACCGCGCCGGCCAACGCTACTTTTTTGTTATCTCTTACTTTGTCACTAGCACCCTTACTCAATTTACCGATTGCGCGCGCAGCCGTTTTGAATTTTTTGATTCGTTTATTTAATTTGGATGCGCGGCGGCGTTCCGCCTCTTGTATTTTATTTTGGATGGCTACCGCTGCCGCCGCCGCCGCCCTTACGGCTTCCTTTTTCCTCTGTGCATTTTGTGCTTGCTCTTTTTCCAAAGCATCGATTTGATTTTGAATATTTACCATGGCTTTTGTTTTTCTATCTTCGAGTTCTGCCCGCATGTCTTCAAAATCAACATCGTCATCTTCATTTTTTTGCTCTTCAATGTCGATTTTTTGAATTTTTTCTTCATATTTATTTTCAATGTCTTGTAGTTTTTTCTTCATATTCGCAATGTCGAGTCCGCTGAGAGCTTCTATTTGCTCATACAGCCCTGATATTTTTTCAAGATGATTTTCTTGCATTCTTTTGAGTTTAACGTCTTGATTTTGTTGAACCTGTTCATAATTATTGATTCTTTCTTGTAATTCGGCTCTAATACGTGCTTCGTCATCACTGTCTAGTTTTTCATTTAGTTTTTGTGACAATTCTGCGATTTCTTGTGATTTGTCGTCTAATTCTTGACTATATTGTTGTTGAACTTGTGTTATATCGCCTTGACTTTGAATCAGTTTTGATTCTAGTTCAAGTTGTTTTTCGCGCAAAAGTAGTTCAAGATTAGATTTTTCATCTTCTGTTTTGAGGGCGGTGTCTGTTAAAGACTGAATGAGTTGTTGTTGTTGGTCCATTGCGTTTAATTTTCCTTCAATATCGTTTAATGTCTTTTCAAAATCTTCATCGTTTGCAATGGAACTTGTATCAATGTCGGCGAGCACCACCGGATGTTGAATTTTCATCCGGTTGATTCTATCAATACGACCTTGATGTTTCTTTTTGTATTTTTTTTCGATGCGTGCTAAAGCTCTCTTTTTCTTCTCCAGTATCTTTTTGTGGTCCGCCAAACTTGCTGCTCCGACTGCACCCCCTAATTTTGCTTTAATGGCGCCTAATTTAGTAATCCATGAGTATGAACCACTAAACGGAACTTTTCCAGGGGCATTTATATCTTTGGCTTTGAAAGATATGCCAACAGAAGAAACGGGGCAGTATGCAAAATCTTGTCCTCGTGTACCTTGAGGTTCTGGGTAATGGATGGGCCACAAGCATATATTTTTTGCAATCATATCTTTTGCAAGGTGGAGTAGTTGGTCCCCATTTTCTTTTGGGTCTTGTATATATTCTTTCATTTTTCGAAAGAGGGGAATGTCGTCTGTCAATGGCAAATCCAAATAACCACCCTTGGATATATTTATTGCTTCCACTCTGGTATTTTCTCCAGTTCTGGTGGAAAGCCAGTCATTTACCACGCGCGTTACAATATCAGAATAGTCGAACGGTTCGGACGCGCTGATACCGGAAGAACTACCGCCAAATTTGAATTTGTGCCCACCCGCCCAATTCCTGCTTTTGTAAAAGAGGCCTTCTGACATCAAATATCTCATATATATTTCGGCAAGAAGGTCTACGTCAGCATAGTAATATTTCAAAAGATTTACTGGGTCGTCTCCCAGTTGCTTTTGTAAGCCATTTTCCTGTTGTTTGAAACGTTTGCCCAATAATATGTTAAACACTGGAAACCATATACAACACTGGGAAATGAAAAACGGGCGCTGTTGTTTGGTTAGCTGTTTTATGTTAATACCACCAACGTTTGAACCAGACACTCCCATTTTATTCATCAATTGCCATATAAACGCGTCCAAACATTGTCGTGGTGTTTTCACTCCAAGAATGATTTTTGTAGGAAAGCGTCTGGGTAATCCAATATTGGACGTGAAAAAATCATTCGTCATTTCTTCTACATAGCCCGCGACAACAATCATAAGCATACCCTTGTGATTAGTAGTAAATTCTGTCAATTCGTCTGCAAATTCTTTTCCGGCCGCATCTCCGGGGGGTGTTAAAGAGTAAGCTTCGTCGATAAAACACATGCGACCAAGAGATGCATTCAAATAACTACGCGTGTTGATGGCTGTTTCACCGCGGACATTGGAAATAATTTCAGAAGCTTTCGGCTCAATCATCTCAGAACTGGTGAGCCAACCGACTGCCGCCGCGAATTTACCCAACTTATCGGCCAGTGTAGATTTTCCTGTTCCGGGCGGTCCCATGAGGGCTATGTTCATTGTCATTGTTTTAAACATTGTAAACGGTGCCAAAGCAAAAGACGTTGCCATCCTATAGAACTTGTATCGAATTTCCGGATTCACGCCTGCATCCATCATCGCCTTGGCACCTTGACAGATTTCATAGACACCGTTGTTTACGGATTGTGATGAAAACTGAAGGTATCGAAATTTATCGGTGCTATTTTTACTTGTGACAAGCCAAGTATAATTTTGTGACATATTTCGAAGTGAAATGGACGGCGTACTGCCTTCATGAATTTCATACTTACCATCGACCTTCGTTCCAAATGTAATTTTTGAAATGTCGTCGGGCAGTCCCGGTGCCCGTCCCAAAAACTCCCATAAAAGATACGGCGTTTTTAATTCGCCGCCAGAAACCAAATTTCGATATACCTCGTTGATTTCATTGATAACCCGCTGCAACATTGCTTGCTTGGTTATCAACCCCTTTAACAGAGGAGAAGCATCCAGAGATACTTCAAGATTAGCTTCCCGATAACTTTGGCGTTCGGAATTCAGAGATTGGCGCTCTTTTTCTATTTTCTTGACGGTTTTTTTTATTTCGCCTTGGTATTTGTTAAACAAGTACGCCATATACACACACTTTGCACATAAAAATGCTCGGGAAGCGTTTGGATTTTCCAGGCTGACTGCTGCTCCGCTAACTTGCTGTTCATTATCGGCGTACAATGGTATTATTCCCTTTGCGACCAATTGAATAAACGAATTGTCGTCTACAATGGCGTCCGAACCCCCAATCTTGTTGTGACTCATAGATTTTTTATCAAACTCTTCCTGGGCCTGGTCTAAAGAATGTATAGCAGTTACTGTGTTATTGACCTTTCTTAGATTGGTCGATGAAGACATATAAGTTTTCAATGTGTCTAAAGTCGCAGAGCCATTGGACAAGCTATCAGCCATATTTGCTGAATTTCGGCTACGACCGTCGGCGCATGCCCATACCCACCAGGCATTTAATGCGACTTGTAATTGGTCCGCCGATGTTTGGACGGTCGCGTCCTCCTCCTCAATGGTACCCATTATAAAAACACTATTCGCATCTTTACCAGTTGCCCATGTTATAAATTGTTCTAAAATTTCTTTGGAGATAACATGGTCAATTACCAAATCACCTTCTTTAAAGTAGCCAGAACTTTGTCTTTCCAAAGCATTCGTTAAAGATGTCATTTACTATTTTTTGGGGGTATAAATACAGTATTTCTATTGTTAATATGTTTATCAAACTGGAACAAAAAACAAAAGATTTGTTAAAGGAAGCCATGATTCTGTTCCGGAAATCCACTGAGCCTCCAAAATCGCCCAAAATAACAAAGAAAAGGCTTAAAAAGCCATCCAAAGATTCTCCATTGACTAAAAAAAGTATAGATATTTTATCCAAATTGCATCGGACACCACTCAAAACACGACAAAATCACACGGGCGCGTTGTCCGATGATACGTCCGACATTTTAGCCGGGCTTGAGAAGGAATCGACGGCCCGTCCAAAGAAACGGGACGACGTTCTCAGTGCAAGTACGGAAGATGTACTTGTGCATATGCACAGAACAAACCCCAAAAAGAACCAAAAGTCTGTCGAAGAGTTGTCCGATGATACGTCCG
>Ga0315315_10006923_pt1 | contig 10489 bp, 8 predicted proteins | sample M140m3416metaG_FD_203699 | JGI IMG/M metagenome (GOLD analysis project Ga0315315, IMG submission 203699) | Ammonia-oxidizing marine archaeal communities from Monterey Bay, California, United States - M1 40m 3416 | ecosystem: Environmental > Aquatic > Marine > Intertidal zone | place: USA... | reverse complement strand
TCTCTTCGAGTTTGGAATCCATATTGTATTTCTTAGTAAGTTTAACACCTTTATGCTCTAGTGATTCTAACTTTCTCAAAATCATAAACTTTTCCTTCAATAGTTCTTGTGGTGAAAGTTTCTGGTTAATTACTTCCTTATCTGGGTTAATAGGAATATTGTTAAACTTAACAAATCCATCATTTGTTTTTACTGCTTGTGCTGTTGACCTTCCAATAGAAGGTGCAATGCCTTGTTTATCACTACTAGAACTAATATCTTGAACATTTAATTTAAGGGAAGAACTTCCGTTTAATGCATCATTAAAAAGTCCTGATTTAGACTTTGCCTTAATGTTAATAGGTTTACTATTTGTTGTAGTCCCAGATAACTCATTTAACTCTGCTTCTAGATCATTAATGTCATCAAGTCCAATATCATCGGAGGCTTTTCCTTTGGAGATTTTCTTCTGCTTATCATTCATCAATAATTCTATACCTCCCCCAAAGTTAACCGAAGGATTTGGTAGTTTGGAACTACTAGCAAGGTCAATGCTAATATTGTCGCTGCTGGAGTTATCATGTCCAGATCTATTTAATGTAATAACTGGTGCGGATTCACTGCCTAATTCAGTAATATCTATAATATCGGCCATTCTGTTAAAAGATATGGACTTAATTTTAAATGATTAGAAACGCAAAAGGTATTATTTTGATATATACCACAAACATTGTAGAAAAGAATCAGCTAAATCATCTTTCTTTTTATGTGATTTAAATAAAGTATTCCACTTATTTAATTGTATTTTTTCCTCAATGATCTTTTGTGTGACTTCAATTCCTGACCTTTTTCTCTCTGCATATGTTTTCTTTTTTACATCAAAAGCCTTAAGTTTATTGCGAGAAGATACAAAATGTATATCAGTGATAGACCTATCAATAAAGAACTGTGCCAACATTCCTTGCAATGTTTTCATTCGATTTGCAATAGGACTAATTTGGTTTTCAATTAAAACAGTTGTAATGTTTTCTATTGGTAATATTTCAGGGAGCAACCTAGCTAGTTTACATCCAATCTCTATTAAGTCAAGTTGATTAGCAGTTTTTAGAGAGATATTCTTAACTAAATAATGTTTTTCGACGAAATCACATATATTTTCTGCCTCAAGATTTGTATTTAATAAAGTATTTAATTGTTTTATATGTTTCTTGGCTGGTTTTTTAGCTTTTTTTATTTTGTAATAAATGTCAGGAGCAAACTCTTTATCCTTTACCTTTTTAACATGTATACCACAATAGTAGTCTTTTTGAGAAAAATTATAACTTGCAGTTTTTCCACAAACACCCTTTTTTGTTTTATGGCCGCATTTTGGTTTTTCACCACATAAATTGGCTACATCCCAGTGTGTAATTTCATAATTCTCTTTATTATCTATTATGCAATATGCTAGATTTTTAATACCTACATCAAAACTGACTATCATTAATTAGTTATAGTATAATGTTTTTAACTAATTAATTCCAATTTTTATATCCACCCTGTAAAAGTTGTGATTGAGTAATAACTGGAGTATATCTTCTACACTCGAGCTCGTACTTGGTTAAATATACATTTTTTAAATCACTTCCTTCATAACCATATGGTTGTGAACTATCTACACAAGATTTGTAAAGGAAAGGTGTATTTTTTGTTTTATTTGCAGGACCAGTGTTATATCTAACCGGACAGGCGCAACATTGGTCACAAGACTCTAATTGATTATTCTTAATAATATCATCAGCATTATCAACCATATATTTTCTATACTGCCAATTGGTAGTGATTCCGGCACTTTTACGGATATCATCACTGATTTTACTACCAGGCTGATATGTAGCATAATTTCTACCATCAGCCATTATAGGAGGAAAATCAAAATGAATATTATTCGAACCTGAATAGCATGTTCCCCAGCTCATTCTTACTATACATCAAGAATATTTATTCATCAGTTTCTTTGATTTTATTCTTAATCATATCTTGAAGTGCGTTTTTTTTTATTTTCTTAACCGAATCTTCAGCTCCTAGATTCATTTTAACAGCAAGTTCGCGTAGTTTGGCAACCTTTAATTTACTTACATTTTCAATGGTGATATTATCCATAATTGAAGAAGAAACAGTTACACCATCTTCTTCTACGTCATCCTCGTCATTACTATCACTATCAATGCTTGATAATTCACTTGATGAACCAGTTGCTAGTTCTAGTTCTTTTACATCTTTAACCTGTCCTAAAGTAATAGTTTTTGTATTATTACTTTTATCTTCCTCAATGATTTCTTCTATGATTTCAGGTTCAAGATTCGGAGGTGGAGGACTATTTGGAGGATTCAATGTAATACCAACAACTTCTAGTTTTAATGAATTATCGACAGATTCCATATTTTGTGTATCAAGTTCAACAATATCCTCCTCCTGCGCCACTTCTTCACTGGGTTGTTTAACGATTGCATCATCACTTTCACTTTCGCTCTCACTGTCGCTATCATCCTCGCTCTGACTGTCTTCGGATACATTGATTTTATCATCGGGTGTTGTATGTGAGTAATAATCATTTGCGGCTTGTACCGCCTCTTGTGTTGCACCATTATCCACTGAATAATTAGTAGCACCCCCACCATACATAGGAGCATTTGTTAATGAAAGTTTAACATTTCCTATAAAATCAGCTAAAACCTGGTTTTGTTTTACAATAGCTTTTTCCATAGAAGTAATTCTTGTATTACAATAGTACACTATTGCTCCAGCAATTAATAAAGTAACTGCTACAGCAACAATAAATCCACTACCTTCTAAACCAAACATATTCATATTATTCTAAAACAAGGGCATAATATTTATATCAAAGTTAAACGAAATTATATATTAAGTTTGTTAATTACTAATACCGCTGTATCAATAATTTCATTTGGAAAACCTAAATCTTTTAATACTTTAATACCACCCTTCACATTTGAGATACCTGGAACAATCTTGTATGTGTATATAAAATCTTCATTATAATTATTTATTTCCATATGTAGATTGGTAATTCTTATTTCTTTTTCCATTTTTTTACATAGGTCTAGGAAGTGGGTAGTAATAACAAAAGTAATATTATCATATTTATTTAAATATTTTAAAAATCCACTAGCAGCACCGATAGCTTCATATGGATTTGTTCCAGAAAATAGCTCGTCAAAAATACAAAATCTGCGTTTGCTTGTATCTAAATTATTTTCAAGTATTTCTTTGCATCTTCGTGCTTCTGCTTGAAATAAACTGTCTCTACCTGAAGTATCAGGTATATTTATATAACATTGTAAATCCTGAAAACAATTAATCTTTGCTTTTTTGTAAAAACCATAACCTAATTGTTGAGATAATAGAATATTAACCATAGCTGTTTTTATCATAGTAGTTTTTCCGGCAGCATTAGGTCCAGTAATAATTAAGTTTTTCTTCAAATCAATATCATTAGTTACATATTTGTCATCAACTAGTATAGGATAGTATGCAGATTTCATAATTGTGTTTTTTTTAGTGAACTTACATTTATTAACATTTTTGGAAACAATTCTCTCTTGAAACTGTTGTATATTCTTTATATAGGAATGAAACTTTATGGAGTAATCAATAATAGATATAAGATATTCATCGTTGTATAATTTGTAAAAGTTTTGCATTAGATATCCTATTTCCCCGACTTTCTGAATTGAAAGTTTATATGGTGTAAATTGTTCATATTTACCGATTAAACCAGACATATGGTCTTTACATCCTTGTAGTTCTGAATGCCATTTATTAAATGTAGAAATAGAGCTACGTTTTATATTATTAATAGTAGAGGACATGACAGAAACTGTATTTTTCATATAATCTTTAAATATATCCAACTTTTCGTGAATAATTTTGAAGTTTGCAATAAACTTAATACAAGAATTATAATTCCAGTATATTTGAGCTAAGTAAAAAATGAAAGATATAATAATATAAATACGTTTATCCCAACTAGCACTTCCAATATTAAATATTTGACCTATACTATGTCGGGAAATAACTATTTTTAATACCTCAATGTATTTTGTAAATGTGATAGATTTTCCTTGAACCCTAAGAATAAAAAATGGCATTATCAATAAGAATATTGGTAGAGCTAATGTAATAACTGGTGAAGCAAGTTCATATAAACTAAGATACTTCATAATAGTAGGGTTATTATTTAAGAACTTTAATTGTTCCCAATCAATAAAGTGGTACTTTTCTATAAATCCCGTTTCATCAGCAATATCTTTTCTAAGTTCTATGATATCAGTAATATATTTGTCTTCAATCGGTGTCGGAACACAAGAAGATAAAAAAACCTGATTGTCTTTAAGAAATAACTTGTTGTCAGTATAATATTTTGCATATGCATCGGTATTAAGTTTTTCAAAATCGTTATTCATATTAAATATTTTATGATACATTGGCACATTTCCATCAGTCAATTCCATATCGTTAATAATATTCTTATTAACATCATAACATGAATCAATAGTTTGTATAGGTAGATTGAAATTAATAGGTTCATTTTCATTTATAGTTTCTTGAAAGGGAAAATATTTTTTTATAACATCCATATCTAGGTAAAACGAATATATTATAACAATTTATTTAACGAAAATTATTGTTATAATAATTAGACAGTTTTCAATGTCGATGCCCAGTCGCTAGGCATTTCTTTAATTTGTGTTTGGTAATGCTGTTCAATTTCCTTAAGCTTGCGAATATCGCGTTTTGTTACAAAATTAATTCCAATACCTTTACGCCCCCATCGACCACTTCTTCCAATTCTGTGAAGATAAGTATGTACGCATTTTGGTAGGTCAAAATTAATTACTGTGCTTACCTGTTGAACATCAATTCCTCTCGCTGTTACATTTGAAGAAATAAGGACTCTTTGTTTCCCTCCTTTGAAGTCTTTGTAGCTTTGTGATCTATCTTCTTTTGACATACTGCTATGTATCTGACATACGGGATAGTTATCAGAAATCATAGCATCATAAAGGTCTTGCACACGCTTTACACTATTGCAATAAATAATACATTGTGAAAGGCTAATTGAGCCAAATAAATCTTTTAAACAATCATATTTTATGTCATCTCCATCTACAGCAACAAAGAACTGAGAAATACCCTCAAGTGTAAGTTGTTCGGCTTTAACCAATACTTTAATAGGATTTCTCATAAACTTATCAGTAAGAGTAACTAGGTCATTTGGCATAGTTGCACTGAAAAGAGCAACTTGAATCTCACTTGGCATATACTGAAAAATATTATAAACTTGTTCCTTAAAACCAGAAGAAAGCATCTCATCTGCCTCGTCTAGAACAATTAGTTTGAGTGTACTCTGTTTGATTTTTTTTCGCCTAAGCATGTCATAAACTCTTCCTGGACATCCAACAACAACATGTGGAGTATTATCTTGTAGTTGTTTAATACATTCATCTGTTGATGTCCCGCCAATCAGTAGCTGTGTTTTTAAACCTTTCATAAAAACACCTAGTGAATCAATTACACTCTTAGTTTGCTGTGATAGCTCGCGTGTTGGAGAAAGAATCATCGCTTGTACTTCATTTTTAGTAGTGTCGATTGCATCAAGTGTTCCAATCGTAAAACAACCAGTTTTACCTGTACCAGATTGTGCTTGTGCTATAATGTCTTGTTTATTAGTCATAGGAATAATTGCCTTTTTTTGAATAGGACTAGGATTTTCAAACCCATATGCATAAATGCCTCTTAAAATAAGTGGATCTATATCAAGTTGGTCCCAAGATTCTATTTCGGTTATTTGCGGTTTTTTATTTGGTTCTGTTGTATCAGTCATGTCGTAATTAAATAACATGACATTCGTTTAAGCCCATTATCTATATGTTGATATATTTCCTTAGAAAATTGATTTAAAATAGAACTGATGAATAATATTATCATTCAGTATGGCAACTATGGCAACTATGGCAACTATGAAACGATATACCCTAAGTAATTTTGATACTCTTATCAATAATGGATTTAATTGTGAGCTTTCCCCAGAAGTTCTTGAAATTATTCAAAAACTTGCAGATCAGGTGGGCGCACCCGAATATATTAAAACACCACAATTCATTCGAAAGGAGGGGGGGAACTATGGAAGAAGAAATAGGAGACGTAATAAGAAAGTTACACAACTATCTGATGAAGCTTGGGAAGAAATCAGAAACTTTGAAGCAACAAAGCGTGTAGAAAAAGAAGGAATTGACAAATCAATTGATATCGTTAGAAAAGCTATTAATAAAATCAGCGATAAAACATATGGAACTCTAAAAGAAACCATTTTCAAAGAAATGGATAGTATTATGAGTACCGGAATTGAACTAGATAGTGAGGACATGACAAAATTGGTAAATACTATTTATAAAATTGCAAGTCAGAATGGATTTTATTCAGAATTATATGCACAAATGTACGCAGAAATTGTGTCATATAGTGATGGAAAATATGGGTTTGTTAAAAAACCTCTAGTTGATGATGTAAATGGGTTTATCACTCGTCTAAATACAATCAGATATATGTCACCAGACGAAGATTATGACCAATTTTGTAAAAATAACAAAGATAATACAAAAAGACGAGCCAGTAGCATATTCTTTGTAAATGCAATTAAACATGGACTGGTAGAAAAAGATGATATTATAGAAATAATTTCAGAATTACAAGAGAAAATTACCATTAATCTTGATGAAGACGGACAATCCGAAATTATTGACGAACTCTCAGAGATGGTGGGAGGAATGGTACCACCGTTTCTCACGATTATGAAACACATTGAAGCTAATAGTGATGGTGATTTTGAAGAATATAAAGATGTTCAGAGAACTATTATTAATAATATTGAAACTATTTCAAAAATGAAATCAAAAGAACATACATCTCTGTCAAATAAAACAGTCTTTAAACATATGGATATTATAGACACTGATGAAGTTCAAGAGGCAATCGAAAGGCTTGATTAATAAACCGTTTAAATATAAATAATTAATATTATATAGATTAATGGAAACTTTTCTTTATAATGTAAATGAGATGAAACGACAAAAAATACATACGTCTAATGAAGTTATAGAATATTACAATAAAATATCTGTTGAATCAACAGAACAAGAAATAGAAGAAGACGAGTGTTTGGATAGCGATGATGTTGATTACTATATTGATTTAGATGAAGAAAGTCTAAGAAGGGAATATAAAACATATAGAGTTACAGAGTTGAGAGATATATTAAAATATTATAGCATTCCTAAGAAAAAAATGAAGAAAACAGATATAATTCGAAAAATAGTATCATTTGAATTAAATCAAGAAAATGCTGCATTAGTTCAATTACGATATAGTGAAATATAAAATAGTCTGTAATATATATATTATGTCCAAATGTCGAACTATGTATGCAGGTTCATCTGGTTCCGTAACGGGAAGAACTAATAATTTTAGTTTGGGAAACGGTAATGGTAAATGGCAAGGGCTGCCTAGTACAACAAATATGCCGGCTCCTTTAATTAATAAAGCAAATGCTCGTGCGAGAGGAAATGACCGAAATGTTATTTTTTGTATTAATCAATTAGGGGGTAATGTTGGTAAAATATCTACTATGCATGGAGCCAGTAAAGCAGGGCCTTCTTGTGAATATGATTATTTGTTTGGAAAAGCCTCGTATATAATGATAAGAAGATTGAAAAAATATTTCAATACGGCTAAGAAAGGAGAAACAACAGGTCGTTCATTGGTATTAGTTGGGAGACACGAAACATTAACAAGCGACGGTGTTTATTCATCAGCAACTCTAACTAGCAGTAATGTTGAACATTTATATGCAGGACAAGCATTCTTTGATAGTTTACCAGCTAATATAAAGTATATGATAAATCAAATCAATAACTTAAATATAAGAGTACCATTGAAAGATGGTGGTACGCCACAACTACATGTATTAGGATTAGTTGATATATCAGACCAGCAAAAATTAGTTGATAATGATTATGGACTTTTTACATATTTTGGTCCGAATGAGGCTTTAGTAACATATGGATTTGGTTCATGTATTAAAGATGCTGCCAAAGACGCAATGGAAGAGTTTGGTATAAGCGTTGCCAAACGAGTTGCATGTAAAGCATTAGTAGAAGCCGGCATTATAGTGCTTCCCACAACTGAAGGAGGCGCAGACCCAGCAGGCGATGCTGTTGAGGTAGGAGATGTTGGTCTAGCAGGATTATGTCTAGAAGGTTCAAGTGGAAGTCCTAAGTTTACTTTAACACAAAAGATATTTATTTTTGCAGCAAAAGCAGCATATGAATGCGGTAAACAAAGTGTTGAAAAACATAAAGGTTTCTTTAAAAAAATCTTGCATCACCATTTTCATTTGAAGCATTTTTTCTAAATTCATATTTTGATATTTACATATAAAATATGAATAAGTATATATATATATAATGGTTCAGTCTAAGTTAGATAAAACAATCAACTATATTGAAACAAAGAAATTAGAACAAGAAGATAAAGATTATGACGCAGACCTTTTTGAAATGACTTTTTATGGAGAAGATAGAATTATTGCATTAGGTCAAGTGAAGTTTACGTATGTTGATAAAAATGTTGTTTACTACCCAGTTTATATTATAAAAGATGACCGAGTTGACAGTCAAATTGGTGTTTATGAAATATTATCAGATCAGCAACCAAGTGTTTTAGATGAGGATGGTGATATTGATATTGATAAATTAGGAGATCTTCATTTGTATTCATTTGTTACAGAAAACTATATTAAGGATGAGACTGCAAACACACCTTCTCCATTTGCTGAAAAAGAGGAAAAAAAAGGAGAAGAACAAGAAGGAGATGATGATAATGAAGAAGAGATCGATGATGACGATGAGGAAGAACATGAAGGAACAAAAGGAGATGATGACGAAGAGGAAGACATAGAAGAGTTTGGGTTTTCTCCTCTACAAAAACAGAATGCGGCTCAAGCGAAAAAAGAAAGAGATGGGTTTAAAAGAGTACAAGGACTAGATTGGGTTGCACGTTTTTTTAGAAATACTAATTATAAATTAGTTGACAATGAAGGTGGCGGTGATTGTTTATTCTCTGTAATTAGAGATGGATTAAAACGAGTTGGTGTGCAAACTACCGTTGATAGACTAAGAGAAACGTTGGCAAACGAAGCAACAGAAGATGTATTTCAAGGATATAAAAATATGTTCAATATGGCTCGCGGAGAATTAAATGATGCAGATAAACTTTTAAAAGACCTTACAAAGCAACATAGAGACTTAAAAAAGCGTGCAAAAAAAACAGGAATTACAAGAGAAGAAGTAACCGCATTAATTAATCAGGCAAATGACGTAGGGAAAACACATAAAAGAACAAAAGCTGAAAAGAAGGCAGCGATAGAATTAATTAATGAATATGCATTCATGAAGGGTGTAAATAATTTAGCGCAGTTTAAAGAAAAGGTAAAAACTTGCTCTTTTTGGGGTGAGACGTGGGCAATATCAACATTAGAACGTGTATTAAATATAAAATTGGTATTATTTGGTCTACAAGCATATAAACATAAAGATATGGATAATGTTCTTCTTTGTGGTCAATTAAATGATACAGTATTGGAAAAAGCAGGAAAGTTTGAGCCAACGCACTATATTTTAACTGAGTTTATGGGGTGGCATTATCGATTAATTACATACAAATCAAGAGGAGCATTTACATTTGATGAATTGCCGTTTGACATAAAACGAATGATTGTAGAAAAATGTATGGAAAAGCAAGCAGGACCTTACTACATAATTCCTGATTTTAGGACTTTTATGGCAGAGATTAACGTAGTTCCACCTGCATTAGGAGATGATGGTCAGCCTGAAGAGGATGATGATGATGATGAAGGTGAGCTTTATGATGGAGAAACAGTATTTCAATTTTTCAGTCGGTCAGCGGATGACAAACCAGGTAAAGGTAGAGGAGAAAAGTTAAAAGCCGGAGATGAGTTGAGATATGCTCAACTTGCAGCAATTCCAGATTGGAGAAAAAGATTATCTAATTTTTGGATAGAATCTTTTGAATTAGATAGCCACACATGGTCATCTGTTGAACATTACTATCAAGCTTCAAAGTTTAAAGAAAATAATCCAGAGTTTTATTTAACATTTGCTCTAGATATGAATCCAGAAGGACAATTAGCATTGGATGCTGCATTAGCAAAAGGAGCAGGAGGAAAAAGTGGAAAGTTTAAAGGCAAACGAGTTAGACAAAAAGAAGTGAAGTTAGACCCAAACTTCTTTTCAGGAAGACATAAGGTTGAAATGAAAAGAGCACAAGAAGCAAAGTTTACTCAAAATGAAGAACTAAAGTCATTGTTGCTACTAACAGGAGATGCAAAATTAAATCACTTTGCACGGGGTCAGCCGCCAATTGTGTTTAA
>Ga0315315_10006922_pt1 | contig 10491 bp, 9 predicted proteins | sample M140m3416metaG_FD_203699 | JGI IMG/M metagenome (GOLD analysis project Ga0315315, IMG submission 203699) | Ammonia-oxidizing marine archaeal communities from Monterey Bay, California, United States - M1 40m 3416 | ecosystem: Environmental > Aquatic > Marine > Intertidal zone | place: USA... | reverse complement strand
ACCCCTCTGTTGCTGTTGTGAGCTCAAGCGCTGCCTTCGAGGCTGCCGCCGAGGCTGGGACGAAAGTGGAGATTAACCAGGTCGTCTAGAGGTGCTTACTGCAAGTACCAAAAGCTGGAGTTGTCCTTAATATCTTTCTAGACTTTCGTGTTCTTATACGATTGTATTTGACTTTACTTGGTTTGTTCACTTTTCTCTATGCCTTTCACAGCCTTGAGTTCGTTCCTATTCATACTATCGTTGTATTATTAGTATGCATACCATTCATACAGTAGCATAATATGAGTTAGTAATAATAATTTATTATTTGCATGCTACCTCCCCCTGTATTTCAAAAGTTTGCTATCCGTGGACGGAACGAAATGTGGTATGTACAAGGAGTATCTAGATGGTTGAGCTAAATTTGTCGCCTACTAGTAAAAGGTACCTGCACATACTGTATCTATGCTTGATGTTTCGGTACTGGGAATTCGGGGTGTTGAGGTTATGGGGACGCGTTTCACAAGCACAAGTGTGTTTTGTGTCAACACAATATCGATACGTCCCCAACACGATGCCGCGGCCCTTCCTCGACCGAAATACCCCGTCGGGGAATAGCCCGTTCGAGGGGGAGGATCGATTGGTATATGATGCTAGCGACGCCAACTTTCGGGATCATTTCCTCAGCCGGTCGACTGATGAGGGGAGGGATCGGAGTGGCTCTCACGGGAGCGGCTCCGCCGCTGTTCAGGACGAGCAGGACGGCCCCCGTCTGTTCAGGTGAGTTTTTTTCTCGAGTGCGTCCACCTAATGATGGGATGGGCGCGGGGCCGGTGTGTCAAAGAGCTGGCATATGTAAACATACGTAACGTTTTTTGTATGTCCATCAAGACAGAACAAAGTGTGAGAAGAGCGATGCAGACTGCGAAGCAGCAGTTCGTTTACTTTTAGTCGCATTTTTATATTTTTTGGTTTACGGGAGACGGACAGAACGGTGGGATTATTTCCTTCGTGACCGAAGATGGAGCATGCCTTTTTTCTTGGGAACGAAAGATATACGTGTTTTAAAAGTTGGACCCCGCATTTTAGCGACAGCCGGGCTATGACGAAGGGACGAAAATCAGAAGACACGGGGGCTGAGCCCGCTCCACCGCCGGTCCCTGCTTCCGCTCCTGCTCCTCAGCCGCAGCAAATGAAGCAACAGCAAGTACCGATGCCCTCAATGGCTCCCGCGCCATATGATCAGCCACTATATGGGTATGGACCGGTGGAGATGCCCGCTTCGGCCCATTTGCCTTTCCCGACGATGCCGGCGCAGTACCCGATGGTACCGTTTCATCACTCTCCGTGAGTCGTAGATGTACAGTCACGAACGACGGAGAGATGGTTGTTTCTTTCTTTTTCCGGCTGCATTTGCCGGCTGGCTGTTTTGCTGGCGTCGCGGGCTGGCGAATGCTACCTATATTGAAACACCCGGCTTCATTCTTTGGTATCCATACTACTAGTACGAGCGTAGTAAAGGTTGAAAGATTTTTCCGAAGCATACGGTCGGTCGTGCGCGTTTGACTCAGTACACTTTCGTTTTCCTTGGAGTTCGGTTACCCCTTACCCTTTTTTGGCTCCGATGCAATCTTGGATTCGTGACAACGCGCGCCCCCCCCCATTCCCAAGGCCACACTCTTGGTTCTCACCCTTTCCTATAAATCTATCTTCACCATTTCGTCGTCTCGGCTGAACAGGTATATAGGGGGGGGGCAGCCGCCGGCTGGCTTTCAGGGGCAGCCTCCTGGGGGGGCGCCGGCGTCGGGGGGCAGTATGGAGGGGGTAAACCTGCCTCCGGGCGTCGCGATCCCGCAGAGCGCGATTGACCCGCTCGAGTCGGTCCTGGGTCCATTTCCGTGCGCCCGTCTTCGCGGTCTGGCATACGAGGCTAGTCTAGAGGACGTCCTGGTGTTCTTCCAGGGTCTAGTTGTTCTGGACGTTGTTGTCGTTCCGGTATTTGCTGCCGCAGGCCCGGATGCCAAGGCTGAGGCCGGCGAGGCCTTTGTCGTGTTTGCCAACCCAATGGACTTCCAGATGGCCCTGCAGAGGGATCGTCAGACCATGGGAGGCAGATCGATCGAAGTGTACCGGGGAAAGAGGGAGGACTACTACGCAGCCATCGCGATGGTGAGTTTTGCAAGGCCTCGCACCTTGTCACACTTATCATGCACATGCGTATTATTTATTTGCTCACGGCATGACTTGTAACCTTCTTGTATTTGTAATAAATGCCTTGTTCTCTCGCAGCAATACAAGGTCGGGGATATCAGCGGGCTACCACCTATGGGTAATCTCTACATCCCTCCGCCTGAAAATACGATGAGGGGGAGCCATATCAGCCATATGCCGAATCCTGGTTCACGGGGGCACGGAGGCAAGCCCGCCGATATGCATCATAACGTCCATCACAACATGGGCCATATGCCTATGCAGGTACCGCCTCAGGGCGTCCGGCCCCAGGGGAATCGGCCCACCACTCGGGGCGGCGGCATCCGCGAGGGGGATCACACAGGCTTCCTGCGCATGCGTGGCCTACCCTTCAGCGCCTCCAAGAACGAGATCTCCGACTTCTTCAGCGGGTACGATGCTATTTTGGACAGTATCGTCCTCACGTCCCGCAGCGATGGCCGTGCCACTGGTGAGGCGTACGTCGCGTTCGAGACCTCGGAAAAATCCAAGGAGGCCATGGGGTTGCACCGCAGCACTATGGGATCAAGGTACATCGAGCTGTTCATCAGCAACAAGGATGAACACGCCAGGGCGATGGCACGCATGAACAATCGTTAACAGCCATTTTGTTCCTGTGTATTTGGGAGAACAACCGATTGATTTTAAGAAAATTGGGAACGGGATTTCAATTTAATAACGGAGGGAAAGAGGTCGCACCAGGAAGACGCTAAGGGCATTGACTTGCTCCGACCATAACCGAGATTTTGTATGGGTATCAAGCGTGCTGGATTTCGGTTCATTGATTGATTGATTTAAAAGAGGTCGCACTAGTACAAGGTTTGCGATGTTGGCTCTTTTGCACCAGAGTACCGAAACTTTGTATTAGAAATAAATCTATTGCTCATATCGGAGGGGAATGGGAAAAAAATAACAAGAGCAAGATGACAAACGATGGGTACTATGCTAGACAGCTCGTCGTCGTTGTTGTTGTGTTTCTTCAAATAATTTTTTAAGGGAGCAAATTACTTAAAAGGATGGATCAGCTTCTAGTCCCGTTCTGCTTATTAGGTTTACATTATACACATACGTGCACTGTTCCAGTGCTGAACGTAATATTTCAAATCGCTCCAATTGCAGTACAGACTGTGATGTCGCATGTATTCATCAGAATCCAATCACAACCCGGACAAGAGTGACTCCAAGGGCGACGCCAACTCCTGCCAGCATATAAGAGCCGAGTGAAGATCCGACAGACTGTTGATTCTGATCTGACGGGGAAAATGGGAGGGGCGTCTGAACCTGGGTTTTCGATTGATACTGTTGAGGCGGTTGCTGTTGCTCCTGTGCATGGTGCTGGACAACCGACGTGACTGCCTTTTTCTTCCTCGGATCCCGCACTATGGTCCGCCCAGTTTGGGCCGCCGGCTTGGCGAGGACTATTGCCGTCCGACGCAACATTGTTCTTTTTGCTGTCGCGCTGTTTACACTCCGCGAAGTGAGCCCGACTCAAAAAATTACCCTTTCTTTTTGCTCAAAATACTACTACCCTTGCTTGTAGAGTATGCATCTGAGTAAAGTAATGGTATGCATACAGTACTCTAGCTAGTATAGCTGTATTGATACTGACACGTGAAAAATCTATGTGGAGGCTCTAGAAATTATTTCGTATTTTATAGTTTACTTTCTTTATTAGTTAACGTGTTTTTTCTCCGCCGCCCCCCTGCCCCTGCCCCGGCTGCCGGACGCGTGGAACGCGCCCTGTTAGCGGTAATGTACATACTTACTTAGTATATACGTAATCGGGAATTATCGAGCCTCTCTCTTCCATCCATCTAACCACAACAACTACTACTAGAGAAGTATAGACAGTAAACGCTCGGATTGCAACAACATCTGAAGGGCAGAGCTGGTGCTGCGAATTCTTTGGGCGAACAACTCAATAATGATGGGCGTTACCAAGGCAGGGCGGCTAGTTGGTTGTTTAGCATTTTTGGCCTTGGCCGCGCCTATTGCCGTCATCGCTTCAACTGAGGCTGCTCCCTCCGCTTCCGGCGCCGCCGACAACGACATCGACTACGCACAGATCGACCTTCATGAGCTGACGAATGATGAGCTTGTTGCGGTATGTACCCAGCGGGGGTTTGAGTTAGTCGCGGAGGTCGACGATATCAGCGGCGAACCGTTTTCGTACTCGCACGATGACTACGTCGAAGCGGCGAGGGAATGTCTTGCCCTGGAGGCTGAGATGGAACAATTCTACGAAGAAAACCCCGGCCTGCAGAAGGATATGGAGGACGAGAGGGATCGTATGATGAAGGAAAATGAGGAGCTCGAGCAGCAAGTGAAGGAGGCTAAGGATAAGCTAGAGAGAGAAAGGTCTCGGGCAGGAGAAGGCGGCGGCGCGTTCGCCAAGCCCCACGCAACCCACAACAGTGCTGAGGCAGAAAGTGATAAAAGTGATGCTTCTGAAGACGGCAGTTCCAATGAGGCAGCGGGGGTTGAGAATAATGAGGAGAAAGAGAAGGAACACGCCGAACTTAAGGAGCTTTTGGATGACGATTCTGATGACGTTATCGATTTGGACCATCAAGGTGCGAAAGGGGACGGGGAAAATGGAGGGGTAGGAAATGAAGGCCTTTCATCACATGGTGCTCAAGACGAAACTGACAGACCCGTGGAATCCGAAGCTCAGGAGATATCCAAACCGGAGACGGAAGCTGAGGAGGCTCCTGTTTCTCATGAGGATGGGGGTATTTCGACTTTGGCCGATAAAGACTACGGGACTGGTCCTCTCGCGACAGCTAGGTTGATGAAGGATATCACGTTGGAAGTTCGGGAAAAGATGATCGACGATTTCAATCGCGTTGCTGATATGATTTTGCCAGAGCCGTTACGAGAGCCGATTAAGGAAGCCATCGGCAAGGGCTTCCGCCTTGCCAAGGATGCCGCCATGAGAGCTGCCGAAATGGCCCAGCGGTATGCCAAGGCACTTTTTAAGGAAGCCAAGGCTGCATATGAGAAGCGAAAGCAGGAGAAGGAGGGAGGCGTGGAGCAATAAAAGAGCTCCCGCGTCCCGGGCCAGAAGTCGCACCGACTCTCTTCGTGCTAAGTTAATGGTTAAAGTAAAATTGCAGGGATTCGTAATCAATGTACATCGTCTTCTAATAGGTATTAACTTTGGGTTTGCCTGACTCTCCTTCCAAGCTCATTCTCGCCAATGTGATAATTGCACAATGGCAAGGTATTGGCGGCGAACAATCGGGAAACCAAAGCTTCCTTCTCCAACACGATAAAGAAAGCAGCCAAAGTGTCCCTACACCTACTCGGTCTGCTTCGGCTTGGGTCGCCACAGACCCTTGATGAGGCCCTTGATGCCACCCTCAGACGTGAGGGCAATCTTTCCGAGACCAAGAAGAGAGATGGCACCGATGCCGGCCGTCACGACCCGGGCTGGGCCCACGAGGGACTTGGACACCTTGGGCACGTAGTCGGTGACGACGTAATTGAGGCCTACCCACGAGTGCGCCGATACGCTGGCGGCAACGAGGACGCCGAAGGCCTTGTCGACGAGTCCCTCGGACATGGAATCTGGCATCAGGAAGACAGCGGGTGTCGCGACTGCGAGGAAGGTCGTAAGGGCGTGATGGACATGCGTGGCCGCGGCCCCGGCGTCTCCCTCGAGGAAGCTGGGCTTGGAATTCAAGGACATAGACCTCCCCATTCGCGAGCCGGACGCCTTCGCCGCTCGCTGGCGGATCATCGTGGATTGCGCTTGCACTACGCGGAGCATGATCAAATTCGTTGCAATGTAATGTTTAAATGCGCGGGTAACGGTGAAGCCGGGGCGCTTCGGGCTTGGGAAGGGGGGGTGGGGGGGTTAATGCACTAGAGCACGGAGCACGATTGATGATGGGACAGAGTCGGCTGTTGGCTGTGTTCATAGTTACGTAGCTAGCTAGATAATAGATTTTTACTATTCTACTAGTAGTAGGCTGGCTGTAAGGGTGTTTGCCGGCATTTGCATTCTGTCGATATGTCGACGCGCTGCATTATTGTTCATGTTGTGATTCGGGGTATAGAGAATACAATTCCACGAGCCCGCGCACCGCGCACGATATCGACAGAGACGGCGGCGGCGGCGCCACTGCCCGATCGATGCCCGAGCGACGATCGACCATTCTCTCATAATTGGCACAAGGCACAACTTCGCACTAAGCCGACCCCGCCTCACTGCACTCTTTGTCTTCGAGTTCAACCGTGCACTTGCTGATATACGAAAGCATTGATTCTTCTGCGCTGAGAATAACTCACGTGTATAAGACAAAATGCCTCACCAACGCTTTCCCAAGATCCAGATCCTCGACCTCGCCTCTCATGAGATGAGGTTCATCTTATCCGACACGGACACCAGCATGGCCAACACCCTGCGCCGAATAATGATCGCTGAGGTTCCGACTTTGGCCATCGATCTTGTCGAGTTCCATGAGAACTCGACGGTCCTCAACGACGAGTACATTGCCCACCGCCTCGGCCTCATCCCCATCCGCTTCCAGGCTCCGGATTCCCTCAGGGGTGGCGACTGCAACGTCGCCTTCCTCCCCCACCGCGATTGTGTCTGCTTCGACCGATGCCCACGATGCTCGGTGGAATTTGAGCTCGATATCAACTACGACGAGGTGAATGCGAAACGGCCGGAGGGCGAGCGAGACATGCCAATCACGGTCACCAGCAAGGACCTCCATTCCAACAACCCCTCCGTCGTACCGGCGCACTTTCTCAACGACGAGGAGGACGATGAGGCCCAGGACGAGGGCGTTTCTATAGTAAAGATAGGGCTTGGCCAGAAGCTTAAGATCAAGGCTGTGGCCAGGATGGGCATCTCCAAAGAGCATGCCAAGTGGTGCCCCGTCGCCGTTGCTACTTACCGCTTCTGGCCAATCGTCACCATCAACGAAGAGCAGTGCGCTACCCTCACCCTCGAGCAGAAGCAGGAGCTTGTTGATGCCTGTCCGGACCGAATCATAGAGCTGGACGAGGTCACTGGTAAGCTGGTCGAGGCGGAGAACTCCTGGGACATTGCCACCTTCACAGAGGATCTGATGACTACGCAGCAGTTCATGAAGCAGCGGCCGGAGGACGACGATTTTGTAACTGTCGTCCAAGCGACGGATCGATTCATTTTCCATGTGGAGACGACCGGAGCGATGGATGCAGAGGAGATTCTAATGTCGAGCCTAAGGGTTCTCAAGGAGAAATTGAATTATTTGGCGCAGGAGGTAGAAAACTTGAAGGATTTGTAGGTATAATGGCAATGACATACTGCTGCTTGTTTGGGGAATACGAGCTCGTACTAGCTTTACTCTAATAGCGCCTAATTACTGCGTTGGAAAGATACTGGTTACAGCTAATGTTCGATACTGGCGACTTTCCCCTTATCTTCGCATTCCATTCCATTGAAGGAGAATGGGATTTTACCAATTTGTTTTGGTTCATGGTTTTGCATCCCTTGGAGCACTTCAGCCCGAAATAGAAGACTCAATCAAGCTCATAACCCGTCAGATTCCTACTTTTTAATGCACTCGTACATAACATGTATGTACGTGTAAGTATGCATACATGCACATGTGTATGTACTAGCTAGATACATATATACATCTTGTACTTAGACTAGCTAGTATGCATACTTAGCTAGAGTACTTCGTGCAGTTGTATGCAATACAAAAAAAGGAAATAGCAATTAATTAGCTACGAGAGTATTATATTATACGAGCTCGTATTTTGTATAGCTAGTATATGTACGAAGGGAGCCACGTACGTGTACGACACCGACTATTGCCATCATCTACCTCATGCTTATATTTCGAAGATGGCGGACAACGACGATGCTTCAGTTCCGGCAGCACCAGCTATAACAACAACAACAACAACAACAACGACAACAGCAACGGCCGCGGGAACAGCAGAAACTGTTGCTGCTACTGCGCCCAGTGGCAGTAACCTTTCAAAAGTGGAGGCTTCGGGTCTAGCCGCATCTGCCTCCAGCGATGGTGCTCTCCCCAAGATGGATGCTAATTCTGTCCAGTTGAAAGCTGAATACATCTTGGACTGTCGTCCCAGCTGCTGGGCTTCTATACCGGACGGCATTCCGAATCCAACTGCCGATTCCAAAACTAACGACAGAGAATCTGATCGATCGGGTGGAAAAGGGAAGAGAAGGAAAAAGAAGAAGGGTCAAAATAAGAAACGTGCCCGCGACGAGAAAATTGATGATGGTGTCAAGCTCTGTAGAGCAGTCGTTGAAGGGAAGGAGTGCACGTTCGGAGAACGGTGTCGGTATAGCCATGACGTGAAAGCTGCGCTTGCTGATCGTTTGCCTGACATTGCTGAGGTTGAGGGTGGATGTCCAGTCTATAATCTTTCTGGGGATTGTATTTACGGCATCCAGTGTCGTGTTGGATCGGAACATATCAACATGGCAACAGGGGCTAAGCTGAAGAAAGAGATCGATGGTGGCTCCAAGCTGAAGGAACCAGCGAATTTAATTCCCAAGGAAGTGCTGTTCCAGCTGCGGAAAAACAAGTATCCATTTGTCTGCAAGCGTCACTTCGAAAAGAAAGGCAAGGAAAGAATGGAAGAAGCAGCTGCTAGCTGTAGGGAAGAGGTGCAAAAGCCTGTCCCTTCTAGATCCGAGCTTCAGCCCGTTGACTTGTCCCCACTTCCCGCCAAGCGAAAGCTAATTGATTTTCGCAACAAAGTGTATGTTGCGCCATTGACAACAGTTGGCAATCTTCCTTTTCGACGCATAATGAAGAGATTCGGTGCTGATATTACATGTGGTGAGATGGCAGTTGGTACCAGTCTCTGTCAGGGCCAACAGGGCGAGTGGGCTTTGCTCAGACGTCACCCCGATGAGGATATTTTTGGTGTCCAAATAGCATGTGGATTTGCTGATCAATTCACCCGAACTTCGGAACTCATCGAGACTCATTGCCAAGTGGATTTTGTCGACCTTAACCTTGGTTGTCCGCTTGATATGATATGTGACAAAGGTGCCGGTGCGATGATGATGCTTCGGAACCAAAAACTGAAGAACTCGCTTCTAGGGATCTCCAAGACGCTCTCTTGTCCCTTCACTGTCAAAATGAGGACTGGGTGGGCTGAGGATAAGCCATTTGCACATGAGCTTGTCCGCAAGATACAGAGCTGGCAGATTGACGGCTTGTCGGCTGTTATGCTTCACGGCCGGTCGCGTCTGCAGAGATATTCTCGGCTGGCAAGTTGGGATTACATTGCTAAGGTAGCAAATCATCAGACTGATGATTTTCCTAAAATTCCGATCATTGGCAATGGGGATGTATTCTCGTATCAGGATTACGAAGAAAAGGTTGCTCGTGAAGGCATTGAAACAACAGCCATGCTTGCCCGCGGGGCGCTCATTAAGCCTTGGCTGCCGACCGAGATAAAGGAGCGGCGAAATTGGGATATTTCAGCGTCAGAACGCCTTGATATGCTCAAGGAATTCGTGAAATTTGGCTTGGAACATTGGGGGTCTGATACACAAGGCGTCAACAACATTCGTCGGTTTTTGCTTGAATGGCTTTCGTTTCTTTACCGTTATGTTCCCGTTGGATTGCTTGAGGTTCTGCCCCAGCAATTAAACCACAGGCCTCCCCCTAATATGTGCGGCCGGACTGATCTCGAGACTCTAATGCTTTCCAACAATGCCGTAGACTGGATCAAAATATCAGAGATGCTATTGGGCCCTGTTCCGGACGGGTTCAGGTTTGACCCGAAGCATAAAGCCAACGCCTTTCCCAAGTCTGGATAATTAAAAAGAAGGAAGGAGAGAGGCAGGTGAATTTTGCAGCTGATTTGCAAATTTGCTCTGGGATCGCAGGATCAGCCAGCCCCATTTCGAATGCATTACCATTTTTAGCAGGATCTCTTTCACGCTTTTCCCGGTATAAAGTGTACTGATTGTCGAGCGCTTGAAGTTATGCCCGATCCACCGGTGACTTCACCAAAAGTAGATGATAAATGGCTAGGGCCGCTTGCGTTGGGATTTAGTTCTGTTATCAATTCTCCTCCTATAGAAGACCTAAGCGATCTGTCGTTGGATTCAATCGAATTGTGCATCGATCGGCTTTCTATTACGTTCTCTGTAGACGATGATATTGAAGCGAATTCCCTTTCGTCGGATCTCGATGTCGGTGAGCTCTTTGCCGGGGACAACGACCAAGAAAGTTGCGAGTCAAAAAAAAATGTTCTTCTTTCTTCCGGTTCTCCCCAACCATCCCGTGA
>Ga0315315_10006921_pt1 | contig 10493 bp, 8 predicted proteins | sample M140m3416metaG_FD_203699 | JGI IMG/M metagenome (GOLD analysis project Ga0315315, IMG submission 203699) | Ammonia-oxidizing marine archaeal communities from Monterey Bay, California, United States - M1 40m 3416 | ecosystem: Environmental > Aquatic > Marine > Intertidal zone | place: USA... | reverse complement strand
AATCCAAAGCGACCCGCGTGTTTTTGGGGATGGCTTGATCGAGTGGCGGGTTATCTATCAGTCTGATTTGCCGATCGGGTGGCACAATCCCAGTGTCGGTCGAGGATTCACGGTTGAGTAAGTAGCAAGCTCCCTCATTGAGCATAGACAACTTTTCCTCAGTATCCAACGAGTCAGATTCAATGGAGATATCGACCGTTCCACCGAGCCTTCGAAGGATAGATTTCACATCGTCGATTGCATTTGCGTCGATTCCGGTGATGGCGATCTGCCCGAAGAGACTCCAATGCTTAATCGTTTGGATTAGCTGCTCAGAGGAGTTGACTGATGAATATTTAATTTGAGGGATGATCATGTTAGATATGAAAGAGTGTATGTTTGAAAGTGGAAGATATCAGTAAACGTATTGGCATGCCTAGAGCTTAACATCCGAATACGGGGTGAATAAGTTTTCCGTTATTCGTTTCGAACCTGAATGCCAGCGGCAGCGAGTTTAAGTTTAACCTCTCGAACCGTCATGTTAGCATCGTGAAAAATTGAAGCAGCCAAAACTGCATGGGCTCCGTGTTGAAATGCTTCGACCATATGGGTGACTGAATCAGCGCCACCGGAGGCAATGACAGGCAAAGAGCAAGACTCAGTGACAGCCGTTAGCATGGGCAAGTCATAGCCGCTGCGAGTTCCATCCCGATCAAAGCTGGTTAATAGAATTTCGCCTGCACCAAGGGATTCTACGCGAGCAGCCCAAGCTGCCGCGTCAATTGCCTCCTCAGTGGTTCCGCTGCGCGTGAGCACTTGGAAAATTTTCCCCTGTTTTTTTGCGTCGATTGCCACAACGGTACATTGCGAACCAAACTGGGTGGACATAGCCTCAATCAGTTCCGGATTGCGAACTGCGGCCGAGTTGATACTGACTTTATCCGCGCCAGCGTTAAGCAGCCGACCAGCATCTTCGATGGAACCAATTCCTCCGCCAACGGTCAACGGGATCGAGAGCTTCTGTCTAACTTGTTCAATGGTTGCCAACATTGCGATTCGTTCTTGGCGAGTCGCGGTGACATCTAAAAGAACGAGTTCGTCGGCGCCTTGGTCTTGATAGTGAAATGAGAGTTCAACTGGGTCGCCGGCGTCACGAAGGTTTTGAAATTTCACACCTTTAACGACTCGCCCATCGTTCACGTCAAGGCAGGGAATGATTCGTGATTTTAACATGTGATTCCCTCGATCCATTGAGTCAGCACCGACTCACCCCAAATTCCAGAAAGCTCGGGGTGAAACTGGCAGGCCAGCGTACGCCCGCGCCAAATACTGCTGATAAATTTACCCCCGTAATCGGTTTCCGCTGCCCCCCAGCCATCGGGGGCGGATTCGAGTCGATACGAGTTTGCAAAATAGGCTTCGCCAGCAGCATAAGGCGCATTGGCGATTGGGCGAACCTCGTTCCAACCTAGTTGTGGAACCTTGACTCCGTTTCCGAATCTAGTGATTGCCTTGGGGATGATTCCGAGCCCTTTCGCCGATTCGGATTCTTCACTCGAATCGCATAATAATTGCATGCCTAAGCAGATGCAGAGAGTTGCTGAATCAAACTGATTGATTCGATCGATAATTGCTTTTCTGAGGCCGAGCCGATCGATTGATTCAGTTGCCGCAGCGAAGGCCCCTACACCTGGAAGGACAACATGGGACGCGTTAGCAATTTCTTCAGAACTCGCCGTGAGATTCCACGCACAACCGAGACGGTCAAATGCGGCTTGTAAGGACCGGATATTGGCTACACCGGTATTAATTATTTGAATCATGAAAAATTATCAATGGAGCGGATGATTAGTTTGAATGTTATTGGCTTGAAGAAATCAAATTCCTAGGTTGGCAAACTTAAAGAACGCCTTTGGTGCTTGGGACCTCACCCGATGTCCGAGTGAGTGCTTCGCGGAGGGCTTTGGCACATGACTTGAATGCGGCTTCGGCTCGATGGTGATCATTGTTTCCTCGTAAGACATCGATATGAAGGGAGCACTTGAGCGTCATCGAAAAGGATTGAAAAAAGTGAGTAATATTCTCGCAGGCCCATGTTCCAATCATCTCACGTTCTAGATTCAAGTGGATTTCAGGCCAAGGTCTACCACTCAAGTCAATCACGGTTCGGGCTAGTGACTCATCGAGGGGTGCGTAGGCGTAACCAAACCGCTTGATTCCCGATCGTTTTCCCAATGCGTTTTCTATTGCCGTTCCAAGGGCTAAAGCGCAATCTTCGGCGGTGTGATGGTCATCGACGTGAAGGTCGCCATCGCATTTTAATTGAAGATCAAAGCCTGCGTGAAAGGCAAGGGCGGTTAGCATGTGGTCTAAAAATCCGATGCCGGTTTCGATTTCGATTAATCCAGAACCATCGAGGTTGATTGTCAAATCAATCGCGGTCTCCTTGGTCTGCCGATTAGATGTCCAAACCCTCGAAGTTTCCGTTGCATCCTGCCGTCGAGGTGATGGGGTTTCCTTTACAATTTTGGTGTGTGCGAGGCCAATTGAAGTTTTTTGCGATTCGAAATCAACGTTGCACAAACGGCAGAGCGATTGAGCCAATTGCAAGTAATCGGCGGGACGCGTTGGGCAAGTGATGCGCAGTTGATTTTCCAAATAAGCGTTTTCGGTAAATATTCGAACTCCAACGCCATCTTCGGCGAGCCCTTTCCAGATGGAGTCTGCGTCGTTGAATTTTGCGAGAATGAAATTTCCTTGAGATTCAATCGAAGTTGCACCACATTGTTCGATCAAATCTTTTAGTAATTCGCGATATTTCTTAATTTGGATGACATTGAGTTCCATTGAATTCTGAAATTCAACTAGGGATAGTCGGGCCAGTTCAAGCGACATGGCACTGACGGGAAATGGTCCTGATAAGTTTCGTATTGTGGTGGCAAATTCAATGCTGGGTGCGAGGCAATAGCCAACCCGCAAGCCGGCCAACCCCCAAGCTTTGGAAAAGGTTCGAATGATAATAATGTTATCATCCGCAGTCAGTTGCCCGATTGGATTTTGATCAGCAAACTCGATGTAGGCGTGGTCAATCAAAAGTTTCGCTCCAACCTTCTTTGCCGCTTGATTGACCTCATGGATTGCGTCCATGGAGATGATGCCACCCGTTGGGTTGTTGGGAGAAGTTAGCACCACCAGAGCTGTTTGCGATTCAATTTGATCCACGAATTGTTTTACGGGAAAATCCCCGGTGATCCATGGCACGTGGATGATCGAACCGCCATGGTTTCGGCAATAGATATCGACCATTTCAAAAGATGGCGCATGGGTAACAATCGTTTTGGACGATCCCTGAATTGCGTTTCGAATGACTCGGTCAATTCCATCATCACCACCAGCGGTTACCACAATCCGATCCGCTGGGACATTGCAATACTGCCCAAGTTGGTTTTGGAGTTTTTGATGAGCAGGGTAAGTCGAAATGAGTGCTTGGTCGAGTCCTGAAAGTTTTTCTTCCAGGTCTTCGATTGCGCAGGCCGACTCATTCCGACTGAGTTGGAGCGTGATCTTGTTTTGGAATTCAGGCGTTTGATAGCCGTCGTTGTTAGGTTGTTTCATAGCGGCGTTTCGAAAGGACGTAAGAATTGGCTCTGTTAAGGAAAGGAGATGACCGGATCTCAATCAGGAAGTTAAATAAGCGAGGGAGTTAAGAGATTAATTGTTCCGCTGAGGTAGTCACGATATCGCAGGCACCGGCGGATTTCAGCTTGGGGATAATTCCTGCGAGCTTTTTTCTTGGAATGGCTGCCCGTACGGCGACCCAATCTGAGTTGCTGAGTGGCGATACTGTTGGTGTTCTCATCGAAGGGAGGCAATTAATCACGGATTCGAGATTTTCCTGAGCAACATTTAAATCCATCATAACCCGTTTCCTTGCTTCGAGGACGGCTTTGATGACCATAGCGAAGTCCTCGATTCGATTTCGAATTTGAGGGTTGTCCATTGCGCTTTTTGAGGCATATAGTCGGGTGGAGGAAGTCATGATTTCGTCAATAATGTGCAACCCATTGGCTCGAAGCGTCGAGCCCGTGGCTGTATTATCAATAATACAATCAGCGTCCTCCGGCGGAAAAACTTCGGTGGCGCCAAAAGTCTGAAGAATGCTTGCCTCAATGTTCTGGCTTGCAATCCAGCGTTGGGCAAGTTCAGGGTACTCCGACGCAATGGTGATCTTTTTGTGAGGTAATTTCCCCTCGACCAGTAATTGCTGGGGAGCGGCTACGATTAGTCGTACTGGGTTGAGGCCGGTGTCGAGGAGTTCGTGAAGTTCAGTGCCGGTTTCTTGAATCCAGTCTTCCCCCGCAAAGCCAAGGTCCCTCGCACCAGCGGCGAGCATGCTGATGACGTTCCTTGGTTTGAGTATTTTGGCGTTAAAACTTGGGAGTGAAATGTTTGGCCGATAACCGCGTTCAGATTGGCGGATCGAAATGCCGGCACCGTTTAAGAGATCAACCACCTGGTCAAACATTCGGCCTTTCGGAAGTGCTAGGCGGACAATTGAGGGATCAAGATTGGACGACATAGTAACCTTTTGAGTTCAAATAGAGTCTGGAAGTTGCTGCTGGATAAAAAAAAACGCTGACCTTGTGGCCAGCGTTCTGTGTTTTGCAAATGCATTGTCAGAGTAAGTCCACAACCGTCATCGAAGAGGATGGTGCAAATGGGTGTGCGTGTTGTGAAAGATGTATAACATGCCTATATCATACGCTTGAGATGGGGTATGTCAACGCTGTTTGTAAGGCTGGCGGGGATCTTGTCGATGAATGAATTGCAGTAAATCGACGTTCAGCCTAAATTCACCGACACTCTGATAGCGCTCAAGGGGACGAACCGTCGCCGATTTTTAAGGTAGTCTCTCTTCTGAACGCCAACGGTTAGGCGCCTCGGTAGCTTGAGAATCTTTTTTGGGAAGTAAAAGTCGGTACGGTTGTCAATGAAATCGATGTTTTGCGTACCGCTTTCTGGTGAGACAAATGGGGACTTGCGTTGGGGGGCTTCAATTAGATCGAAGTGATACTGGGAATCGAAAGTAAATCCAAAATCAGATACGATTCCGTTAATAGAAATCGGTTGCATTAAGATTGCCCGTTTGGAGCCCCTCTTGTTGAGACTCTGTTATGGGCACCATCCACAATATGTTGACAGGGTCATTGCGGTAGATGTTGGTGTTATCACTATTGCGCTGATTGGGTAGGTATTGAGTTTCATGAACCAGTAATGCACTTTTACATCCAGGGACTACATCGGAAAACGCACACGTGTGGCCGGGTCCAAGCCAAGTAAATTGTTTCCAGGGGTAGTTGGCTAAACCGCTGAGCTTTTGTGTGGCTAACTCAATTGTTTTATCGTGGGGGTTCGCATGCCCCTTTTGATGATGAGCTAGTTTGATTGCCAGTTCGATTCGGCGATAGAGTCCGGGCGTTTCTGAAAATAGTTCAACGGCAGGTTGGGGGCAGACCGACATGCCCACTGTGGCGATGATGGTTTCAGAAGCGTTGGAGTACCGAACGATTCCACATGGAGGGAAGCTGTTTTCGCCAATTGAAAAATATTCACGTTGGGTAGTTTCAGGTTCGGTGAAAAAATGGCGATCAAAATTCTCCAATAAAGATGGTTGGAGTTCAGCAAAAGGTGTCTTGCTTGTTTCCGGCGAATTTTTAGAGTTTTGATCGGCCGCTGATTGCTGTTTCCACGCGAGCCAAAATTGTTCTGCATTTTTAATTCGTTGGCGTAGTTTGGGATTGTCCGGCATTGGCCAGCAGAGCGGGCTCTCGACAGCACATTCGTGGGCGTATCCATGAAACCCTTCGAGGCCACTCCATGGAGGGATGACTGCAAGAGTCACCGGGGCTTTGCCAGGTAAGGATTCAATGAGTGCCGCGCCATTGCCTTCTTCGAACCAGACGATCCGAAGATCTTCACTTTTGGGTAGTGATTGTCCTTCACGGTGGATGCAGAGATTGCGGGGGAGCATAGGAGAAATTCCCTGCCGCATTTGGGTTTCGTTGACGACGAGGGGGCCTAGGTCAAGGTTTCGGACCCAGCATGCGCGAGTCCCAAAAGCCGGACTCTGAGTCGCACCTGTCGCAACGGGTTGATTCAGATAAAAGTAAACTGCTTGATTGTCGTGTTGCACGATCGCATCGAGAGTCCCGTACGGTGATGTTTGAAACAGAAGGACGACCGGATCATCGAGTCGGTTATTTTCAGGGTTAGGTGAACTCATTGAATTGCTCGCAGGGTGATCTTAAGCCGATTAGGTGTTGAAAGTGAATAGTTTTCAAAGAATGACTCTAAGTTGGGCTCGAATCGAAACCTGAAACTGAAATCAGGGGTACAATTTACACTTGGCCCCGGTTATCGCACAGGCTGCACTCGATTTATAATCAGCGGTAAACCAATCTAGGCTAAACTATTTTGATGCAAAATTTTCACCTTTCACGGTAAGCGAATGATAAAGGACTCAACGGTTAAGGAACTATCTCCTAAAATTCCGGCAATTGAAGCCTCTGGGCTCAGTAAAATATATTCCGAGGGCGTTGTCTTTAAAAAGCGTTTTCAAGCGCTCAATGATGTGTCGTTTCAAGTTAATCAAGGAGAAATCTTTGGTTTGCTGGGGCCGAATGGCGCTGGCAAGACAACTTTTATCAAGATTCTTTTGGGTATTATTCGCAAGAGTGCCGGTTCCGCCGAATTGCTGGGCCTGAGCGCCGGTTCTAGATCAGCGAGACGGCTGGTTGGATATTTGCCAGAGCATCTTCGCATCCCGCCTCATCTTACGGGCTTTTCTGCGCTGGAGTGTTATGGCAATTTAAGCAACGTTCCAACCGCTGAGATTCGTAAATCGCAGGATCGAGTCATTGAAATGGTCGGTTTGACAGGTCGTGCTGGGGATCGATGTAGGAAATATTCGAAGGGAATGTTGCAAAAGCTTGGATTAGCCCAAGCGTTACTTCACAATCCGAAACTGTTGATTCTGGATGAGCCAACGGACGGGCTTGATCCGCGGGCGCGTGCCGATGTTCGAAATATTATTCGTAACTTGAAAAATGAGGGCGTAACCATTTTTCTGAACAGCCACATTCTTCAGGAGGTCGAAATGGTTTGCGATCGCGTTGCGATCTTGAATCAGGGGGCTCTGAAATATTGCGGACCTGTTTCCGAAATTGGAGGGTTCGTTCAGAAGCTTTCAGGAGTTGAAGGGAGTCTTCTCACGCTGGAAATAGATATTTCCGGTGAACCGACCGCCATTCATCAGGCGATGGAAGGTGAGGAGTTTAGTATCTTGTCAAAATCCGAGGCAGGCAACTTTTCTGTCAAGGTAACCCTTGCAGATCAAAATGCATTAGATGCCTTGATCGATCGAATTAGAGCTAAAGGGATTAGTTTGTTGAGAATGAAAAGGCAAGAATCTTCGCTGGAAGATGCGTTTTTAAGAATCGTCTCGGAGTAAAGCCTGAGATTGTATTGACGCTTACTTCGATTTATCAAATTATAGAAAGTTCCTAATGCGACCTTATTTCGCAATCATCAAAGATTCATTTCGCGCGGCCTTAGCTTCCAGAGTACTTTATGTTCTCTTAATTTTTATCACCTTGCTGTTGCTTGTTATTGCTCCGTTGCATATTCGTGAGACACTCGATTGGCAGTTGCCGGAACGAGGCTTAAATAGCAAGGGAATAGCCAAGCTGCTGGTTGAGCGGCAAGGGCAGCCCGATGAAGCAGTGATGACTCGTGTTTGGGAGTTACTTCCAGACGATGATAATTTGAAAGATCAATTAATTTCTCTCGTCGAGAAGGGAGGAACGGAAGAGGTTGAGCCTCAGGCAGATGCCGAAGGAGATAGGCGAGCCAGAAGGAGACGCGGGGATTCGGGGGGATCGAGAGTTGAGCGAGATTTAATTGAAGGCTTGAACTCGGTAATTGAGAATCCCGATTTTTATGTGGCCGCCGATTGGAAAAATAAATTACTAAATCTTGAGGCTAAAGAGCTGATTGATTCAGGATACGATCAGCTGTCAGAGGTCCAGGTAAAACGTGTCAATCGGCTGCTCCTCTCGAGCGCGTTTTCAAGGAAATTAGTTCCCCCGGGCGAAGACTCTGCAATCGAGTTTTGCTATGCCATTTGGAGTCCAATAGATCCTCTCCCGATGAGTCAGCAAGCGTTATCCAAACTTTTGATTTCAGAATTGCCGTGGTATTTTGAGAAATTAGTTTTGTCGATTGGATTGTTAATTGCGATTATTGTAACTGCGAATCTAATTCCTGAAACTTTTGAGCCGGGCTCGTTGAATCTCCTTTTGAGCAAGCCAATTTCAAGATGGGGATTGTATGTTGCAAAGTTTGTCGGGGGGTGTGCCTTCATTGCGATTTGCGCTGCCTATCTGTTTTTCGGTCTTTGGCTTTGGCTTGGGATTGGGATGGGGACTTGGGATCGGGCGATTTTACTGAGTATCCCACTTTATGTGTTGGTGTTTGCCATTTACTTTGCTGTCTCAGCTTTTGTTGGTTTAGTTTGGCGGAGTTCGATCGTATCTGTGATTTTGACTTTGGTGTTTTGGGCGTTTTGCTTTTCGATCGGTTCGGCTTATGGCGTGTTCGATACAAAAATGAAGAACACGGAGTTTTCCGGTGTGTTTCCAGCAGCGGAAGAGGTTTATGCAGTCGACGTATTTCGACAGGTGTATCGATGGAATGAATCTGACAAAGATTGGAATCTTGTTGCCGGGATGAAAATGTCCAACGAAGATCAGATCGCTGCCAGCACTGTTACCTACTTCGCAAGATTAAGTGAAGTACCTGCTTTACCAGGGTTGGGAGATTTGCCTCAGCCTGTGTTTGACCCAATCAACAAGTTTGTGGTTTGCAAACGTTTAAGCAGTTTTGCTCCGAACTCGAACGCTAATCGGGTCAGTGTTTTGCGGCAGGGGGCAACTGAGCCCCTTGAGTTTGGTGAGTTTCCAGATAGGACTCTCCAGTTATTTGCTACACCTCATGGAATTCTTGCTGTTGATTCAAGCGGCGAGATTTTTCGAATGAATGCCGAGATGGTTATTGAGCAGCTTAAGGTTTCCGAGAAAACGGTTGGGATTGCAGGAAGTGAAACGGGTGGAAGTGCAGGGGATGCGAGTGATGAGACGGTTGGTTCGGGAGAGGGCAAGTCAAAGAAGAACCTGTTTGTTGAGATGGGGCAAGCAGCGGGTGTTCGGCTTAGGTCGGGATCGTCAGTTAGCTACAACAGCGAGTTCGATCAATTTGCTTTTTATGACGCAGGGATCATCAGAGTTCTTGAGCTTAAAGATGGCAGCTACAATCTGAAATCTGAGTTGATGTTGAATCTTTCATTTGACAAAAAAATGAGCGCTATGATTACTTATTCAGGCAAGACAATCGGGTTGGCTTTTGGAAATGGGAAAGTTATCACCGTCAACGCAGAAACCATGGTTGAAGAAAATGAGTTCCAGCTTGAATCTAGATCTTCGATTCGCCAGGTTGATGGTTCTCCTGACGGGCGATATATCGGTGTTCTATTCAGGAATGGAAATTTATGGATGCTTGATTTGGAGAGTGGGCAGGAGATGAGCAAGGTTAGCTTCTCCGGTGTTAAGCAAGTCAGTACTTTCGACTTGATTGAAGGTGGCAAGGTTTGGCTGGGCGAGGACATTCAATCCGCCACACTTTGCGATCTCGACGAAAGACGAGTTTTAAATACTCTTAACCCACCCTCTGATTTTATTCAGGCGTTGTATCGATACGGTATTCGGCCAGCTTATACCCTGTGCCCAAAGCCAAGTGAGTTTTACAAAGTAGTCAGTTATCTTGCATCGTCGTCGGATACGAGTGCCAACGAAAACGTCGACCTAAGGGATGCAGAAAAGCGTGGAAACGCACCGAGTGAATCGCCGTGGGCTCCCCTGACAAGTGGTATTGTTTTTATGCTCGTGATGCTCGCTGCCGGCTGCGTTGTTTTCCAAGTTAGAGACTATTAAGTCGAGGGTGGTGTTTGGTTTTGAATCGTTGGCAATTAGGGGTTTCCAGAATGGCAAGCTGTTTTTTGAATTTCGTTGAAAATTACTAATTGCGGTTAAAAGGTGAAAAATCCATGATTTCTCCGACTTGTTTCGAAAACACAACCCTCGTTATTGTCCCATTTATCTAGGCAATACAGTTGGAACAATCGGACGGTCAGTGCCGGAATCCGCTTCGTTTTTCAGCAGTTTCGTGGCATCTGAGGATTTGAGTGGTAAGTTTCTACACGCGTCACAAAGGAGTGCTTCCGCGATCGAGGAGGCTCATGGATTGAGTTTCCTGTTAGACACCAATTAATAAATTGTGAGTATTCTAGGCCCAACGTGTCCAAGAACTCGCGATAGGAGAGATGCAAGACAGAAAATGCATTTCTCGGAGACTCCAAGTGATGGCAAAATATTATATTCAGTCGGGCAATGTTTGTTACG
>Ga0315315_10006919_pt1 | contig 10493 bp, 3 predicted proteins | sample M140m3416metaG_FD_203699 | JGI IMG/M metagenome (GOLD analysis project Ga0315315, IMG submission 203699) | Ammonia-oxidizing marine archaeal communities from Monterey Bay, California, United States - M1 40m 3416 | ecosystem: Environmental > Aquatic > Marine > Intertidal zone | place: USA... | reverse complement strand
TGTTTGCTTGTGCGCCATCTTGGTCTGCAACGAGTATGCTTTCTCCAAGCAATACTTGTATATCTGTTCCTGATCCTGTATAATTAATACTTCCTGCAGAAGTTTGCTGCAAAGTCATACTTGGATTTGTAATTGTAACTGTTATAGCTGCTGCTTGTAGGGCTACACCTGCTACTCCCCCTGTAGAGCTTGCTGGGAAAAAAGATGAAAATACTCTTCCTTTTGATTTTGACTTTCTTTTTCTTATAAGTCTTTTGTGTCTTATCCAGTAGTATTTAGCTGCTTCTGCTCCAATTGAATGGGAGAAGGTTGTTTCATCATCTGCTTCGCCTACTTTTTCAGCACTAGAGTGTGATCTGTCATTAATGTCTGATGCCCATACTTCTGTGCAATCAGTAGATTCTACAAAAGTGGTTGCTCTTGTCCAATTTAATACTGTTGTTCCGAATTTATCTGTACTTGCTGTAAGGGCTGTGGGAGCTCCTGGTGCTCCAGTTTGTGCTGTTCCAGGTATCTCTGTATTTGTAACTCCAGTTGCTCGAGCATTTGAAATAACATACATATCGTCGTTATATTCTACAGCTGAAATTTTTACTAAACAATCGGGTTGTATATCTAAGTCTACGATTCGGAATAATTTATCATTCCATCCAAATCTATCATAATCACATTTTAAAATTTGTCCTGCCTTCATTAGTATACCTTTTGGCATAGTTGTGAAGTTTATTTGTAACGGAAATCTTGATTCTCTTAAGAACTTTTCTGCATTTATTCTACCATTCCAGTAGTTAGTTATTCCACTAAATTTTACATTTCCTGTTTTTACAACATTTCTATCTGCTTTTACAAAGTTTGAGTTATAAAAAGATACAGAAGTATTTGACCATTTATTTCCTGGGTCGCTTACACTTGCATTTACTGTATTAAAACTTTTTCTACTTGGATCATCGGTTACATTTAAGGAACCTATAATATCTGATTGTGTTATATGATAAACTCCATTATCAGCAGGAGTATCTTCTTGTGCTTCTACTTCTAACTCATACTTTCCATTTGAGTATGAAAGCATACCATTATAATGTTCTAGTAGACTATTTGTATTTTCAAATAAAGAACTTGTAGTTTCTACAATACTGTTCATTTGATGACGAGTTACCCAGCGTTGATTATCGTGTGCCCATCCAAGCCACCTCCAGTATTTAACAAAATCAGCACTGTATAGAGAGTGTTTTTCAACATACTTTTTATAAAAACTTGTTAAAGTTGTTCCTGTTGCTCCTGTTTTAAAGAATGTTACACTGTTAATATAAGTTGTGCCTTGAGGCGATGCATTAGTAGGTTTTGTTGCAAGATACCCTGCTGAAGTGACTCTAAAAATATCTCCGTCTGCTTCTGTGAAAACTATATCTCCTACTTCATAGTAAGACCATTTATTCCATAGTCTTTGAAATTGTCCATGTACATCATTTAATACAACTTGGGTATGAGTACTTGTAGCTGTTACTGATTTTACTGTTCCTCTTGCTATTACATTTCCAGTACTGGCCCCATTATGTGTATGAAAGTACTCATCTCCAACTGTGGGCGCAGAAGTGACTGATAGTGTTATTTCTGATCGTGAGTCACAAGTTCTTGCTGCATTATTAAATGTTTCTAATGATAGGTCATCGAGAGATAATCCTTTACCATAAGTCTTGGCTAGAAGATAGTCTAAAGTGTGCATTGCTGGATTATTACCTGAACGTAAATCTTTAGCTCTACCTGAAATATTATATCCACTTGAAGCATTTGGATGATCTACAAAATTAGAACGCAGTGTTGCTACTTTTGTTGTTCCATTGTAATCAGTAATTGTCCTTTTTTCGCCTACACCTGTGCCTGAAGTTACCTCGATTATTTCGTTATTATAGAAATTATCAGCACTTGAAGCAGAGCTCGGAAGCTGTATAGTACGACTTGCAATTACTCTTCCAGATGAAATTGTATCACTACCAGAGAGCGTATTGATATAAACGTCTAATGTAATGACTTGACTCGAATAGGTTCCTTTTATAGTATTATTTTCAAGATTTGCAAATTGTCCATTTCCTGTTCCAACTATTTTAAATTCAGTCACTCCACTCAGTGCTGTGTCCGCCATTGTTAGCTCTACTTTTCCTGTGCTACTATTTCTAGCAATAGAACTAATAGTTGAGCCTTGGTTTGGTAATGTAGCAGTTAGGTCTGTATGATTGAAAGTAAGCATGTGCCAAGTATTATTACTAGCATCTTTTGCGTAAAATTGTGTGTGAGTAGGAACATCGTCTACATAAGGAAAATTTGTAGAATGAAAAGGTTTATCTCCAAAACGTATTGCATCTATCATATCGCCTGTTTCTGGATTTGATATTTTGTACACATCTTTTACTGTAGTTGTATTTAATGCAGTATCGTCACTTGTTCTGTAAAAAGTTACTGATTCTCCAACTACAAAGTTAGCAGCGGATTCACTTGAGTAAGAAAGATTATCATGTCGATATTTGTAATCATAATTATAATTTTCATGAATTTTACCTTTTACAACAAATTCTAACTCTGGTATATCTGGTGCTTCTTCTGTGACTGATACTTCTGCTACTACATAAGTCGTGTCTAGTAATCTGTGATTTGGTGACCAATATTCTTCATCGCTTGTAAAATAGTCTGCTTGTCTTTTAAATTTAGTACCTGTAGCAATCTGCACAAGTTTAGAGTTTGCTTCTTGATCAAATCTTCCTGAGTGAAACCATAATTTTATATCTTGAGGATTTGAAATTTGAAATTGTTGATTGTTACGAATACCAACATCGCTTGTATTTCCTCCGCTAACAGAAACTTTATTTGTTAGATTTAAATAATTAGTTACAGGAGAGCTCCACTCACCCATAGCATGATCATATTGGTCAAACACCATTCCATCTTGTACATGACGAGGTTCATCATAAAATCTTGATTGTCTTCCTGGTGGATATGAGTTTAGAACACCTGTTATAGCTGTTGATCCTGATAATGTTTCTCCTTTATCTGCACGACCTGCGCATAGTACAGGACTACTTGGTTCTGAAACAGAAGTATTTCTATCATCAAAATCTTCTTTATTTAAACAGATAAGAGGTTGTCCATCGATATAAATATCATAAAGTGCTTCTATTTCTCCTTCACAAATTGCATACACAATATAAATAGTATCTGGATCACCATTTGGTGTATCTGCAAAGATAGGAATACCTGGAACTTTACGAACTCCGTAAACAACAGGCAAATATTTTGCAGACATTTCAACAGCAAGTTTTACATCTCTATCACGAAACTTTTCTTCCATTGTCATTTTTACTTTCTTTTTAACCCCAAAAAGTCCATGACTTGATGTTTTTATTTTGGGTTCAAAATATTTTTCTTGATAAGTTGCTAATACATTTACGCTTGTGTCTCCATGCATGAACCCCATATCATCTGCATAATCTGGTTTAAGTGTTGCGTCTCTTTGTGGTGTGCCTTCTGTAGTAAGTGCTCGGTGTGTTTCATCAGAAGTCATTCGACCTTGTATTCGACTAAAATCTGCCCAGTGACTATTAAGTGTCCATGTTACTCTACTTGAAGAATTAGGATTTTCGTTTATATTTGTTTTTGTAATAAGTCCTTTAAAAATAAGAATACTTGCATTTCCTTTTATTTCTCCAGTTTCTGGGTCGATAAATACTTTATGTACTTCTACATTTTTATTAAGAAAGCTAGGATTTGCTAAGTCAGTGCCTCGTGCAATAAGAGGCCCACGTATTTCTTCAGATTCTAGTGATAATGTATATAGTTCTCCTGTGGAGTTTGAAGTGAAAGCATCATCTAAAGTTTCGATTGTTATGTTTTGATTTGAATTTGTAAATCCTGTAATTAAAAATATTTTGTTATGATTTGAACCTGCACCATCATTTGCCTCAAGTTTTATTTTATCTCCTTCTTTGAATCCTTCTTCTACAAAATCAATAAGAGTAGAACAAGTAATTGTAGAACTAGCAAAAGTTAAATTACCAGACACAGAAGTTCCTAATGTTTCTGCTGCTATTGTTAGAGTCATGCTTGAAGCTTTTGCTTGCATGCTTTCTTTATACCCTGTTACTTTTAATAGTTTATTTGCTCGATATATCTGAGAGCCGTTTGCACTTCCTGAATCATTTGTTGATCCATCATTAAAACTTATATCTCTTGCTCCATCACTAAGATATACAAATTTATTTGCATTTGTAGAAAAAGTTTTATTTGCATTAGGTAATTGTGGGCGTTCAAATTTTACAAGATGTGCGTATTCAAACGCTTCATTGTTTATAAGCGTTGTACGAATTGTAGAATTAACGGAACGTTCAGTAGACATTAGGGTTGAGCCTCCTCTAAGCTAAGTGAAAAACTATATAGGTTATTTGTGCCTAAGGAGTACTCCCTAACATCAGAGGATTGAATAACTCTTACAAGCGGAGTAACAAAATTAAGTGTGCTATTATTTGCTACACTATATACTAAATTTGGTTGACAATATATTCTGTATTGATCTGCAGAGGGCTGTGATTCTCCTGAGTAGTAATCTGAATTTGTTTGTACTCTTGTAACTGTATAAAGTTTTGTATGATTGCTGTTTGCACTATCAGTAATTGTAAAAGTATCTCCTCGTTTTGGAGTACCTGTTAGTGAAGAATGATCTGCTAGAAAGTTATCTTTTCCTGCTGCATAGGCTCCGTCAACTGTGATGCTTCCAGAAAAAGTAGAATCTTGGGCATCTGCATATTGTGGTAAAGATACAAAGAAAGGTTTTAATTTACCTTTTTTCTCTGATAAGAAAGAATAAACAGGTTCAAACTGAGCACGAGTAAGCGGATTATAAGTAATTGCTATTTTTAATTTTTCTCCTACTAAACTACGAGTAACCACTCTTCCACTATTTGTTCGAGACATCATAGTAGGTTGCTCTTTTGAAAAAGTTACAGACGCAAAGCCTGGCCCATAATTGGCGGTTGAATTTGCATTTTGTCCTGCTTCATCTATTCCATAAGCAGGATCTGGTAATCTGTTTGCAAAGCTACTAAATGCTCCCATTTATTTCTCCATATACCCGACGTTTACATCAGGTAAAAAATCTTGTCCATAGGAGTTGGCAGCATCTCTTATTGCTCCCACTACTGCTCCTTGATTGTTTGTTAATACTTCTTGTACGCTTGCTCCGTCTAGTGCGCTTACATTGAAAGTTAAGTTCATATTTTTTGCTCCACCTAGTTCATAGTTTGGAATTACTTCATTTGGAGTTACAACTTCGGGTCCTCTTTCTCCTACTAACATTCCTCCGTCAGCGTACCCTTTTCTTCCCATTGCAGCACCTGTAAAGTTTTGAGCATTACTTCCAAATCCTTGTCCACCTCTTAAATATGCAGTTTCACTTGAAGAAGCTCTTTGAGATACATCTACTTTATTACTTCTTTTTCCGCCAATATTAATTTCTGTAGCTCTTGGAGGTTCTACATTTGACGCGCCTCCCCCTTGGAATTGAGTTTTTGCAATCATTGCGAGTTGTACTGCTCCCATAGCACCAATAGCCGCAGCTAAAAATACATTTGGTAAAGCTGCAACAATTGCGGAAGCAGTATTTATTACAGTTTCTGCCATCTTCATTTTCTTATTTTGTTCAAAAGCTTTTTTCTGTTGCGCTAATTTTTTGGCTTCTAGTGCTGCGATTTTTGCCATTGACTCTTTTGATTTTCCGTCTCGTTTCTTTTCTGCGGCAATTTGATTATCTATTTCTGCAATCTGTGCTTTTGAGTTTGCTGCCATCATTGCACTTACTCCACTTATCATTCCGCCCACAGCTTTTAATTTATCCGCTTTATCCATTGAAGTTGTAAAAGTATTAAAAGAATCAGCTATCTGTAAAGCTCCATCAGCAAAAGCAACTACTGCTTCTCCTTCTGGTCCTAATTCCATAAGTGATGATCTATATCCTTCGAGTGCAGTTTTTGCTAAATTGATACCCTCTGCATTTGTAATTGCTTCTCCACCTGTTTTACCATCTCCGCCTGCTCCTTCTCCTGCTGTTGCGGCAGTAATTGCTGTTCTAAGACCTCCAAGTGCGTCTCCTCCAGCTGCTTGTTCTAATCCAGTTTTGAATCCATTCATTACTGTAGTGCCTATTTCACTTTCTGCATTTGCTATAGCTTTATCAACATTATTTTTAGCGTTACCTTGTGCAATAGCTAAATCTCTTAACATTGTGGTACGCTTTTCATCTTCTAAGTCCATTAATTTTACTCTTTCAAAAAGTAACCCATATTCTATATCAATCATAGTTTTCTTTATGGAGGCTTCGTCTTTTGCTAGTTGCAAACTATCTCGTTTAGCTTGTATTTCTAACTCAAAAGTTTGATCTGCTGTAAGTTCAGTACTACCGGTTCTGGTAAATTGTGCTTTTTGTCTTGCTAACTGTGTTGATTCTTGCTGTAATTTAAGTGCTTCTTTTGATACTGTTAGTGCTTTCTGATCAACTGCTGCTTCATCTTGTTTTACTCTTAGATTTTCTGTATTTGCTACAAATAAGGCTTCTGAACTTGATATTTCGTTTTCTATGAATCCGTTTTTTATTGCCATTAGATCTACTTCATCTTTACCTAATCTTTTTGCTTCTGCTTGAAACTCCGCCACAGTACTCATGTTAGCAATTCTTTTAGCATCTTCTTCTCCTAATCCTTTGGAAGATAGTAAGGCATCAAAACTTAATTGATTTGATGTTGATTTTTCTTTAGCAATTTCTGTTTCAATTCTTGCTTGTTCTGTTGCGGCTTCAGCACCTACTTTGTTTGCAATTGAAAATTGTTTTGCTTGTGCTGTTAGATTTTTTAGATTATTTTTTGATTGAGCCATACTTAGTCTCATCTCATTAAAAGTTCCAACTACTCCATTAAATACGGTTCTTGCGTTCTCTCCGCCTTTTTCAATTTCTTTTATTTGTTCTTTTGTAAAAATTAAAGCAATCGGTTCTTTACTAAAAGATTCAAAAAACTTTTCAGCAGCGTCTGTATCATCAGCATTAACTACATTTTCTTTTAATTGATTTAAAGAAGCTGTCACATCATCTACTTTTGTAGTTTGTGTAAAGGCGGCTTGAAACTTAGATACAGCTTCTCTTGAACCTTCTAAAGCAGATGTTCTTTTTGCTTCTGCCTCTGCATTTTTGGTAGTAAGGTCTGTATTTTTGTCAATGAGTAGACCAGCTTGCACATCACTTATGTTTAAGTTATCTCTTTCTTTCTTTAATGCTGTAGTAGCTGTTTTATTTTCAACAATAGCATCAATATATTCTTGCTCAGCAGCAGTTACAGTTTTTGCATCTGCAATATCTTTTCCTGTTCGCAATCGACCAGTTTGTTGTACTTCTGCTAATCTACGTAAGGTGTTTAGTCTTGTACTTGTTTTATTTTCTAATGCGTTTTCTGCTACTGTTAAGTCTCCGCTGGCCTTCATTGCTGCGCCTGTAGCTTTTGAATAAGCATCTATTTCTATCCCTAAGTCTTCGAATATTTTTAGTGTTCCTTCTCCCGCATCTGTTGCTAGAGCGCCATCCAAAGTTGACTTTACAACTTCAAGTTCTGTTTTTATAAGTTTGCTTTCTGCATCAAGTCCAAATATTGATTTGAAGTCATCCCACGCTTTTCCAAAACCACCTACTCCTAAAATAAACTGATCAAAATCTTTTCGTGCTTGCTCTACCATCCTACCTGTTTCTGCTTGAGTTTTATTAAATGCTAGTATAGCCTTTCTTGTTTCTACATAAGCTAGTTTTGTGTTTTGAATTGATTCTGTTTGAATTGCAAATCTTTCGTCTAATTTTGAGGCTTGTTCAGCTAGTGCAGAATAGCTTTTATTTAGTGCTTGTGATTCTTTTGTTACAAGTCCTGTTGCTCTTGCGATTGCGGGTAAAAATGGAGCAAGAATTGAAAAAGCAATCATCAAAGGCCCAAGTGCTGCAAACAATCTACTTATACTTGCACCTAAAAGACCGAATGACCCTTTTGCTATAAATGCGGCTTTGCCTGTTCCTTTTAGTTTTTCCGTATTTCCTTCTACTGTGACTTCTCCAGTTTTTATAGTACTGAAGAAAGATCTGAAACCTTCTTTTAATCCATCGTTTTGTGCAGTAGCAAGTACAGAAGCTACTCCTGTTCCTACAATCGCTCTATTTAAACTTCGTGTGTTTTCTATATCTGATAAAGTTCCTGCGGACGCTCCTATTGTTTGATTTTTTATTCCTACTCTTTGTTTTTCTAAGTTTACTAATTGAGTAAGCTCTGTTTTTTCTAATCTAATTAGTTTGAGTTCTTGGTCAATGATTGCTTTGGTTTTAGATTTTGCTGTTTTTCTGGATTTTTCTAAATCGAGTTGTCGTTTTTTAAGAATTCCAATTCGTTTTTCAGCTTCACCTTCTTTTTTAAGATTTTGAACTCTTTTTAGTGTAGATTTATCTAATGCGCCTTTTGCTTTTGATTGAAAGCCTCCACCTGTATCTACTCTAGCAGCTTTTGCTCTATCTTGTGCAGCTTTTAATTGATCTTTATTTTGTTTTAACGAAAAAGCTTTTGCTGCTGCTCCTTTTGCTTTCTGAGCTTCGATAAAAGCTGCTCTATCTTTTAAAGCTGCTGCAGCACTGTTCTCTAAGTTTACTGTAAACTGACTAATGGCAGGTATGGCTTGTCTTAAAAGTATAGTAGAAAGGCCTATAAATACTGCAAATAGTAATCCTTTTGATTCTGCTAAGAAACCTACTAAAGGCCCTAGAGCTTTGTTTACAAAACTTGTTACATTTTGAGCAATATCTCCAAGAGATGCTGCTAGTTTTGAATACGGATCTGGATCAACTTCATCTGCAAAGTCTTGAAACTTTTTAGTACCTTGTTCGATAACACCATTTAAGAAAGCTTGTCTTTTTTCATACTGAGTTAAAGAAGTAACACTCTTACCTAATGTTCTAGCATATTTAGAAGATTCTTCATCTACACGAACAAACAAACCAATCTCGTCCAAAAGTTCAGGTTCTAGTTTAATAGCACCTCGGAATATCCTATCAATAGAATCTCCCAAATTTCTACCCAAAGCGATAGAAGCTCCTTTTGCGACGGTTGTTAGTTGTGTAATTTGTTCTTGGCCTAGCCCAGCACTTGTTGCAAGTGCGACTTGTTTCATAGAATCGGCAAAAGCTATAGCTCCACCAGAAGCAGTAACTAAATCTCGTGAAATAGCTGAAATAGAGGATCCACCTGTTGCACTTAATCTTTCCATAGATTCAGTAAGTGTATCAATCTGAGCAGATCGTGAAAGAACTCCAAACGCAGCTGTTAAAGCAAAAACGTTAGCAGCTAGTAAGGCGTAGGCTCTTACGAGTCCGCCGCCTCCACCACCACCATCAATGCTTTGTTGCATTTTTGAAAAGTTTTTAGTGGAGTTAGAAGATATACCTGCAGCACCTTTTTCTGTGCGCATGTATTTATCTCTTCTTTTCTGAAGTCTATCGGTTGCTTTAGTTGCTTTTTCTGTATTTGTAGTAAGAGTTTGTGCCTCTTTACCAACAACTTTTAAACCTTTAGAAGTTGCGACAACTTCAAATAATATCTTTTTAGCCACTCTTTCTCTTTATCCTATCGTACTCAGCTTTTAATTTTTTCTGAGATATTTCAATAGCTCTACCGTCTAAAAACAGTATTGTTTCATTTATATATTCTTTTTGGTGTTCTTTTACTTCATACAACTCTAATAAAAATTTATAATTTGTAAAATCTTTTCCTACATATCCTATTTCAGGATATACTCTATTACCTAAACTATGATATATGTTCATAGCTGTTAAGGTCAAATCAGGCAAGTCTTCCCAGTCTGGAGGACATTTTTCCCAGTCGGGCTCTTCGCCCATTTGTTCCATCATCTCCAAGTATTGATCCTTGGACATTCCTACATCTTTATTGTCCAGGAACAGGTTTAGTTTTTTCTGGAGTATTTCCTTGTTGTTTGCTGCGAAAATTTTCTAAGTCAAAGACTACCTCATTGAGCCAGTTATCAAACTCTGTTGAATTTTCTACTAACACTAAAGCATTTTCCACTGAAAATTCCATTTCTTTTGTTGGGTCTTGATCTTTTAAGTCAACTAAAAGTAAATCTTCTAGATACTCTAACTTTAATCCTTTCCAGTTTTGAACTGTTGCTTTAGCGAATTCTTTTACAAATTTTTCATCATCTAATTCGTCTTCAAATTGACGAATTTTACGATTAAATTTATTTATTGTACACTTCTTACGAAGATTTGTTAATTCTTTTCTAGAAAGGTTTGCAAGTTCTACTTCAAAACCTTCTAATCCTGGGAACTCTACCCAAGTGGTTTTACTATCTACTAGTAATGATTTTAATTCCATGTTGTTATATTCTCCTAATATGTTATAACGGTTGATAAGTTTGCA
>Ga0315315_10006917_pt1 | contig 10494 bp, 9 predicted proteins | sample M140m3416metaG_FD_203699 | JGI IMG/M metagenome (GOLD analysis project Ga0315315, IMG submission 203699) | Ammonia-oxidizing marine archaeal communities from Monterey Bay, California, United States - M1 40m 3416 | ecosystem: Environmental > Aquatic > Marine > Intertidal zone | place: USA... | reverse complement strand
TAAGAAAAAATATAGAAATGTAAATTTAATATGAAAAATATTTTAATTACAGGTGGCTCAGGCTTTCTAGGAACTAACTTGGTCAAAAGATTAAAAAATAAAAATATTTTTGTTTATGATGCAGTTAATCCAAATTACAAATGCAAATTTATTAAAGGAAATATACTTGAAAAATCCAAAATAAAAAAAACCTTACAAATTAATAAAATTGATACTGTTATACATTTAGCTGCAAGCTTAGGTGTTTCTAACACTGAAAAAAAACCAAGTGAAGTTATTGATATTAATTTTTTAGGAACACTAAATATTTTAGAAGCAATAAAAAATACAAAAGTCAAAAAATTTGTTTTTGCTTCGTCATCTGAAGTCTATGGTGATAATAAAAAAAAAATGTGCGAAACTTTAGAACTTAGACCAAAATCTCTTTATGGACACTCTAAAATACTAGGAGAAAATCTTGTAAAGACATATTCAAATTTTCTAGGCTTTGATTATTTAATTTTTCGTTTTTTTAATGTTTGTGGATTTGGTCAAAGAGAAGATTTTGTAATTTCAAAATTTTTTAAAGATATAAAGGATAAAAAAGAATTAACCGTATATGGCTCAGGGAAACAAAAAAGATCTTTTTGCCATGTAAAAGATGCATGTAATGCAATGATTTTAACAATTAACAAAAAAATTAGAAATGAAGTTTTTAATATTGGAAATAATAAAAATCCAATAGCAATTAAAAATTTAGCAGTTTTAATCAAAAATAAGTCAAAATATAGATGCAATATAAAATTTTTACCATTCAAAAATTCTGACAGATCAAAAAACAGAGAAATTTACTTTAGAGAACCCGATTTACGAAAAATTAATAAAATGACAAGTTACAATCCCAAAATTAATCTAATCAAGATAATTAAAGAGTATACTGATCAACAATAAATTTTATTTTTTTTTCTACTCTTTTAAGTTCGTTTAATGATAATTTATAATAAATTGGTAAGCTAACTGCATTTTTCAAATGATTTAATGTGCCTTGAAAATCAGAGTAATTTTTACCTTTATAATATTTAAAATTAGTGTTTGGTATGTAATGATAATGAGTCATGATTTTATCTTTCAATAAAATTTTTATGAAATTATCTTTATTAATTTTTAATTTTGAAAAATTCACATTAGCAATTACCAGATGGTTGCTTGAGAATGTGTTCTTTTCTGTTTTAAGGATTTTTATAACACTCCTATATCCATTTAATTTATTATAATAAAAGTCAAAAATTTTTTTTCTTTTTAAAACGAATTTGTTTATTTTTTTAAACTGGCTTATACCTAAAGAGGCATTTAAATTACTTAGCCTAAAATTTAAACCAGGAGAAATTACATCATATTTCCAGTGTTTATTTGTTTTTTTAAGTCCATGAGATCTAAATAATTGAGATTTTTCAAAAATATTTTTATTATTTGTCAATAACAATCCCCCTTCTCCTGTTGTAATTGTTTTTAAAGGATGAAAAGAAAAAGTGCATACATCTGAATGAGCGCAGGAACCTATAAATACTTTTTTTTTTTTGAAAAAATAATAAGAGCCCAGAGCGTGGCATGCATCTTCAATTAAATAACATTTTAATTTTTTTTTTAATTTATAAAAATCTAAAATTTCTCTTAAGTTTCCAGATAAATACATATTTATAATTGCTTTAACTTTTTTTATCTTATTTTTTTTTATACATTTTATTACACTATCAACACTTAGTTGACCTGTTTGAACATCTACATCAGCAAAATAAATTTTTGCACCAAATAAGCTAGCAACATTTGCTGACGCAATAAAGTTTATTGAAGGCATTATTATTATATCATTTTTTTTAACATCTATTGAATACATAGCTAAATAAATTGCTGATGTGCCACTATTACAGGCTATTGAATAATTACATTTTAATTTTTTTATAAATAATTTTTCAAATTGATTGATTGAATCACCTTGTGATAAAAATCCAGATTTTAATGATTTTACGACTTCTTTAATATCAGTATTATCAATATATTGTTTACCATTTGATATAGGTAAAACTGACATTTATTTTTTGTTTAGCTTAGATAATTTTCCAACAAGTGCATTTATTTGCATGTCACATTTATTAATTTTTTTCATAACTACACCTGTCTCTTTTGGCGCATATTTAAATGCAATTCTTAAAAGATTCATCCAATTTTTGTTGTTATTTCTTCTTATTTTTTCAATTTGTGTAATTATTTTTTGATGCACAATCAAATTCTATATACTATTTATTTTTAAATGAAAATAAAAATTAAAAATTCACTACAATTTGACAAAAACTCTAGACCATTAATAATTGCTGAAATTTCAGGTAACCACTCAGGTAGTAAAAAAAAATTTCTTAAACTAATTAAAGAAGCATACAAAGCTGGGGCAGATTTAGTTAAAATTCAAACTTACGAACCAAAAGATATTACGATTAAGTCTAATTCTAAACCTTTTATTATCAAAGAGGGTATTTGGAAAAAAAAAAATCTTTGGCAAATTTATAAAATTGCACACACTCCTTTCGCATGGCACAAAGATGCATTCAAACTTGCAAAAAAAATGAATAAAGTTTTATTTAGCTCACCATTTAGTTTACGAGCAGTAGATTTGTTAGAAAAATTGAAAACTCCAATTTATAAAATTTCATCATTTGAAATTACTGACCTTAAATTAATAAATTATATCGCTAGTAAAAAAAAACCGATAATTATTTCAACTGGTATGTCTGAAATATCTGAAGTTAAATCTGCTATAAAAGAAATAAATAAATTTCATAAAAAAATAATTATTTTACATTGCGTATCTGATTACCCAACTAATTTAAAAAATACAGAATTATATAAAATTAAAGAACTAAAAAAAATCTTCAAAAATTATCTAATTGGAATTTCTGATCACACTAACAACAATACCTCTTCCCTTATTGCATCAACATTGGGCATAGTAGCTATTGAAAAACATTTTAAATTAAATTTTAGACAAAAAACAATTGACTCAAAATTTTCTATTGATCCAAAACAACTTAAACAATTAAAAAATAATTTAGATGACATATATTTTAGTCTTAAAAAAAGTAAAAAAAGAATAAAAAAAATGATCTATATAAGAAGGTCAATTTTTTCAAAAAAGAACATTGAAAAAGGAGAGAAACTTACAGTTAATAATATTGAAACATTTAGACCCAAAATCGGTATCTCTGCGGCAGATTTCTTTAAAATTCTTGGGAAAAAAAGTAAAAAAAATATTAAAGCATTTTCACCAATATTTAAAAGCTATCTTAATTAATAATTTACTTGAATAAGAACAAAATAAGTTTAGATGAAATATATTTTAAGAATAAATCAAATTAAATGCTTATTAAATTCAAAGGTATTCAGACAAATAATTTTAAATTAGAAAATTTAAAAATTTCTGATGTTAAATCAAATTATTTGCTATGGTTAAGAAATAAAAAAGTAAACAAATTTATAACTAAATCAAATTTTAAAGACCTAGAACAATTAAAAAAATTTATTAAAAAAAATTACTTAAAAAAAAATTCTTTTTTTTTAAAAATTTTAAATAAAAATAAACTACATATAGGAAACGTAAGGATTTATAATATTAATCTAAAAAAATCTTCAGCATATTTTGGAATTTTAATTGGTGACCAAAAGAGTTGGAACAAAGGATTAACTCAAGAAGTTATTCAACATATTGGAAAATATTTATATAAACAATTTAAAATTGTTAAAATTTATTTAGGTATAGATAAAAAAAATATTAGTGCACTCCAAGCTTATAATAAATCTGGTTTTGTTTTTGTTAATAAAAATAAAAATCTAATGTGCAGAAATTATTTTTTAAATAAATTGTGTATTGGTACTGCTCAATTTGGTTCAAATTATGGAATAGCAAATAAAAATGGCATAGTAAAAATTTCAGAAATTAAAAAAATAAAAAAATTTGCATTATCAAATGGTATAAGAACAATGGATACTGCTCAAGCTTATGGAGAAGGTGAAAAGCGTCTAAGTAAAATTGGAATAAATGAATTTACAACTTTATCAAAGCTACCTGTTACTAAACCTGGTACAAATAGGAAGAAATGGGTCCTAGATAATATTAAAAAATCTTTAAAGATTTTAAACAAAAAATTTTTTCATGCTGTTTTTGTGCATAATACAAATTATCTTTATGATAAAAAGGGAAGAGAAATATATAAAGGTTTGGTAATAGCACAAAATAAAGGTCTGGTAAAAAACATTGGAGTTTCCACATATACAATAGAAGAAATAAAATTCATAATTAAAAATTTTAAAAAATTTAATATTATAATGCTTCCATATAACATAATTGATCGAAGACCAATTAAATCAAAAATATTTAAAAAATTAAATACACTAAATATTGAAGTACATACAAGATCTGTTTTCTTACAAGGTCTTCTTTTATTAAATAATAAAAAAGTGCCAAAAAAATTTCACAAATGGTCAAATGTATTTAGTTCTATTGAAAAGGTTTCAAAAAAACTTGGTTTAAGCAAATATGAAGTTTGTTTAAGATATGTTTTATCTAATCCTTTGATTGATAAAGTATTAATTGGTACTGATAATTTTTCTCAGTTAAAAAAATTGGTAAACATAAGCAAAAAAGGGAATTTAAATATTAAAAATAAAGACATTTATCCAAGTTATGATACTAATTTATTAAATCCCTCTAAATGGCCGGGGTTAGTTTGAAAAAAAATAAAATAGTTGCAATTGTTCAAGCCAGATGCGACTCTATAAGACTTCCAAATAAAATTATGAGGAAAATTGCAGGGATACCGGCAATAGAATTGCTCTATAATAGGCTATCGTTGTCAAAAGAGCTTGATAAAATTGTGATAGCTACCTCAAAAAATGGAGCTAACAAAAAACTTATTAGTTTCTGTAAAAAAAAACAGATTGATTATTTTTTAGGATCAGAAAATAATGTTTTAAAAAGATATTTTGATGCTTGTAAAATATTCAAAGCAGATATTATTGTTAGGATAACAGGTGACAGTATTTTGATTGATCCAAGACTTGTAGATAAAATAATCAAATTATTTAAGATAAATAAAGTAGATTACGTTTCGAATAGTGAGCCACCAACATTCCCTGATGGTCTCGATGTAGAAGTTTTCTCAAAAAAATGTTTAGAAAAAACATACAAACAAGTAAAAAAGGAATATGATAAAGAACACGTAACATCTTATATAAAATCTTCAAAAAAATTTAAAACAATTAACTACAAAAGTAATATTGATTATTCAAATATTAGATGGTCATTAGATCAAAAAGAAGATCTTGAAGAAATCAGTTTAATTGCAAAACATTTCAATACAAATACATATTTTTCTTGGAAAGATATTTTAAAAGTAACTGAGGCAAAAAAAAATAAATTTTATAAAAATTCTCAAATAAAAAGAAATGAAGGAGCTGAAATGTCAAAAACTCAAAAATTATGGAAAAGAGCTAAGCAAATCATTCCTGGTGGAAATATGTTGTTATCTAAAAGACCTGAACTTTTTTTACCAAATAGATGGCCCGCTTATTTTAGTAAATCCAAAGGGTGTCATGTTTGGGACTTAGATAAAAAAAAATATATTGACATTTCTTTGATGGGAGTTGGAACAAATATTTTGGGTTATGCAAATTCAAAAATAGATAATACTGTTAAAAAAGTTTTAAAATCTGGAAATTTAACTACACTAAATTGTCCAGAAGAAGTACAATTAAGCGAAAAACTTTTAGAGCTACATCCTTGGGCTCAAAAAGTTAGACTTTTTAGAGCTGGTGGAGAAGCAAGCGCAGCTTCAATCAGAATTGCTAGAGCAGCTACTGGAAGATCAAAAATTGCATTTTGTGGATATCATGGTTGGCACGATTGGTATCTTGCTGCAAATATTAAAGACAAAAAAAATTTAAGTACCCATTTAATGCCCGGACTAAATCCGAAAGGGGTGCCAAAAGAATTAAAAAATACATCCATACCATTTGAATATAATAATTTTGAACAATTAGAAAAAATTTCCAAAAACAATGAATTGGCAGCAATAAAAATGGAAGTCCAAAGAAATTTTCCACCTAAGAAAAATTTTTTAAAAAAAATTAGAAAGCTATGTGACAAAAAAGGAATAGTTTTAATTTTTGACGAATGCACATCTGGTTTTAGAGAAACTAACGGCGGATTGCATAAAAAATATAATGTCGAACCAGATATTGCTTGGTTTGGTAAAGCTATGGGAAACGGTTACGCAATTACAGCTATTATTGGTAAAGATAGTGTCATGGATTCAGCGCAAGATAGTTTTATTAGTAGTACATTTTGGACAGAAAGAATTGGACCTACGGCTGCAATAAAAACTTTAGATGAAATGGAAAAAATTAAATCTTGGGAAATAATTACAAAAATAGGAAAAAAAATTAGAAAAAATTGGGAAGATATTGCAAAAAGAAACGGTATAAATATTCAAATTTCTGGAATACCGGCATTATCAAGCTTTGCAATAAATTCATCTGATTGGATTAAGTACAAAACTTTCATTACGCAAGAAATGCTGAAATCAAATATTTTAGCCTCAAATGCTATATTTGTTTGCACAAAACATGATAAAAAAATTCTAGATTTATATTTTGATAAGTTGGACGAAATTTTCAAAAAAATAGAAAAATTTGAGAATAAATCAATAAATATTGATAATGAATTAGAAACTGATGTTAGTCAAACTGGCTTCAAAAGATTAAATTAGTTTATCATGAATTATGGTTGTATTAAAAAGAAATAATTTAAAATTAAAATCTAAAATAAATTACAAAAAAATTTTTACAAAAAATCTCTCGAAAAAACAAGTTTTTGATATTTTAAAGATAAAAAAAAAAGAATGGAAATATGGTCTAAAGTCTCAACAAAATTTTTTTTCTAAAAATTATCATAGTGATGATGTCCACAATTTGATTTATATCAAAAATAATCTAGTAGCATATAATTGTTTAAAATTTATTAAAAATAAAAATAAAAAGATTATTATTTTTGATAGTTTAGTAGTTGATAAAAAATACAGAAACTTGGGTATATCAAAAATAATAATGCTTAAATCTATAAAAGAAATATCTAAACATAACAAAAACGCATATCTATACACTGATAAAACTTTATTGAAATATTATAGGGAGTTTGGATGGATAAAAATAAATAAAAATAAATTAGATATTAAAAAAAAAAATAAAAACTTATTAAAATTTAATGAAAAGTATAAATTTGATTAAAAACATCTTTAATTTTAAAATCGATAGAGACAAGGAGCCTTTTTTTACAAGTTTAAATGTTTTAGAATATTTAAAAAAAACCGAAAACGATGAAGATTTAAACGAAATTAATAAAGGCTTATCAGAAATATTTAATATACCAATAAATGTTATATCTGATGATTTAAAAAAGAGTTTTTTATCTAAGTTCAACTTTACAGATGGAAAATTTAATCAAAAAATTAAATACAAAAGAAGTTTAATAGACCTAGGTATTTTGTTATTTTTCATAATTTGGTATAAAATTTTTTCAAAAAAAATTTATGTAGAAAATAACAAAGATATTTTTTTTGACGAACTAGATAACATTGATCACTTAAAATATTGTAGAAAACTTAACGAAAATTTTAAAAATAATAGTATATTCTTAATAAAAAAGTTTAATTATAAGAAACAAAACAAAAAATTTAAAATCATAACATTTAGAAAATTCTGTATTTACAATTCTAATACTTTAAAGAATAATTTTTTTAAATTTTGTAAAATAATTTTTCAGATTTATCTTAAATCGAAAAAAAATAGAATTAATCTTTTTGTAATTTATAATTATTTAATATTTAGAATATTTAAATATGATAAAATTTTTTCACAAAATAAAGCAAAGTATTATTTTTCCTATAAATTTTATAACACCTCTTCAATTAAAAACTTTATTTTTAAAAAAAAGGGGGGATTAAAAATTTCTTATTTTCAAAAGAATTTAGCTGAATTAAGTATAAGTTTTTTAATTAAAACAGATATCTTATTTTCTTTAGGCATGGGTACTTCGGAAAATCTAAAATTATTAGGATCTGAAATCAAAGAAATTGTACCTGTGGGTTCTTTAATACTCGAAACTAATATAGATAATTTAAATCATAAAAAAAAAGAAGAAATCGATATACTGAATATTGGAATAAACTGGGCTCATCGAAATCATACATCCAACCTTGATAACAAAATCGATGATAATTATTATGAGCACATAAGATGGTTAAAAAAAATCTCTATCAAATTTCCAAATTTAAAAATATTCATTAAACATCATTCTAATTATAGAGGTGATAGTAAAGAAATTGAAATTTTAAAAGGAACAAAAATTAAATTAATCTCAAGTGACAAAATTAAAAATACTTATCAATATCTCTCTAATAGCAAAATTATCACTTCTTTTGGCTCAACAATGATTTTAGAGTCTAGATCTTTAAATAAAAATTCTTTTTTTTTAGATCCTGATGGTATGAACCAATCCTATTTCAAATTATTAAAAAATGATAAAGATTTACGTATTACCTCCTATGAACAATTTGAAAATGTAATAGAAGAAAAATTTGAAAAATTAATTGATATGACTGTAGGGTCAAATAGAAAGTTTAATAAAGATGATTTCTGCCTTGAAAGTTCAATAGTTTCAGAAAGAATTTATAATTATTTAATTTCAAATTAAATTTTTTTGAAAACAACTCTATAATGATCAGAAAGTAAATTATTGTCTAAAAATTCTTGCATATTAAAGATCTTTTTTAAATCAATTGTATTTGAAGGACCAATTATTGTTTGAATATCCAATCCATTTGTTTCAATATCAATAAGTTTCATTTTTTTCTTCTTGCACAAAATTTCAATAAATTTTTTACTAAAAAAATATAAATGTCTACCTTTTTCTAAAAATCTTGGCGAGTCATAGTTGTTATTTTTGATAAAATTCATTAAAGCAGAATTCGAACTTGGAAATTCCATAAACAAATGACCTCCTGGTTTCACATATTTTAGAATAAAATCAATAAATTTAGATGGGTTGTTTACATGTTCAAGAACTCCCCACAGTGTTATACAGTTAAATCTTTTGTTAATAGTATCTAGATTATTATAAAATTTAATTTTTCTTGTTTCTTCAAAATTATTAAATTTTTTATCTACTCCTGTTAAGTTTTTAATACCATTTTTTTTCAAACAATTTAGAAATCCTCCATTACCACAACCAAAATCTAATAAACTAAAATTTTTTGTTTTAAATAATGACATTACTTGATCGGCTTTTCTTTGATTAATGATGTCATTTCTTAGTTTTTTTTTTGTTTTTTTTTCAAAAAAAACTTTACTATAAAGCGAGTAAATTCCTTTTTGTGAGTAAATAACATTTAACCCATCATCATTTATCATTGGATCAATTGAAATAGTATTGCAGATATTGCACTCGATAAAAGTGAAAGGTTTTATAAAAAATTTAAAATTATTTCTTGAAAATTTTGAACCGCATGGACAAAATTTATTTTTGAAGAGATATTTTTTTTTACTTTTATCGTTCTTAAAAAATTTTTTTTTTAAAAAAATTTCAAAACTTTTTTCGACAAATTTCATTTCACTTAGTTTTTTTAATTCATATAAATTAATTTGATTTTTCTTAACTGTTGAAATTGTTTTATTCATCAATTTGAAATTAAATTATGCATGTTAGATAGGTTATCTTTATCATCACCATTAATTATTTCTTAAGTCAATAAAAAAATAATATTAGTATCAGTAAAATATTCTGTTTCAATTTTTGAATTTTCTACTAAATAATGATTTATTTGAATGTTTTTACAACATAACATATAGGTGAGTTAATGAAATTATCAAAAAGAATTTTTATCTTAAGTGCAATTTCAATTTTCATTTTATTTTTTATAAACATTAATGTAGTGCGAAGTTATTTAAAAAAAAATCTTTCGCACGAAACAAAAATTTATATAAAAGAATTTTTTTTTGGAAAAAAATATATTGAAGAAGTTTTTTTTTATAAGTCATTAAATTATAATCAAAAAAAATTACCTCAAACACATTATGAAAAAATTTTCCTAAAAAAAATAACACTTAAAAATTTAGATACATCTTCATCATCACATTATGCAAAGGTAAAGAATACAAAAATTAAATCTAAAAAATTTTTTTTAGAAAACTTAGATGATAAAAATTTAATCTATGCCACATTTAGTGGAAAAATTGGTCTCATTTCTTTAAACAATTTTAATGAAAAAAATCCAATCAATAACAACCTAGACAAATATAAAATTGATTCTTTGTTAGATATTAAATTAATAAAAGATCATATTTATGTAAGTCTTTCTTACAAAGAAAAAGACAGTGATAATTGTACTTATTTTTTAATTACTTACGCAAAAA
>Ga0315315_10006916_pt1 | contig 10494 bp, 6 predicted proteins | sample M140m3416metaG_FD_203699 | JGI IMG/M metagenome (GOLD analysis project Ga0315315, IMG submission 203699) | Ammonia-oxidizing marine archaeal communities from Monterey Bay, California, United States - M1 40m 3416 | ecosystem: Environmental > Aquatic > Marine > Intertidal zone | place: USA... | reverse complement strand
TTAGATAGTTCTAGATTTAAATTATTTTTATCATTGGAATTAGGTGTACCTGTTAAGGACATAGATGCGATGGTTATGGGAGGTCATGGAGATACAATGGTACCAATGCCAAGATTTACAAAAGTTTCTGGCAAACCTCTATTGGAATTAGTTAAAGAAGGAAAAATTTCTAAAGAAAGATTAGAGGAAATAAATCAAAGAACACGAGACGGTGGTGCTGAAATCGTGAAGTATCTTGAAAAAGGTTCAGCATTCTATGCTCCAGCAGCATCAGGGGTTCAAATGGCAGAGGCATACTTAAATGATGAAAAAAAATTATTACCATGCGCTGTTCAATTAAACGGAGAGTATGGAGTAAACAACGTCTATGCTGGAGTTCCAGTTATAATAGGAAAAGATGGTGTTGAAAAAATTGAGCAGGTCAAACTTGATGAAAAAGAAAATAAAGAATTTATGCATTCTATAGATGCTGTAAAAGCACTTTGGGAAACAGCATCTAAAATAGATCCTGATCTTTCTAAATAATAATGAATATTCACGAGCACCAAGCTAAACAACTTTTAAAAAAATATGGCGCAGCTGTGCCAGAAGGAGTTTTTGCATTAACTGTTGATGAATTAGTAGAAAAAGTAAAATCGTTAAAAACTAAAAAATATGTTTTAAAAGCTCAAATTCACGCTGGTGGACGCGGAAAAGCCGGAGGAGTTAAAATTTTAGACACGATAGAAGAATTAAAGATAGCTGCAAAAGAATTATTAGGAAAAATACTCATAACTCATCAAACAGGTCCCGAAGGAAGAGAAGTGAAAAGATTATATGTTGAAGAATCTTCTGAAATAGATAAAGAGTTTTATTTATCTTGTTTAGTTGATAGAGCAAGCTCAAGAATAGCGTTCATATCTAGTGATCAAGGAGGAATGGATATAGAGGAAGTAGCGAGCAGCTCACCTGAAAAAATTATAACAACTAAAATCGAAATGAATAAAGAAATTTCAGAAAAAGATTGTGAAAAAATAATTAAAATTTTTGATTTAAATGATAATTCAAAAAAGGAAGCAATATCCTTAATAAAGTCTATTTATAAAATGTTTATTAGTACAGATGCTAATATGGTTGAAGTTAATCCTTTAATTTTAACCAAAGAAAAGAAAATATTATGTTTAGATGCCAAAGTAAATTTTGACTCGAATGCCTTATTTAGACATCCAGAAATTATTGAATTGAGAGATTTAAATGAAGAAGAGTCAACAGAAATTGAAGCTAGCAAACACGAACTTTCATATATTAAATTAGATGGAAGCATTGGTTGTATGGTAAATGGAGCTGGTTTAGCGATGGCTACAATGGATATAATTAAACTTTATGGGAAAGAACCAGCTAATTTTTTAGATGTGGGTGGAGGAGCCTCAAAAGAAAAAGTTTCTGCAGCACTTAAAATAATTCTTTCAGATAAAAATGTAAAAGGAATTTTAATTAATATTTTTGGTGGAATTATGAGATGTGATGTTCTGGCTCAAGGCGTCGTGGATGCTGCTAAAGAAATCAATATTAAGGTTCCATTAGTTGTTAGACTAGCAGGTACAAACTTTGAAGAAGGTAAAAAAATTTTAGATAATTCAGGTTTAGAGTTAATTTCAGCAGAAAACCTAGATGATGCTGCAAAAAAAATTGTTGAAGCGATAAAATAATATGTCTGTTTTAATAAATAAAAAAACTAAAGTTATTTGCCAAGGATTTACGGGCAAACATGGAGAATTTCATTCAAAACAAGCAATTGAATATGGAACAAATTTAGTTGGTGGTGTGACACCAAAAAAAGGAGGTCAAAAACATCTCAATAGACCTGTCTTTAACACAGTTGCCGAAGCTAAAGCAGAAGTTGGTGCGGATGCAACAATGATTTACGTGCCAGCAAAATTTGCTGCGTCTGCAATTATTGAAGCAATAGATGCTTCAGTTGAGCTTATAGTTTGTATTACAGAAGGTATTCCTATTTTAGATATGCTTAAGGTAAAACAAAAATTAAATGGATCAAAAAGTAGATTGATAGGGCCTAATTGCCCAGGAATTATAACCCCAGGAGAATGTAAAATTGGAATTATGCCAGGAAATATTCACAAACGAGGATCAGTTGGAATAGTGTCTAGATCTGGAACTTTGACTTATGAAGCAGTTGCACAAACTACTGAAAATGGTTTAGGACAGTCAACATGCATAGGAATTGGTGGAGACCCAATAAATGGAACAAACTTTATTGATTGTTTAGAATTATTTCTATCTGATGAGGAAACAAAATCAATTTTGATGATTGGTGAAATTGGTGGAACAGCAGAGGAAGAAGCTGCGGAATTTGTAAAAAATCATAAAATTAAAAAACCTATAGTTGGATTTATAGCTGGGATCACAGCTCCACCAGGTCGAAGAATGGGGCATGCTGGAGCAATAATTTCAGGTGGTAAAGGAGGAGCAGAGGATAAGATTAAAAAAATGGAAGATTGCGGAATAACTGTAGCAAACTCTCCCTCAAAAATTGGGAAAACATTGTTAAATAAATTGTCTAATTGAAAATTTTTCCTCTAGGTTTATATTGATTGAAAATAATGTCTTCTTCTAAAAATCTTGAACTCAAAAAAACAGCTTTCCTTAGTAAATCTAACAGTGCTTTTATAGAGGAAATGTATATAAAATTTGTTAATGCTGATCCAACATTACCTGAGAGCTGGAAAAGATATTTTGCTGAAATTGGCGACGAATTAGATATTATTGTCAACGAAATAAATGGACCATCGTGGAGCCCATCTAAAAAATTTTCTATAAATCAAAATCAAAAACAAAATAATGAACCTAGTCAATTAAGTGAATTAGAATTGATTAAGTCAAATGCAAATTCAATTAAAGCTGTAGCAATGATCAGATCTTATAGACAGAGAGGACATTTGATAGCTAAATTAGATCCATTAGAATTACTTAAATCAGATTACTTAGAAGAGCTTCATCCAGAATCTTATGGTTTCAAAAAAGAAGATTATAAAAAAAAAATATTTTTAGATGGTGTAACTAATAAACAACATTCAAATATAAATGAAATACTAAATTTTTTAAGGGAAAAATATTGTGGTCCAATAGGATATGAATATATGCATATTTCTAATCCTACTGAAAGAAAATGGTTTAGAGACAGAGTAGAAAAAATGAATGATTTTAAATTTACACAAAATGGTAAAGAGGCAATTCTTAATAAATTAATTCAGGCTGAAGGTTTCGAAAAATTTTTGCATACCAAATACGTTGGAACAAAAAGATTTGGCCTTGACGGTGGCGAAAGTTTAATTCCTGCTCTTGAACAAATAATTAAAATAGGTGGTCAATCAAATGTAAAAGAAGTTAAAATAGGAATGTCTCACCGGGGTCGACTTAATGTATTGGCAAACGTACTTCAGAAATCTTATAAAAGAATTTTCAATGAATTTGCTGGTGAGATAAACTCCTCAGAGGAAGAAAGTGCAGGTGATGTAAAATATCATTTAGGTGCATCATCAAATAGAGAGTTTGATGGAAATTCAGTTCACGTTAGTTTGACTGATAACCCCTCACACTTAGAGGCAGTAAATCCTGTTGTACTTGGACAAACAAGAGCTAAACAATATTTTCACAAAGATAAAGAAAGAAAAAAAGTAATTCCAATATTAATTCATGGGGATGCTGCGTTTGCCGGACAAGGAGTAGTTGCCGAGTGTTTTGCAATGTCAGGTCTTCCTGGTCACAACACAGGTGGAACTATTCATATTATAGTCAACAATCAAATAGGTTTTACCACTAGTCCAAGATTTGCTAGATCATCGCCATATCCTTCAGATGTTGCAAAAATGGTTGAAGCTCCAATTATTCATGTTAATGGAGATGATCCTGAAGCCGTAGTTTATGCAGCAAGAATAGCAACTGATTTTAGGTTAAAATTCAATAGAGATGTAGTTATTGATTTAATTTGTTATAGAAGATTTGGACATAACGAGGGGGACGAACCTTCATTTACCCAACCACTTATGTATAAAAAGATAAGATCACACCCCTCACCCATAAAAGTTTATGGTGAAAAATTAGTTAATGAGGGCTCGATTTCAAATGATTATTTAAAAAACTCCATTAAAAAATTTAAAGATTTATTAAATGAGCAGTTTGAAAATGCAAAAGATTATAAACCAAAAATAGAGTGGTTTGAGGGAACATGGTCTAGGTATAAGCCAGAGAGGGGAAAAGATAAAAGAGGAGTTACAGGTTCAGATATAAAAAAATTACTAGAAATATCTGATAAAATTAACACAATTCCTCAAGAAATTAACTTACATAAAACTATTTCAAAAATAATAGATAATAGAAAATTGGCTGTAAAAAATGGTAATAATATCGATTGGTCAACTGCTGAGGCTTTAGCTTTTGGCTCTTTATTAGAAGAAGGATATCCAGTGAGATTAGTCGGTCAAGATTCTGGAAGAGGTACATTTAGTCAAAGACACTCTGTTTTGCGAAATCAAATGGATAATTCGAGATATATACCTCTTAATAATATTTCAAATAAACAAAAACATTTTGAAGTAGTAGATAGTTTTTTATCTGAACTGGCAGTTTTAGGTTTTGAATATGGTTATAGTTTAGTTGAGCCAAATACATTAACCTTATGGGAGGCACAATTTGGAGATTTTGCCAATGGAGCTCAAGTCGTAATTGATCAATTTATTGCATCTGGTGAAAGAAAATGGTCTAGAGCCTCTGGTTTAGTAATGCTCTTACCACATGGATATGAAGGTCAAGGTCCGGAACATTCTTCTGCAAGACTAGAAAGATTCTTACAATTATGTTCAAATGATAATATGCAAGTAATGAATTGCACAACTCCAGCAAATTACTTCCATGCCTTGAGAAGACAAATGCATAGAGATTTTAGAAAACCATTAGTAATTATGACACCAAAATCTCTATTGAGACATAAACAATGTGTTTCAAATATTGAAGATTTTAGTAAAAAAAACTCATTCCATAGAGTGATGTGGGATCATGCAATAGATCCAAAAAGCAAAGGTTTTATAAAATTAAAAAAATCAGAAAAAATAACAAAAGTGATTCTATGTTCTGGAAAAATTTACTTTGATTTAATAGAAGCACGAGAAAATTTAAAAAGAGACGATATTGTTTTTTTTAGGGTTGAGCAGTTATACCCATTTCCAGCTAAAGCATTAGCTAAAGAATTAAAGCCTTATATAAAAAATGCTAAGTTTTACTGGTGCCAAGAGGAACCAAAAAATATGGGGGCATGGTTTTCTGTCAGAGATTATATCCAATGGACATTAGATAATATAAAGGCTAATAATAATAAAATTTCTTATATAGGAAGAAGCCCAGATGCATCTCCAGCAACTGGATATGCAAAATGGCATACTTCTCAACAACAAGAAATTATAAAGAAAGTTTTTGAAAATATAGAATGAATGAAAAAATTTTAGTACCAGTGCTTGGTGAAAGCATCACAGAAGCAACAGTTTCAAAATGGCTAAAAAATGAAGGTGAAACAGTAGAAGCTGACGAACCAATAGTTGAATTAGAAACAGACAAGGTTAATTTAGAGGTCCCTTCTCCAATTTCAGGAACTTTGACAAAGATAGATTCCAAAGATGGTTCAGTTGTAGAGGTTGGTGCTTTATTAGGTACAGTGTCTATTAATGGTAAAGAAGAAGTAAGGATACAAGAGACTAATAAGATAGAGAAAAGAATAGAAGAAAATAATGTAATCAAATTAGAGACACAAAAAGATGAACCCGAAATTTTTGATAAAAAAGAAGAAACGGAAGAGGCTCAACCATTAGTCTTAACTGATGAAATTAATGAATCAAAAAAAAAAGAAGCAGATATTAAAAATGATCAAACTTTATCACCAGCTGTTAGAAAAATAGTTAGTGAAAAAAAGATTGATATTAAATCAATAAAAGGTTCTGGAAAAGACGGAAGAGTTTTAAAAGGTGATTTAATTAATTTAATGGGTGTAAATCCTCCACCGTCAGAAAGAAAAATTAAACATGGTCAAGAAGAAAGAATTAAAATGACCAGGTTAAGACAAACAATAGCTAAAAGATTAAAACAAGCTCAGGAAAATGCGGCTTTATTAACTACTTTCAATGAAGTGGATATGACAAATGTTATGGAAATGAGAAAAGAAAACCAAGAAGATTTCCAAAGTAGATATGGGGTAAAATTAGGCTTTATGTCGTTTTTTGTAAAAGCATGCGTTGTGGCTTTAAAAAATTTCCCAGCAGTAAATGCAGAAATAGAAGATGATGAAATTATTTATAAGAATTATTATAATATAAGTTTTGCAGTTGGCACTGATAAAGGTTTAGTGGTCCCAGTGCTTAAGAATGCTGATGAATTATCTTTTGCAGATATAGAAAAAAAAATTAAAAAAATCTCAGAGAAAGCAAAGGATGGCAAGCTTACAATAGAAGACCTTCAAGGAGGTACATTTACTATAAGCAATGGTGGTGTTTATGGTTCAATGCTATCAACACCGATATTAAATTTACCTCAATCTGGAGTATTAGGTATGCACAATATTGTAGAAAGACCAATAGTAGTAGATGGTGAAATTAAAATAAGACCAATTATGTATTTAGCATTATCATACGATCATAGGATTATTGATGGAAAAGAGTCAGTCTCATTTTTAAAAATGATAAAAGAAAATTTAGAAGACCCAAGAAGGTTATTTTTAGATATTTAAATGGCAGATAAATTTCAAGCAGTTGTTATTGGTGGAGGTCCTGGTGGTTACGTTTGTGCAATTAGGCTTGCTCAGTTGGGTATCAAAACCGCCTGTATCGAGTCAAGGGGATCACTTGGTGGAACTTGTCTGAATGTTGGATGTATTCCCTCTAAAAGTTTATTAAATCTTTCTGAAGAATTCCATAAAGTTCAAAATTTATCAAGTAAAGGAATTGAAGTTGGTGAAGTTAAGCTTAATCTTGAAAAAATGATGAAAAGTAAAGATAAAGCAGTAACCATACTTACTAAAGGTGTCGAGTTTTTACTGAAAAAAAATAAAGTTTCTTATTATAAAGGAACTGGAAGTTTCAAATCTCAAAATGAAATCATAATTAAAGATGATAAAAATAAAGAAACTATCATCAAAGCTGAAAAAACTGTGATAGCAACTGGCTCTGTACCTGTATCTTTGCCTGGAGTAGAAATTGATGAGAAAATTATTATATCTTCAACAGGTGCATTAAAATTGGATAAAGTTCCAAAAAAAATGGTTGTTGTTGGTGGTGGTTATATTGGATTAGAAATGGGTTCTGTTTGGTCCAGGTTAGGAGCTGAAGTGCAAGTGATAGAGTTTTTAGATCACATTACTCCTGGTATGGATAAAGAAATTTCTTCAGAATTTATGAAAATTTTAAAAAAACAAGGTATCAAATTTAATATGCAAAATAAAGTTGAAGCTATTAAAAATAATAAATCAGGAGCAGTTGTTTTAACAGTTGATAAAGATGGAAAGAAAAATAATTTTGATTGTGACGTTGTGCTTATTTCTGTTGGACGAAAACCAAACACAAATAGATTAAACTTAGAAGCAACAGGAGTTGAATTAGATGAAAAAAAAAGAATTAAAACAGACAATTCGTTTAAAACAAATATTGATAATATTTATGCGATAGGTGATGTTATAAGTGGACCAATGCTTGCCCATAAAGCAGAAGATGAAGGAATAGCAGTTGCAGAAAATATTGCAGGTCAATCAGGCCATGTCAATTATGAGACAATTCCTGGTGTTATTTATACAACACCTGAAGTTGCATCAATTGGTAAGACAGAAGAACAATTAAAAGAATTAAATATAAAATATAAAATTGGTAAGTTTTCATTCATGGCAAACTCTAGAGCAAAAGCAATAGATGATGCAGAAGGATTTGTAAAAATCTTAGCAGACGAAACTACAGACAAAGTTTTGGGTGCTCATATAATAGGCCCACATGCGGGAGAACTTATTGCAGAAATAGGTGTTGCAATGGAATTTGGTGCAAGTTCCGAGGATATTGCAAGAACTTGTCATGCTCATCCAACATTTTCAGAAGCTGTTAAAGAAGCAGCATTATCAGTAGATAAAAGAGCAATACACTCTTAATAAATTTTCATATTATTAAAAATATGAAAGTACCGATTCTTTTGCCAAATGTTTTTAATCATCCATTTACTTATCAGAGTGATATTGATTTAAAAATAGGTGATTATGTAGTTGTACCTTTTGGTAAATCTAAAATTACAGGAGTAGTTTGGGATGAATTTGAAAAAAAAAATAATAGAAACTTTAAAATAAAGAAAGTTTTAAAAAAATTAGACGTTAATCCATTAAACAAAACAACTATAAAATTTCTTAATTGGTTTTCTGAATATAACATAATACCAAAGGGAATGGCATTAAAACTAGTTTTACTGAGTAGCAATGCTGTAGAAAAAATTCAAAAAGATAAATTTAAAATTTTTGATACTAATATAAAAAAAGATTCAATAAAACTCTCTGAAGAACAAAAAAAATCTCTAAAAAAAATGAATGTATCTAATCAAAAATTTAGGGTTCATGTTCTTCAAGGAACAACAGGTTCAGGGAAAACCATGGTTTATTTCGAAGCTCTTAAAGATATTATAAGCAAAGGTTTCCAAGGTTTAATTCTATTACCAGAGATTGGCCTAACAGGCCAGTTTGAAAAAAAATTTATAGAATTTTTTGGTTTTACTCCAGCAGTATGGCACTCAGGTATTACAAAAAAAAAGAAAGAAATTATTTGGAGTGGAATTGTAAATGGAGAAATTAAAGTTGTCATTGGTGCTAGATCATCCTTATTTTTGCCATTTAAAAAACTAGGTTTAATTATTGTTGATGAAGAACATGACCAATCTTATAAACAAGATGAGGGAGTTACTTATAATGCAAGAGATATGGCAATTTCAAGAGCATCATTTGAAAATATCCCTATCAATCTAATTACAGCTGTTCCATCAATTGAAACTTATGAAAATATTAAAAAGGGTAAATATAGTATTTCGAAATTGGAAAAACGTTACCAAAATGCATCATTACCAAATTATGAAATAATTAATCTTAATGAAACAAAATTAGAAAAACAATCTTGGCTTTCAAAAAAGATAATTGAGAAGGTAAATTTACATCTTGATAAAAATGATCAAGTTTTATTTTTTTTAAATAGACGAGGGTTTTCTCCACACGTACTTTGCAATAAATGTTTTAATAGCTATTCATGTCCTAATTGTTCAATTAATTTAGTTTATCATAAAAATAAAGATAATTTATTATGTCATTATTGTGGTTTTAAATCTTCTTTGAAAAGGACTTGTATAAAAGACGGTGAATGTGAGTTTATTTTTAGTGGTCCTGGAGTTGAAAGAATATCTGAAGAGGTCAAAAAAAACTTCCCATCAAAAAAAATTGAAATCTTTTCAAGTGATACTATGAATAAGAAAGACTCTAGTGATAAATTAGAAAAAATAATTAATAACGAAGTTCAAATTTTAGTTGGAACACAATTAATTTCTAAAGGTTTTCATTTCCCGAGCCTTAATTGTATTGTTGTAGTTGATATTGATCTATCTTTACAAGGACACGACTTAAGAGGTGCTGAAAAAAATTTACAATTATACCACCAACTTTCTGGACGAGCAGGAAGAACAGGAAAACCTGCTACAGTATATTTCCAAACTTATAATATTAATACTAAAATGATTTCTGATTTAACAAATAGCAATCCTGATGTTTTTCTTGATAGAGAATTGGATATTAGAAGACATAATAATCTTCCACCATTTCAAAGATTTGTTTCCTTAATTTTTACTGGAGACAATGAAGTAAAATTAGAAAAGGAAGCTTTTTTTTTTAAAAACTTTATTGAAAAAAAAATTAACGGAAGTGTTCTTGGACCAGTTAGTGCTCCAATCTTTAGATTAAAAAGAAAATTTAGAATAAGAATGTTAATTAGAGGTTCAAAATCTCTTAAATTGCAGAACTCAATTGCAGAAATTATCTCAAATTACAAATTTTCATCAGGAATAAAACTTTCAGTTGATGTTGATCCAATAAACTTCAATTAACCTTTAAAAAAAAGACTTTTAAACGAATGTGTTACTTGAAGACATTATAGTCATATGCTAATTAGAGCGTGATTTTAAAATAATCTTCAATATGACAGAGGTACTAAATTGAGTAAAAATAAGGAATTTTCAATAACTTCAGCTGATAGATATTCTTTAGCTTTGTATGAACTTGCGAGTGAAAAAAATGCTCTTTTACAAGTTGAAGAACAATCCTCATCTATATTAAATTTAATTTCATCAAGTAAAGATTTTTCAAATTTAATTAAAGACCCCACAAATAGCCAAGAAGATCTTTTAAGGGTTTTAGATGTTATTTCTAATAATAACAAATTTGAAAATTTA
>Ga0315315_10006914_pt1 | contig 10495 bp, 7 predicted proteins | sample M140m3416metaG_FD_203699 | JGI IMG/M metagenome (GOLD analysis project Ga0315315, IMG submission 203699) | Ammonia-oxidizing marine archaeal communities from Monterey Bay, California, United States - M1 40m 3416 | ecosystem: Environmental > Aquatic > Marine > Intertidal zone | place: USA... | reverse complement strand
GACAAGAATGACATCACTCAGTACTATGTTATATGCTTACGAGCTCAGTATATATATATATACTGAGCTCGTAGCTAGTATACATACTACTAGCTAGAATGCATACTTCGTGCTCCTATTACTCTAGGAGTAGAGTATCATACCTCGTAATATACTATATTTTGTATGTAACTACTAATAAGTAGTACTAATAGCTAGTACTGTTGTTGTATCCATACGACGTCGTAGTATCTATCTGATGCGCTGCTCGGCCGATCTACCCGCTTACGATAGGTCCCGATTGATCACCTATCTCATTCATATCGTCCGCTTGTTCAACAAGCCCAGTCTCTCGCGACCCAAGAACCAGCCGCAATAGCTGCTCGTTTCGTTGCAAACCAGTCGATCGCTCCCAGAACGATTACGATTGACATTGAACTTTGAAGAAGAATAATGGCGTCGGAGGAAGAACGCGCAAAAATTATGGCGGAGTATCTCGCATCGAGTAACGCCGATGATGGCGAGGAGGAAGCTGACTTTGACCCAACCGATCATGTAAGTGTTTGGTTGCATTGTGATAAATGTGCTCGATTTTGGGTGTTTACGTGTTGACCAATGGCATTCCCTTTCCACATGGTCTCCTTTGACATCACCGGCCGCACTTTCGTTGATGCTGCCTATGCGTTCTTTTTAGGTGTTTACGACCATAGACTCTACCCAAAGATCCGAATCTCAGCTATCTTACCTCCACTCTCGGATGCTAACCTTCCCCACCACACCACCTTGTTCCGAACGAACCAGGACGATGCTTACGGCGACGACGACGCTCCGCCCGCGGTCGAAAATTATGCGATCCTAGATGGGGGCATCAGTCTTAATGACGACAGCCGGGTGGTCTTCTCGGGAGTCTGGGCCATGAAGAAAGATGTGGACGTAGCTAGTGAAGCAGGAAGCAATGCAGAGAAAAAGCCCAAGAAGAAGAGGAACAAGTTCAAACTCAAGTCAAAACAGCTCATGAATTTAGACGGTGGGCCAATCTGGCAGATGGACTGTCCGACACGATCCAAGAAGAAGGAGGGCCCACCCCCCTCGAAGCGAACCATGCTTTTCGACGGATTCTTCTTCACCCCCGAGGAGGAAGGCCACAAGAAGATCAAGGAGCGTGACGTCGAGGTCACCTTTTCTATAAAACAGGACAAGGAAGAGGAGTTTGATGTCAAGGGCAAGGGCAGTAACGAATTTGGGGCCTTCTCGATTGACGGTAACTACACTTATTCCAAGGACCAAGGGATCAAGGTGGTCTGCAGCAAGAAGTACATCCCCGTTGCAAGTGGAGCGGACGATTTTGATGATGACGATGACGATGATGATGAGATGAGTGATGCCGCCGAGGCGGATTATGGTGAATTGGTGGCCCTCAACGAGGAGGCTGAAATGTCCGTGGAGGAGCTGCGAAAGCGTTACTACGGAGGTAATGCCGACGGCGATAAACCCCCGACGCCGAAGAAGGCCAAGATTGCTGCGGCCGAAGAGAGTGATGACGAATGTGGGTTCTGATACTATGCTGGCCTTCCATGGTGTGTGTACTTGATGTTGACTTTATTGGGGATTACGCAAGTTGCCGTCCTGGCAACCATCGATAAAAATATAACCTTCCTTTGACTACTACTCAACAATGGGTTTAGACAGTTCAAAACCAATTGATATGGCTCCTAGAATTTTCCTACCATTCATCATACCAATCATTTTCTTTCTCAGTGTCGAGGTCGTCCACATCAAAATCGTGTAGGCAGACCAGGTTCTCCATGCCATCGGTCACCAGTGTGTCAGGAAAAAGCACTAAGCTTGATAGAGATTTGGTGAAACCATCAAATCGATACAATTCAGTTCCCTTGGAGGGATTCCACACACAAATCGTACCATCTGCGCTTGCAGAGAGAAATTTTGATTGGTCAATGCACGCCAGAGAGTTTACAGCATCATGGTGACCTTCAAAGAGATGTGCCCTCCGCTTCATTCTCTGAGAAGCCAATCTCGGCCAGTGCTCTAATTTGAATGTGGGAGCGACAATGTCTGATGACTCGTTGAGTGGTAGTTCACGTGACATAATTTCCCTTTGGACCAGAGAGAATAGGAAATTCGGAAGCAACGAAGCAAAGTCAGTAGTATATTCAATTTCCAGATCGAATGAGCACCGAAACTGGTTCGAGCAATTATGCGATGTTCCGTTACACAACTACGCAGAACACGACTCACCACTGCTTTACTTTCCCATCACCACCCCCCGTGAGCAAAGAGGTTGTGGGGGGACCATTCATCGACAACCGCATCGTCCCTTGTCCCATAGCAAGGATTGATGTAACCCCGCCCTCGTCACCTCCCGAAGCTTCATGTGCCAAATAATGACAGCTAGGGATGGGGCACACGCCCCCAGCGCTTGCATTGACGATGATATCCTTCACGAAATACCCAACCACGTGTCCTGATCGTAGTCCTATGTAGATGACTTGTCCGTTTGTTCCCGAGACATCAACATCTGCACATGTGATTGTGACAGGTTCTGAGGAGTCGTCCAGTATCTGACATTGCGATACAAGATCACCTGAAACGTTGTCCCAGAGAGCAAACGTTCCATCTCGGCTTGCCGAGAAAAGGAGATCACGAATTTCGTCGTCGCCAGATGATGATAGAGTCTTCAGGGAAACTATTCTATCCGAATGAGCCTCTGAGAGAGTCCGGCGCGGAATCATCTTAGAGCTATCCTGTGCAGTCGAGGTTTCGGGGACGTTCCACACTCGTATCTCTCCTGACTCTCCTCCAGCAGTGTACAGAGAACCACTGTCAAAGACAAGGGAAGAAATATCCTGGTCGGGTTCATGTGCGCGAAACTGGTGAACTACCTCAAATGGAGTGCCAGGATCAGGTCTCTCCTCATCCTGCTGATTTCCGATTTCTTCAACCCCGTATAATTCGCCGTATGGATCTTCCCCAGGATTCTCCTTTTCTCCCCGCGACTGCGCTGCTTCGAGATCGGTGTCAGGATCATTAGTTAATTCATTCTTGAGTTTTTCCGAATTGACCAGCTTTGTCTCTACTGTAACGCTGGGGCCATCGGTCTCGGCTAAATCGTCATCTTTGCCACTCACATCGCTATTACCAACAGAGTCTTTAGTAGTCCAAGTAGATGAATCATCAACAATCAAATTGGGAACTGCAGTAAACTTTGTCAGGTATTCAGATCCAAGCTGAACGATGAGGACAGTCCCATCCGTTCTCCCCACCGCTATGGTTTCAAAAATCTCGCCATCGATTTCGGCAGCTTGATCAGCTACAATCGTCGATATATGAATTGGACGAATTTCATTACTTTTCCCTTCAGTGTTTTTCATACCGCGTCGTGGCGGCAAAGTGGAAGAAGACCTCGCAGTATCGGCGACCGCCTCTCGGACCGGATCGACTTTGTCAAGGAGGAAGCCTCGTACGTTCCAGTTACCCGTGCGCCAGTTCTTAGCCAGACGAGCATCTGCCTGCATCTCAACGTGACGGCTCTCCTGAATTCTTTCGGTCAGGGATTGCATCCAAAGGGAAGAGGAGGATTGGGTCGCATCGTCAGGGGATGATCCAGCCACAAAGTCGTCGAAGTCGTCAAAAATGATATTATCTTCTTCCTCTTCTTCTTCTTCGCTATCTGACGGCACCCTTGATCGAAGTCGAGGGTGAGCAAGAGAGCGTTGGACACGGAGAGGCAGCCTGAAAACTGGATCATTCCGATCATGCCCGACGAGATCAAGATCATTGAAAAAAATAGGCGACTTCACTCGAGTTCTCGAAAATATTGCGAATGCGCCACAAACATCGGCCGAGGCGGCGACCATAGCAAGAAATGAAAGGATCGAAGTAATTCGCATATTCTCGATTGGTTGCGAAATGTTGTGGATATCTATCGGGTTACTCCAGGACTCTAGCTAGCCGACCAAAAATGAAACAATGACGGCGACGATTCTCTACATACATCCTATTAGGAAGTTCTAGGTAGCGAGAGGATGTAGTATCCGCCAGTTGGCAGCAATTGCCAGTCCACAGACGCCAAATTCCGAAAAAAAATGTCATGTACTATTGTCCTATCAGAATTCTTGAGAAGAAGATGGCATACTTTGACCAAGGTAGGCAGGCAAACGAAAAAGTTGGGGTTTTGATAGGCAAAATGTACCTTACTCTAGCTAGTAGTAAAGACATTATTATTTACGTCGTACTAGCTACACATACTAGACTAGTACTCGTAGTATGCTTACTATGCATATACTACTCTATACTTGAGAGTATGCTTGGTCGAGTCAGAAAGCACAGCTTAATTAATCAGGAGTATGCATACGAATTCCTACGACTGGGTACCGCGCTATCTGACTCATTCGACAACGAGCATTGATGCGCACGCGCGTGTCTTAAACATATTTTTCCACACCAAGTAAATTTTGTATTTCTGAAGAGAGCCTTCTGAGATTGTGAGCCATCAAGTTCCATCTTCTCAATCATTACATCTTGAGTGCTCTGTAAGTTTGATGCCTACTACGGTAAGTTATCTTCGTGCTTAGTTTCAGAATTCCATGTACCAGTAATTATGAGGTCAAAGTTGCTATTTTTAAAGTACAGTAACAGCGGGCTTAAGAGCACTGAACAGCGCCTCCTTCTGCTGCCTCTCAATGATCAATCGTGTCTTGTTCACTTTCCATTCCACTGCCTTTTCCCACTTGCGCCTTGCTTTTTTGTACAGATCCATAGCAGCGCAGGCATCCTCGATGGAATCGTGCATAGTGCCATCTTCCTGAATGACGAGGCCGAGTTTGGCCCTTGCCAAGTCTCTTAGCCTGCTTGCGATGAGAATGCCATCTTCGAATGGATGCGGCTTCATTAACGGCTCATACCTGGCAGTGTCCCGAATCAAGAACCAGGGGTGGGAAATTTGCAGCACATCGAAGTCATTCTTGAGAGCATGCCCAACCACAACCTTGTCCTGAATGGCAGCGCAAACCAACTCTCTCGCTTCCGTGAACGAGAGGGCGTCGTGAGACTCGAGATCGGCTTGAGTGATCCCGGACACAAAAGTGCGGTAATCTGTGACCGGTTCTTCGACCTTAACGTGCCTGTCCACAATGGTGTCTCCGTCCCAATTCACAATCGATACGCGAGCCAGGGCAGACCTGTAACCGCCGGCGCCAACACCAACCATTTCACAGTCAAGGGCAACGTAACGAGACATTTCAGATTCGGGAATATCCTCCACCTCGACCACGATGGGCTTGCTGAGGCTGCTACGGGCTTTCGACTTGGATGACGATTTGTTCCTGCGAGAGGTTTTGGAGCTGGAGGATTTGGTGATAATCTCATGCTGCGGCCTCAGCATCTTGGGTTCAGGAGAGTAGCACGAGTCTCCAAGGCTTGAAATAGATGTGCTACATGTAGCGGTGGATGCGGTTGAAATCGAGGAGGATCTCTGTCTCCGTGACTTGTTGGGTGCGTAACTCGACGTGGACGGAGTCATGCTCGCCTGTGTGGAGCACTCGTCAATAGCGTTCTCGCAACTGTTCGCCATGGCATTTTGACGACGTTCCTCCTTTCTCCTCTCCCTTCGGCGTGACCTTGCAGTGTCAGACTTGCCATGCTTCTTCGATGAATGATTATTATTTCTATTTTGTTCAGTCTGCAAGTAAATGTACGCGGGTTAAAAAATGAGGCGGGAAAATCGGTCAGAAAGTGATGGATTTGGCGGTATCCCCAAGATGAGCAATGGTTTGTGAAGTGGCGCCGCAGTGATATCGTCAGTCTTCGCGAGGAAGTTCAGATGATGGACTTACCATTTTGATGCTGTTGTATTTTGCTTTGAAAATGTTTCTTTCTTAGATTTGTGTTTGGGGGATGAGAATATTTTGATGGAAACTCCAGGGTTTTTATTCTGGTGGGTGTCTGCGCTGGCTGCGACGGACCCGCATCCGATCGCTTTGTCAGAAGGTCGCGGTTGTGATAATACTACTACTAGCTAGTAGAGTAGCTAGTCTCTGTACCTGCTGTAAGTACAGGGGGGTACCACACTAGCTAGCTAGTATAAATTATACACAAATAAGCAATGACGCTTTGATGTCACTGTCGCATTGGTGTCAGAAAAGAGCTGGCTGTCAGAGCGAGCTTAAATCCTGTGTCAGTACGAGCACTAACATGATGTAAGTACGCATATGCATACTATGCATACTGTATTTAGTACGAGCTCGTACTCTAGTAGTAATATTATTTATTTTCAAACCTCGAGTCAAAATTCATCTCCAGCTATGGAGATAAATGTCATGTACAGAAATGCGTAGTAAATGACACGGGCGGCAGTAACCAATGACAGGTGGCAAGTGTCTGCTGACTACGGCCACCTGGCTTCCAGTCAGGAGCCATCTGGCACGAAATCTCGCTTTTGCCAGCAACCAAGTAATGATTGCCACGTCATTTATGATCAATTTGATCATATTCAAACACGTCACAATGGATTATGACATAGTAAAACTGACTCAAGACAGTGTTTATCTGACGCACCGCCGGGTGGAGGCGCGTTACCGGAATGATAAAATAGGTACTGTACTCCTAGTACTAGAGTATGCATACGCAAATAATAATAGTATGCAAACTCTTCCTAGAGTAGTATGCATAGTGGTAGTAGTATGCATAGTATTAGTATTAGAGTGCTACTACTCTAGAGTAGTAGGAGTACGAGTCGAAAATTATATATATATATAATGTATATACGACCTCGTACTAGCTAGCTAGTACTTAACAATCTGAGTTTAGAATACCTTTTGAGATATTGGGGGAAAGGGATGTGAGGCTTTCAAAAACTTTTCTCTGGTTTGACAAATAATAATTAAATAATGCTTCCATTCGGGGTGCCACTCTTCCAGGAGTGCTTCAGTATGAAACTATTTTCTAATTTCAGGAATCCTCTATAGCTACAAACCTTTGATCTTCTGCTTGCCAATGAGACGAAAGTCCATGCAGATTCTGAATTGCCTTTTGGCAATACTTCCTACTTTTGCCACATGTATGACTTCCATCTTCAGGCCAAGCTTATCGCAGCACGCTTGGATCGTTTGTTGAGTCCTCTCACAAGTCGGAAGTTCGTGATCTGCAGCAAAATCATACCAGTGGCATTCCCCACCTGCTGGCTTGAGGACGGCCAACATCTTCTCGAGGAAGGCGACACCACCATCACCAACGCCAAGGTCTCCATCAAGCGCGCCCTCCTTTGGTCGGGGCGCAAGGATGCGATCATAAGATTCGATATCGAGCGTCGGAAGAACTTCCATTACGTCCCCTTCTATTATTTCTAGCCGTTGTGCAGCACCGGGTGCCTTTACTGCCTTATTCTTATCAAGCATACGTTTTCCTCGACGAGCACATTCTGCTGCTGCAGGATTGAGCTCTACTGCCAAAACTGACGCAGCCTCTGTCCGTCCAGCGATTTGCATTGCATCCATGGCCACCCCAGAAAAGAGAACAAGCACATTTTCACCGCGAGCGACCTGCTGGCAAATACGAAGTCTCTCTGGGCCCATCCTGGGTGAGAAGAAGGTATTGTTCAAGTCAACGACTGCTCTGATACCATATTCCATGTGACTTGTTGTCAAAGGGTGGCGCTGGGCCCCAGCAATTATAGCGAGAGCACTGCCGGGAGCTCTTTCTGTCCCAGACAGCGAGTCTGCCCTTGCCGCACATATCTTTATGGCCTTGTTGCGAGACATTATCGCTTTACCAACGGCCTCTCTCTCTTTAGCATCGCCGGGGGGCATCTGATTAAGTATTGCCACATCTCCAACAATATCAAAATGCCTCAGAACAGACACGGATTTTTCTGCTCCCTCGAGCTGAGTCTGTTGCACATGTGAAGGATTTTGCCACCATCCATCGACATGGTCTACATCTTTCGGCATGTTCCTCACTTCCGTAACAAAACGGTCAATTTTTGCCCAATTCCTGTGGTACCTCTCCTTTACGAGTTGGGACAGCCATTCTTCTCTGCCACAGAAGAATGCGACCGAGCTGTCATCTGGTGCTGTCAAGGGCATGTCAATACCTTCATCACCCCACACGGCAACGATATATCTGCCGCTACTCGCTTTCCAGGATGTGAGTCCGACACTCTTGAAACTAGGGCGAGCGGCTCCCATTAGCGCAGAAGCTGCATCCAGTGATCGGCACATGACGTGCAAAATGAAGGGCTCAAACCTCAGCCAAAGAGCTCCCTCCTTCACGACACTAGCATCGGTCTGCAATTTGGATTGCAAATGGAGCTGGTCACCACCACCAGTTGGGTCGAAGCGCGCATGATCATTTGGATCAAGAGTAGAAACGTCAAAATATCTCCGAGGATCTCGCACACAGTCATGAGTAACTCGATACCTTTCGAAGAAACCTAATCCCTGCGACGATTGTACACCTCTGTCTTCACCCCCTTTCCCGTCATTGACCTCATACTCTGTCGGTGCAAAGTGGTGATGGCTTTTGATTCCATCACCGCGATATATGAAGCACCTTCCGGCACACGAGGACAAAGTGTAGTACTCAGACCGCTCGTTGATAGCGGAACAAATGTCGACGGCGCGAGGGTCGATTCGTCCCGCAGAACTTTTATCTAGTTTGCCCAGAGCATTCTCTTTGCGATTCTGAAATCCAAGAATCGCCTGTCCGACGGAAGCTGCGGTGGGATCCATGATCGCGAGACATAAATTATTATTTGTAATTTAAGCGTGCGCGAGTGTGTACTCTACGAGTAGTAAGTTAAGATGTATGTACTACAGTAGGAGTATGTGAAGATAGATGCACCTGTGCGGAGATACTTTGTAGACAGATGATGGAAAATGGCAGACAGCAGTTTTGCATCGCGGCACTGCGGTGGCCCGCGGCGCGGAACGGCAAGCGGATGCGCGCCTTCGTGCGGGCACAAGGATTGAGGCGGACGATGGACAGAACGCAAAAGCCTACTCTAGCTAGAGTACTACGAGCGTACTCTAGTAATAGCTAGTAATAGCTCGTATGTAATATGAATACGCGATGCGCTAGGAGAGAATAGTACCATGATCTATACACTCTATAGAACACAATCAATTTATGACTTGGCTCATCTAAACTTCCCGCCCTTTTTGATTCCAATTTTTCCGGACCTGGCCTTCTTTTTGGCTGCCCCGATACCACCACCCTTGAGAAGTTCACCTCCTTTAGCAACTTGCTCGTTCATTGCTGCTTGCTCTTGTTCAAGCCAAGAAAAGTTCTTGTATCGCTGCTGACGAGCCTTGCCGTCCCTCGTTTCCTTGCTCGTCCTGCGCTCCTTCTCAATGAAAGCGGCATCAAGACGAAGTTCTCTCGTGGCTGCCTTATGTTCACGTTTATATTCACGACGGTTTCTATCAAGAACAGCTTGTCTGTGGTCCTTACCCTTATCCTTCGACATGGCATATTTAGAAGGATTTTCCATCCTTGGAGCTAAGCTCTCTATCGCAAGCTGTCCGGCATTCGCAGACGAGCGGCGAAGCAAAGGCATTCGAACTGTCCCACTGCTAGTAGCAGCTGAGATCGATGTTGCTGCTTTTGTAATAGCCTCGGTGACACTACGAGGGAGCGGAGAGCCCTTGCTCTTAGGCTTGAGGCAGAGCAAACTCCTTGAAATGTCGTCAAAAGCCTCGGCTTCGGCATTATTGATCGAGCCGCCATAGACATTACCGACCATCTCAATGAGCTGGAGGGTACGGTACAATATGGTAAGTGGCATTTCTTCGCGACTTATTTCTTCCTTTTCAATCGATAGCTTAGGTATCATCGATTCGCCAGACAGCTTATCGGCGATCTCAATAATCTTATTCCTGAGTGATCCGAATTTTTCAATTTGTACCAAAGTCTCAAAGCAGGGAAGAGGCGTTGTTACCGCGGAGCGCTCAGAATTCACTGCGAACAATCTTACGACTCCTCCAAGAAATGCTAGCGCCTCAGGAGCGATTCGTTTGGCTTCTTTGCTGTACTCGATCATAAGCCCAGAGCAGAAGATGCCCATCACAATATCATCCAACGACCTCACTGGGCATTGCGCCAGAGATTGACCCAAAAGTATCAAAGCTGGAGTGACAACAGAGTGTCGAAGATCAGTGACAGGAAACACATGGGCCAGAGCACGCAAAAGCAAAAGGCTTCCAGTCGATGGCCACGCCGATGGAACATCTTCATCTTCGGCCGCCCAAAGTTCCGAATCACGCAAGCGCTTCGCCAGGGCCTTTTGCTGGATACCTAACCTTCGTCCCCAAACGGCGCCAGCACACGCAGGCGAATCCTGCGCCATGGCAAAAAGGAACTGGCTCAAGGCATCAAGCTGGTTGTACCGGCAAAGGCGAGAACCTCCTTGACCTGAAACATAGACTGCGTCGCCAACCTCAATGAAACGGCGCAAAAGTACATCATGAAAGTTCTGCATTTTCTCCCTGTTATTTTTGTTGAG
>Ga0315315_10006913_pt1 | contig 10495 bp, 9 predicted proteins | sample M140m3416metaG_FD_203699 | JGI IMG/M metagenome (GOLD analysis project Ga0315315, IMG submission 203699) | Ammonia-oxidizing marine archaeal communities from Monterey Bay, California, United States - M1 40m 3416 | ecosystem: Environmental > Aquatic > Marine > Intertidal zone | place: USA... | reverse complement strand
TTTAAGTATACTCTCGTTAGCAAAATGGCTGCTAGCCTACATAATCACTCTAATTTTATTTCCAAAAATAAAACCTTACTTAAAAAATACAATAGATAATGAATACGTTTTAGATATTGGTCTAGGAATTACTATTTTTATTGTTGTTATTTTTTTAGTTTTATTAATTAACAAAGGAATAAGTAAAGCAGTAAGTTATACGGGTATTGGAGGATTAGATACTACATTTGGATTCTTTTTTGGGTTTTTTAAAGCTTATATTTTTTCAGTTTGTATATTTTCGGGAATTCATATTGTTTATAACTATGATAAATGGCCAATAAATCTTGATCGTTCATACACCTTTCCATATCTTAAAAAAGGTAGTAATTATCTCATAAAAGAATTTCCTAATGAAAAAAAATATCAAGACTCTAAAGAAAAAATTAAAGAACTTTAATCCAAAACTAAAAGAAGAGTGCGGTGTGTTTGGAATAAGTAATGTAAAAGATGCATCAGCTTTGACTGCCCTTGGTCTTCATGCTTTGCAACATCGAGGTCAAGAAGGTTGTGGAATAGTTACTTTTGATGGTGAAAAATATTACTCAGAGAAGAGATTTGGACTAGTCGGTGATAATTTTAATAAAGAAAAAGTATTAAAAAATCTTAAAGGAAATTACTCAATCGGGCATAATAGATATAGTACCACAGGAGAGAATACTATAAGAAATATTCAACCGTTTTTTGCTGATACTAATGCAGGAGGCATTGGTGTTGCGCATAATGGAAATTTAACTAACTCTATATCTTTAAGAAATAAATTAGTTGAAGATGGTGCAATTTTTTACACAACATCAGATACTGAAACAATTGTGCAATTAATTGCAAAATCTAAAAGACCTAAAATAATTGACAAAATTGTTGATGCAATATTTCAAATTCAAGGTGGTTATGCTTTAGTAATGTTAACTCAAAATTCTTTAATTGGTGTTAGAGATCCATACGGAATTAGACCTTTAGTTATTGGAAAATTAAGTAATAGCTATGTTTTGGCTTCTGAGACTTGTGCTTTAGATATTATTGGAGCAAAATTTATAAGAGAAGTTGAAAATGGAGAAATTGTTTTAATCGAAAATGATTTGCTAACCAGCATTAAACCCTTCCCTCCAAAAAAAGTTAGGCCATGTGTTTTTGAATATATCTATTTTGCAAGACCAGACAGTATTATTAACAACAAAACTGCTTATGAACATCGAAAAAATATTGGAATAGAACTTGCTAAAGAAAATGATGTAAATGCTGATATTGTAGTACCTGTACCAGATAGTGGAAATGCTGCAGCTCTGGGGTTTGCTCAACATTTAAATATGAATTATGAGCATGGTCTAATTAGAAATCATTATGTTGGACGAACTTTCATAGAACCTAGTCAAAAAATTAGAAGTCTAGGTGTCAAATTAAAATTAAATGCAAACAAAACAACTATTAAAGATAAAAAAATTATTTTAATTGATGACTCCTTAGTAAGAGGAACAACTTCTCATAAGATTATTAAAATGCTTTATGATGCTGGGGCAAAAGAAGTTCATATGAAAATCGCATGTCCTGAAATTAGATATCCAGATTTTTATGGAGTAGACACACCAACAAAGAAAGAATTATTGGCTGCTAATAAAACTAATGATGAAATATGTGAATATATTGGAGCAAAATCTTTAAAATTTTTATCTCTTGATGGTTTATATAGAGCAATTGGATTTGATAAAAGAAACGAAACATATCCTCAATTAACTGATCATTATTTTACAGGAGATTATCCTATTAAACCTATTGATGAACTTGGAGATAATAAAATTTCTCAATTATCATTATTAAGTACAGCATCTAACAACTAAAAATGAAAAAAGTAAATTTTACACAAATGAAAAATGGTACAAAAGAAGATTACCAGCTATTAGAAAAATACGAAAAAAATTTCGAAAGACAGACAGCTGATAGAATTTTAAAATATTTAGCTAATCAGACAACAACTTTAGAAGGTTATCAGATTACAAGACTAGAGCATTCTTTACAAGCTGCCACTAGAGCTTTTAAAAATGGTGAAAGTGAAGAAATGGTTGTAGCAACTTTACTTCACGATATTGGAGATGATTTAGCCCCGATGAATCACTCTCAATATGCAGCATCCATACTCAGACCTTACGTTTCAGAAAAAACTTACTGGATCATTCAGCATCATGGTTTATTTCAAACTTATTATAGCGCTCATCATTTAGATGGTGATAGAAATGCTAGAGATAAATTTAAAGATCATGAACATTATCAAGCAACAATTAACTTTTGTGAAAACTATGATCAATCTTCTTTTGATCCAAATTATAAAAGCATGACTTTAGAAGAATTTTCACCAATGGTTAAGAGAATTTTTTCTAAAAAGCCTTATTATTATCTTTAAATTTTATAAAAAGATATTATCTAAACAATTATGATTAATTCTAAAGAACAAATAATTGAATATTTTAAATCAGGGATAAAAGATAAAAAAGATTTTAGAATAGGAATTGAGCATGAAAAATTTCTTTTTAATAGTCAAGACAACAAGAGAATTAACTATTCAAAAATAAAAAATATGTTCACAGCCCTTATGGAGTTCGGCTGGAATCCAGTTTTAGAAAAAGGAAATATTATTGGGTTAAATAAAGGTGGCAAGAATATTACTCTTGAACCTGGAAACCAAATAGAATTATCAGGAGACAAACTTAGTCATATTCATGAAGCCTGCGCAGAGTCCCAAGATTATTTATTTGAATTGAAACAAGTTACTAAAAAATTAAACATTAATATTGTTAGTGCTGGGTTTGATCCAATATCAAAGTTAGATGAAGTTCCAAATAATCCAAAACAAAGATATAAGCTAATGACAAAAGATATGCCTTTAGGAGGTGAGTTAAGTTTAGATATGATGTATCGAACAAGTGGAACTCAATTAAATATAGATTATAAATCTGAAAAAGATTTTATTAAAAAATTTAAAATAGTAAATTCTATTGTTCCAATTTCAATTGCTTTATTTGCAAACTCATCAATAGTTGAAAAAAAGAATAGTGGATATTTATCCTATCGATCAAAAGTTTGGCAGAACACCGCAAGAGGAGGTTTACCAAAAATATTTTTTGAAGAATTAAATTTTGAAAAATATGCAGAATTTGTGATGAATTTTCCAATTTTATTTATCCTAGATAAGAATACTTATATTTCTGGAAAAAAATATACTTTTAAAAATTTTATGGACGGGAAGATTGATGAAATATCTAACCGATTACCGACCATAAGTGATTTAACTACTCACTTAAGTACAATCTTTACTGAAAATAGATTAAAGAAATACATTGAACTAAGATCTATGGATACCTGTGGTTGGGATTGCTTATGTGCAGGCCCAGCTTTTAATATTGGAATGCTCTATGGTAACTTAGATAATGTTTATGAGCTTATTTCAAAATGGGATAAAGATAAAATTATTAACGCTTATCTTGAGGCACCAAAGAAAGGCTTTAATACTCAACTAATGGGCAAAGACCTTCTTTATTGGGCCTCAACATTATTAGATTTATCTAAAAAAGGATTAGAAAATAGAGATGTATTAAATAAACATGGAAAAAATGAAACAGTGTTCTTAAAACACCTACAAAAAGTAATTGATAATAAAACAACTAACGCAGATCTTATGATTAATAAATTTTCTAATAATGAAGATTTAAGTGAATTATATGATGAATAAAATTGTTGCTGTCCAAGGAAACCATCCTTCTAAATTAAATCCTATTACTGATACCAGTGTTTTTTTAGCTCATGAAATACAAAATAAAAAGTACAAGATATTTTACTATGATCCTAAAGATCTATCTGTAATTAACTCGAAAGTAACAGCTTCAGGATTTTTTATTAAATTTAATTACTCAAAAAAAAAATTTTTTAGGATAATTAAAAAAAAAAAATTAGATCTTACAAAATGTAAATTTATTCTAATTCGTCAAGATCCACCTTTCAATCTAGAATATATTTCAGCCACTTACATTTTAGATACTATTAAAAATAAAGTTAAAATTATTAATAATCCAACTTCAATTAGAAATGTTTCTGAAAAACTTTATTCTGTTAAATATCAAAAGTTTATGCCTAGTACTATTTTTACACAAAATATTAATGAAATTAAAAAATTTTTTAAAATTTATAATAAAGTAATTTTAAAACCTATTCATAGTTTTAGTGGTAATGATATTCATTTATTGAATAAATTTAATTTAAAATTTATTCAAAAATTTATAAAACAGCATGATTATATTATATGTCAAAAATATTTACCAAAAATTAGTAAAGGTGATAAACGAGTATTTTTAATTAATGGAAAAGTAAATGGTGCGATTTCAAGAGTTCCAAAAAAAGGATCTTTTTTAAGCAACATGAGTAAAGGTGCTAAGCCAATAAATATCAAATTAACTAAAAAAGAAAAAGAAATATCAAAATTAATTGCTAAAGATTTAAAAAAAGATGATATTTATTTTGCAGGAATTGATTTTATAGATCAAAAACTTAATGGAGATATAAATGTTACTTCTCCAACTGGTTTAAAAACATATTTTGATCTTACTAATAAAAATCTTGCTAAAATATTTTGGAAAGGTCTGAAAGCTTGAAAAATTATACTAACCAACAAAAAGGGTCTTTGTTAGCTTTTGTAGCAGTAATGTTTATTACGCCAGACTCTTTATTGATCAGATTATCTAATATTGATACTTGGGGAATGTTATTTTATCGAGGTGCTATACCATTTGTAGTTGTTTTGATTGCTTTATTAATTTTTTATAACAAAAATTTTTTAAACATTCTTTTCAAGGTGGGTTATGCAGGAATATTTTATATTGTTAGTTTTTCAATTTGCAATATTACTTTCCTTGTTTCTATACAAAACACGAATGTGGCAAATACTTTAATAATGGTCGCTACTGCGCCAATGATATCTGCTATTTTAGGTGGAATTTTTTTAAAAGAAATACCTGATAAAAAGACTTGGATTGCAATATTAATAACGTTCGTTGCAGCTTTATATATATTTTATGACTCAATCCAATTAGGTAACTTTTTTGGAGACTTTATGGGCTTAGTGACAGCAACTGGTCTTGCAGTAAATGCTGTATTAGTTAGGTCAGCAAAAGATAGGGATCTGTTGCCTTGTGCAGTTTTAGGTAAATTATGTGTAGCAATTTTTGCTTTTTTCTTTGTTGATAGTTTCGATTTGATAGGAAATGACATAATTTATGTTCCTTTAATGTGCATTTTATGTGTTGCTATTCCATTTGTATTAGTAACAATTGCGCCAAGGTTTATCCCAGCAGCAGAGGTGAATCTTTTCTTCTTATTAGAGACAATTTTAGGCCCTATTTGGGTATGGATGGTAATTAAAGAACAGCCAACTATAGAAACTATTTTGGGAGGGATATTGATTATTACAACAATCTCTATTCACTCTTTTCTAAAGCTAAAAAAATCTTAAACTATTAATTACTATTAACTTGATTTAGCCACAAATCAGAAATAGATAGCGATTCATATGGAAAAAGTATTGAAAAATTCATGGGCACTATTTTTAGGTATGGGAGCAATTATGCTCGCCTACGGGTTTCAAGGATCATTACTTGGAGTTAGAGCAGTTAAAGAGGAATTTAGTTTAACTGCAACAGGATTTATGATGTCTGGTTATTTTGTTGGTTATTTTATAGGTGCAAAAACTATTCCTCAAATTATTTCTCGCGTAGGACATATCAGGGTCTTTGCTGCATTTGCTTCAGTTGCGTCATTAGTTGTTTTAATTCATGCTATTTATGTAAGTCCATTGATATGGTTTTTATTAAGAGTGCTTACAGGAATTAGTATGGTCTCTATTTATACAGTAGCAGAAAGTTGGTTAAATGATCGAGCTAGTAATAAAAATAGAGGGAGCGTTCTATCAGTTTATATGATGATATTGTATGGCTCAATGGGTCTTGGAATGTTTTTTCTTAACTTTAGCAATCCAATTAACTTTGAACCATTTATATTAATTTCAATTATAACGTCAGCAGCACTTATTCCAATTTTACTTACAAAAAGAAAAGCTCCAACTTTTAAAAAAATTGAAACAATGTCTTTACAAGAAGCATTTATTTCTTCTCCGTTTGGAATCGTTAGCTCATTTTTTTATGGAACAATTCAATCTGCATTATTTACATTGCTTGCTGTATATGCAACTACAATGAATTTTTCAATTTTTCAAATTTCATTAGTTACTTTTTTACTTGCTATATCTGGTGCAATTTCACAATGGCCAATTGGCAAACTATCAGACATGTTTGATAGAAGAAGAGTTATAATTATAGTAACTTTTGCTGCAGCATTCTTTGCTTTATGTGCAGTCTTATCTTCAAGACAAATGTACTTACCTGGTGATTTAGCTACAAGTAAATTTTGGTTTTATGTTTTTTTAATTTTATTTTCTTTTTGTAGTCTGCCGATGTTTTCTTTAATTTTAGCACATACCAATGACTTTATTCCTAAAGAAAAGTTTGTAGCAGCTGGAGCTAGTTTACAGTTTACATTTGGCATGGGTGCTATGGGTGGACCTTTTTTATGCTCAATTTTTATGGGTATAGTTGGCCCAAATGGCTTTTTTATTTTTTTATTATTCTTTCATTCTCTAATTGGCATTTATGGTATCTACAGATCTAGAGTTAGACCAGTTGTTGAAAACCCAGACTCACAATTCGTTGCAATGCCTCAGTCAATTACACCTGCAGGTATCGAATTAAATCCATCAACAGAACCTATAGAAGAACCAAATAAAACAGTTACTGAAACTGTTTTTGAAGAAAATAATCCTTAAAAATGATTAAATTAAAACCATATAAATTTAATTAAAAAACTAGAGGATTTGTTAATTATTAAATTATTTAATAGCCCTTCAAAGGGTTAATTTTATTTAACACTTTGCTTTTTTTTAAATATCTTTGAAAATTATCAAGGAAAAAGTTAACTTTATCCATCATCTCATCTTTATATCCACCTCCAGAATGTTGTGTAAGTATTAAATTTGGACAAGACCAGAGTGGATTATTTTTTCTAAGTGGTTCTTCAGCTGTAACGTCTAAAATAGCTCCCTTTAAAAAGTTATTTTTTAGTTTTTTTATTAAATATTTTTCATTAATCAAATTCCCCCTACCTACATTAATTAAAATAGTTTGTTTTGATAAACTGTTAATTAATTTTTTATTAAATAGCATTTTAGTTTTTGTAGTTCCAGGTAGTGCGCAGATAACTATTTCAGCTTTTTTTACCTTTTTTATAAAAAAACTTTTTTTTGAATTTGAATCTATAAACGAATATTTACAATTAAATACTTTTATATATTTTGCTATTTCCTGATTTATTGATCCTTTACCAAAAAATAAAATATTTTTATAATTTAATATTTCTAATTTAGTTCTGATTGGATCGCCAATCCATTTTTTTTCTTTTTTTAACAAAGTCAAACTATCCAAACCTCTGTAAAAAGAAAAAATTCCAGCCATTACTGTTTGAGCTACTTGGGGTGCAAAAAAACTTTTTAAATTAGTTATAATTACATCTTTATTTAAAAAATTTTTTTTAACATTAGAATATTCAGCAAAGCCAGTTGACTCCAATTGAAGCCATTTAATTTTGCTACTTTGCTTAATCCAATCAGCTGGAATATTTCCAAACACAATTTCGCATTTAAGGAAATTATTATCAGCAATTTTTTTAAATCTAAGGTTGGAAAAATATAAATTGTGTTTTTTTAAATTATTTTTAATAATTTTTTTTTCTAAATTATCTAACTCACATGCAATATAAATATTCATAAATTTTTAAGTTGATAATTATTGTTGATAGGTCTAGTTAGTTTTAAAATCATCTTTTTATGCTTATTCTTTCCAAAAAGAGTCCTTTGGTTGACCTCTATCAACAACAACACATGAATAAACCGACTCTTTATCAAATGAAAAATCTTTTTCGATTTTATCATTCATAGTAATGCCTATCCCTGGATTTTCAGGCCTTAAAAGATTACCATCTTTAATAACTCTTTGATCGCCAAACATTATTGGTTCTAACTTGTAAGGTATCATTGGAAATTCAACTAAATTTCCATTGCATCCAAATGCAACTTGATAATTTGCCATAATAGCTACTGGTCCTCCCCAAGCATGTACAACAGGTTTTGTTTTTGCACTCTCAAACACTTCTTTCACAGCATGCATTCCTCCAATAACTGATGCATCTGGTTGAGCAAAATTATAAATATCTAAATCTATCCTTTCTATCATTTCTAGAGGTGTGGTTATAACTTCACCACCACAAATATCTATATTGAGAGTTTCTTTTAATTTTTTAAATCCCTTTATATCAGTTGGTCCAACAGCTTCTTCTAAAAATAAGATTTTTTCTTTGGTAATATCTTTTACATATTTAATATAATTTATTACTTCGTCTGCATCTATTGGTGGATCTGCAAGATTTTGGCACATATCAATGCCTACATCTATTTCATATTTTCTAGCTTCATTAAGTACCCAGGCAGTTTTATTTATATCACTTGGAACTGCTCTTATTTTATATTTTTTTATTCCTAATTTTTGTAAAAGTTCTAGCTCCTCAATAAAGTGTTCTTTTGAGTCACAAATTCCTCCACTTCCATAGACTTCTATTTTTTCTTTTTTACTATTTCCAAATAATTTATAAGCAGGACATTTTTGAGTTTTTGATTTTGCATCAACTAAAGCTATTTCAATTGCGCTCGTAGTGTGTCTTGCAGCCCCCTGTAATGACCAATAATCACAAACACTACATAAATCTTTATATCTTCTTAAAATATTAAACCCATCTTTTCCAATAAGGTAAGGTGCACAAAGTTCAACAATAGATTTAAAAACTTGCGGTGCAAAAACTCCTAAGTAACCTTCGCCATAACCTTTTACTCCATTTTCTAATGTCACTTCAACTAATCCAATAGTTCTTTTTGGACCATTAGGAAAGCACTCTAAAATCTCTGGGTGTTTTTCATCACCATATTCTGCACTTAGTAGAATTGATCTAATGTTTTCAATTTTACTCATTAAAACTTTAAATGAGGAACTTTAATTTTTTTCATATAATCAAGAGTTTTTTGTCTATATTTTTTACGCATATCTCTTGTTGGTGGCCTGCATCTACTTGATGGAAGCCCGACTAATTCCATACAAAGTTTATCTAAATATCCGTCTCCAGAAGTATAGTTAGTTTCAATTTCTACCCAAAGTTTATAGAAAGGCATAGCTTCTTCAACCATCATTCTAGCAATTTCTTCAAAGTTTTTCTTTTTAACTTCATTAATTAATTTTGCTCCCCATTCTGGCCAAAAGTTACACATATGAACTTCAAAGGCTTTTGCATTTAATGGTTTCATTGCTGAGTAAGGAAAAAATAAATTATTATCGATTATTGTAAACCTGCTAGAATAAGTTGAAGTCACATCTTCAAATTCCATTGCATCAGTTCGTGGTGTTGCCCATTTTAATCCAACGATATTTGGAAGATCTTTTATTTTTTCAATAAGTTGGTTGGAAACACTAGTTGAAGTCCAAAAAGTATTATATAAAATAATACCTGGTCCACCTTCCGCTGCAATCGATGCGGCTCTTACATATTCAATAAAATCATCTTCTGTATGTTTGAAGTAAAAAGGACAGGAGACTTGTAGGAAATCATACCCAAAATCTTTCGCTACATTTGCAAGTTTTTCTAATTCTTGAGTATTAGTTGTTTGACCTCCCAAAGCAATTGGAGTTCTTCCATTTACTATTTTTGCACTTTCTTTTGCTAAAGATAACCTCTCATCAAAACTCATTGCTGAAAAATCACCAGCAGCTCCTCCAAAAAGTAACGTACAATTTTCATTATTTAAACCATTACTCAACAAAAACTCTACATAATCTTTAAGTGCATCAAAGTTAAGAGGTAAGTCTTTTACATCCTTAAAAGGAGTTGGAACAGTTACATAACAACCTTCTAGTTTTTTTTTTAAGTTTTCATAATCCATATTGTTTTCCTTATTTATTAATTCTTTTCATTGATATATGCCAAGGTATTAATATTTTTTCCATCATTGTAACAAAACCGAATATTGTTAATCCTAGAACTGTTAAGAAAAATATTCCTGCAAAAGCCAAATCTGGTCTCATATTTCCTGTTACAATAGAGATATAAAAACCAAGTCCTTTATCAGATCCAATAAATTCTGCTATTGTTGCTCCCACTGTTGCATTAATTGCCGCATATTTAAAACCAACAAAACATTGAGGTAAAGCAGCTGGTAATCGAATTGAAAAAAATGTTTTCAATCTACTTGCGCCAGTCGATTGATAAAACAAAGTAAGTTCATTGCTTAATGAATTAAATGCTAAAATTGCATTTAATACTATCG
>Ga0315315_10006912_pt1 | contig 10497 bp, 9 predicted proteins | sample M140m3416metaG_FD_203699 | JGI IMG/M metagenome (GOLD analysis project Ga0315315, IMG submission 203699) | Ammonia-oxidizing marine archaeal communities from Monterey Bay, California, United States - M1 40m 3416 | ecosystem: Environmental > Aquatic > Marine > Intertidal zone | place: USA... | reverse complement strand
ATTTTTTTACTAATTTCATTTATTGGAATTATTACAATAATAGATCTAGCTTTGTTATCAAAAAAAAATTTAATTCTTTTGTGCTCTGTAATATTAATCTATTGTACTCCCAAATTTATTTACCAGGAATATTTTGAGCCTTTATTTATTATTCTTTTTTTTTTACTATTTGACCTTAAAGCTAATTCAAACAAAATATTTAAGGATAATAAATTTTCAATAATATTAATAATTTATTTCTTTGGTTATTATGTGACTAGTTATTATTATAGATATTATTTAGAAACCATTTAAGATTAATAACAATTATTAATTATTAAAATATGATTAAAAAATTAAGTATAATTTTCCCTTTATTTAATGAGGAAAAAAGACTGACCAAAACTTTTAACGAAATATGCAAATTTAAAAAAAAAACAATAAATAGAAAATTAGAATTTTTTTTTATTGATGACGGAAGTTCTGATAAATCTCCATTATTAATAGATAAGTTTATTAAAAAAAATAATTCAAAAAATTTCAAAATAAAATATTTTAAACTCAGACAAAATATGGGTAAAGGATATGCTTTAAAGTATGGAGTTCAAAAATCTACTATGCCATGGATATTAACAACTGATACAGATTTATCGGTTCCATTATCGCAAATTTTTGAATGGGAAAAGTTTAAAGAACTTGAAAAAGAAAAAATTATTTTTGGTTCAAGAAATCTTAAAGACTCAAAAGTTAAAAAAAAATATATAAGGTTTTTTTTAGGAAAATTATTTAGTTTTTCTATTAAACATATTTTAAATATTTCATTAGCTGATACTCAATGTGGATTTAAGTTATATAAAAAAAAAATAGCAAAAAATATTTTTACTCAACTTTCAAATTTTGGTTTTACTCACGATTTAGAAATCGTTTTAATTTCAAAAAGTAAAAAAATAAAGATTAAAGAGTTTCCAGTTAAGTGGACACATAGAGATGGAAGTAAATTAAATATCTTTTACGACTCATTAATAATGTTCATAAACATTTTTCTATTAAGAATTAAACATCACCATTTAATAAATTAAAGCTTAATAGTAGAAAACCTAATTTTCTTGAGTCAGGACTAATAAACAACTCTAATGGTGAAATAGGATTTATATTCCTAAATTCTATATTTAAAGTTTGGCCAATAAGATTTTTTTCATTAATCTTAAATTTTATTTTTCTTTCTTTTTGATTATCAATATAATCTATCTTAATATTATTATTAAATTTTCCATTAACAAAAACTTCTAAATGTAAATTTGGTTTTTTATTATTTATAAATGGCACACATTCGAATTCAAAATATATATTATTCGAATTTTCGTTTAAGTTAAAAATTAAATTTGAAACCTCTCCTTCACTCCACGCACCATTTTTTTCAAAATTATGCGTCCAGCCAAATCCTAAAAATTTATCAATATCACTTTTTATATTTTTTATTTTTTTGTTAAAAATAATTTTTTGATATTGTGCCTTTTGTAAATAATTTTTATCATTTATATCCATCAAGTTTTTTTTTTTATTAATCATAACCCACACTCCATCTCTAAAAAAAAAACCAACATCTTCATTTTTATATATTTCCTTCAGTGCAAGTAGATGGCCAATATTATCTATTATATAAATAGTTTGATTATCTAAATTTCTCTTTAAAAAATTATTAGCTAGTTTATACCTGTTTTCCGCTGCCTTGCTTCTGTCCAATCGAGCCATTTTGACTAAATTAGTCTTTTTAAAATTATTATCTTCTAAATAATAAGCAAATTTATCAAAATATTTATTATAATTTACTGGCTTCGAAGTAATAATTTTTTTTAAGTCGGTTATATCTTCATTTTCCCAAAACTTATCTTTAAGTTCATTACTTTTACTGATTTTAACCCTATCTTGAAAATATTTAAAACTTGAAGAAATATCTATAATTTGAACAAGTAATAATGTGATTAATATATATGTAGCTTTTTTATTAAATTTTAAAAATAATAAATATATTGAAAAAAATAAGAAAAAATAACTTACCAACCAGAATAACCTTCCTGATGATCTAAATATACTCAATATACCGTATAACAAGTTATTTAATGGAATATCAACAATATGTAAATTACCAAGTGAAATTTTATTAGATAACGATAAAATAAAAATTATTATTAAAATTAATGGAATTCCTTTCCCAAAAAATTTTTTTACCCCTTTTTCCCTTACTTTTTTATCATAAGTAAGAGAAAAAATACTAAAACAAATAAGTATCAGTCCTCCTAAACCAATAAAGTTAAAACCTTCTACTTCTTCCCCTCTAGTTAAATTGATATCAGGCAATATCCATGACCAAGAAAAATTGGCGGGTGTAATAGTTGAGTCAAAAATACTCAATAAATTTAATTTATATACACCAAATCCAACAGCCAGTGTGTCTACAACTCTGACTTCAAAGTATCCCACGATATACATGAGTAGTATTAAAAGACAATGACAAAGAATAATTTTTTTTAAATATTGATTAAATTTTATTTTCTTTGAAATTAAAGAAAAAAAATTTAATAAATTAAAAACTATGAGATTAATAATTGTAAAATAAAAATGAACGAGCGATGTCAATAAAATTAAAAAAATCCAAAAATGATCATGTTTAGAAGATTCATTATTGAGCATCAAAAAAATAGTTGCAATTAGTGTCCACTGACCAAAAAGAGCAGGATGCCAACTTAGTCTATAAATTAATATTGGATAAAGAAGAAAAAAAATTGAAGCTAAAAAAGAAAAAATTTTATTTTTCGTAAGATTAAATGACAAAAGGTAACCTAAAAACCCTTGGAGAAAAAAACAAAAAATAAACCAAATACTAAAATATTGAAACTTTTCAGGTAACAAAAAACTAAATAATTTAAAAAAAATAGCAAATAAAGGAATAGAGTCAGAATACACTATTGAGTTTCCAATTTTATCACCAAAATTTGGATTGCTGCCTATTGGAAATCTCCAAACATCATTCTTAAAGAAAAACCATCCGGACTGATGGGCAGACATATCATTGCCAGAAAATAACCATTTTGTATTAATAGGGTTTATATTTTGTAATCCATTAAAAAAAATGGTTAAAAGCACCCCAATAAAAATATAAATTAAAATTAATTTTAAATTAACAGTTTTTTTATTTTTGATTTCCATAATTAATTAAAGATACTGATAACCATAGTAATGCCCCATTCCAAGTTGTAAATAAACTGCCGGTTGATTTTAAAGGAAAAATTATAAATAAAAAATTAATTATTAAAAGAGCTAAAATAATTTTTTCATTATAATTAAGTTCTTTTGAAGTTAGTTTTTTAGTTGCTTTATACAACAAAGAGAAAACAAATAATGATAAAAAAATTAAGCCAATTATGCCAGTATCATGAAGTATTTCTAAATGATAATTGTGTGGATGGGTGGAACATGCAAAACTATCTTTCTTTTTTACAAAAATTTGACATTTAAATCTAAAAGATTTGTGTCCACTTCCTAAAAATATGTTTTCTTTAAAAGATTGAAAACTCGTTAAAAAAAGTTTCTCATGAGTTGTCATTCGATTTTTTTTTAAAGAAGTATTTTCTTTTTTTAAAAAATTTTGATTATTTTGTTCATAATGTCTTAGCTTGTTTTCAAGATTTATCATTATACTTTTAGTCATTGAAAAGAAACCTTTATATTTTTGATTGGTTTGTAAATCATTTTGATAAAAATGATAAAATATTGGCAATAAAATTAGTATTACTAAAATTAAATTTTTTCTTAATTCTTTAATAAGTAAAGTTACAATTAACATAAATGAAATTAGAATTAAAAATGAAATTCTATTGCTTGCAATATATGAACCAAAAACTATTAAAGATAGTGCAGCAATTACAATTAATGTTTTATATTTGTGGGAGGGATAAAATATTGAAAAAAGACTTATCAGAGAAAATACAAATACTTTCTGAATATAAGATCCTGCAATAGCCTCATCCCTAAAAATCCCAGTAATTCTTCCTTCCCACGGTTCATAACCAAGTATATTTTTACCATAGAAAAATTGTAGCACTAGATCTAAAGATAATAGCACCGACAAAACTAAGCAGACATTAAAAAAATATTTTATATTTAACTTTCTTTGAAAAAGCAGGGTTTCAATTAAGATATATAGTAAATAAAATTTTAATAAAAAAATAGATTTTAAAAAATTTTCAATACCTATTTGATTAATATTTTTATAAGATGACAGAATAAGTACTAAAAAAAATGTAAATAAAGTTAGATTACTGATATTTAAAATAATTTTAATTTTATTTAAAATTAAATAAGTTGTAGCTAAAAATATAAAAATTATGAGATTTAAGTTGACTATTAAAGTTCCAAGTAAGAAAGATGCAGGCAAGAAATATAATGAAATTTCTAAGACAGATAATAGATGGTTATTTTTACTAAACATTAAATATTATTATGAAAACAATTAATAAATATCTTTATAATATTTATATAGCCATTTCCATTTCAATTATTATAAGGCTATGGCTGTTAAATGGTTATGGTGATACTACTCTTGAACATGAATGGCGTATCTTATTCTACAACTTGAAGAATTATGGCATCTTATCCTATTATAATTCTTCTGGAGGTCAATTAATTCCAACAGTTTTCATGCCGCCATTATACGCATATCTTATTTACGTGTTAGATATAGTTACTCCAAATGTAATAAATTTAGTAAAATCAGTTTTAATTTTTCAAATTCTTTTATCTTGTTTTACAGTATTTTTTTTTTATAAAATTAACTTATTCTTTTTTTCAAAAAAAATAAGTTTAATTTCAACATATGTTTTAATTTTTTTCCCAATTCATATAGTTTCTTGTTTGCAAATTTCTTCAATTACAATTCAAATTTTTTTAAATATAATTTTTTTATATTTAATATTAAAAATCATCAAAAAAGAGTTTAATTATAAAATTTATGTTATATTAGGTTTTGTTTCTGCACTTACTATGCTTGCAAGAGGAGAATTTATATTAATTTTCATGCTTTCGTTATTTTTTTTGTTACTTTGTAAAAAAATTAATTATAAACAAACAGCCGTAACTCTCTTAATTGCTATTATTACTCTTTCACCTTATTTAATCAGGAATTATGTTGTTTTTGAAAAAATCACAATTACAAAATCTTTTGGTTACAATTTATGGAAAGGAAATAATATTGAGTCAGGCATTGAAGGTTCGGACAGTTATTTAGCTTTCAATAGCTATAAATTTGATAAAAAATTAAAAAAATTAAAAAAAAATACTCTTTATGATTTTAATCGTGATGATTTATTTTTGAACACTTCAATTAATTTTATTAAAGATAATCCAAGATTATTTTTAGAAAGATATATTAAAAAATTTTTAGCCTTTACCTTATTTAACCCGCATTCTAATTATCCTAAATATAACAATCCTTTGAATATTTTGCCATTAATTTTATTAAGTTTAGTTTTTCTTTTAAGTTTAATGTTTAATTCTCGAAATAAATCTTTATATTATAAATATCTAATTTTTAACATATTCATTACTGTTGCTATTTTTTCTATTTTTTTCATACTTCCAAGATACAAATTAATAATTTTGCCAAGCCAAATATTGATATCTAATTTTATATTTATTAAGCTTTATCTAAAATATTTTAAATCAAAGGGCGTGTAGTTCAGTGGTAGAACGCTTCGTTGACATCGAAGAGGTCATAAGTTCAATTCTTATCACGCCCACCATAATGCCTTTAAAAGAAGTGTTTTTCTCTATTTACATAGTATTCCAAAAATATTATAAGATCATGCCTGGTAATTATTGCGAAGGGGCCACACCCGATCCCATTCCGAACTCGGAAGTTAAGTCCTTCAGCGCCGATGGTACTTTGTCTTAAGATATGGAAGAGTAGGACGTTGCCAGGCTAATAAAATTATGAAAATAGCAAGTTCACTAAAATCGTTAAAAAAGAGAGATCTAAACTCAAAGCTAGTAAAGCGTAGAGGTAAGCTTTACGTTATTAACAAAAAAAATCCAAAGTTTAAAGCTCGCCAAGGTTAATAATGAGCAATCAAGATTTTAAAAAAACTTATAACAGTTTTACAAAATTTGTTACTTGGGGAACAATTGCTGTGATTGCTTTATTGGTCATTCTTGCAATTACATTACTTTAAAATATAAAATATATATAAATGATAGTTGGTTCCATCAAAGAAGATTTAACATTAGAAAAAAGAGTTTCGATAACCCCAGAAACCGTAAAAAATATTATTAGTTTGGGGCTTAAAGTTATTATAGAAAAAAATTATGCTACTCACATCGGAATAACAGATAAAGAATATGAAGTAGTTGGTGCAGAAATTAAGAATTCTTCACAAGAGGTTTTAAATAATTGCAATCTATTAACAAAAGTAAATTGTCCATCAGATGATGAAATTTTAAATTTAGAAGAGAAAACTATTTTAATAGGAATGTTAAATCCTTCAAAAAATCAAAGCAAAATTAATAAAATAATAAAAAAAAATATAAATATGTTTTCTCTTGAATTATTGCCTAGAATATCAAGAGCTCAATCCATGGATGTTTTATCATCTCAATCTAATTTAGCTGGATATAGGTCAGTTATTGATTCAATTTATGAGTTTGAGAAAGCTATTCCTATGATGATGACTGCTGCAGGAACAGTTCCAGCTGCGAAAGTTTTAGTTATTGGCGCAGGTGTTGCTGGACTGCAAGCGATTGCAACTGCTAAAAGATTAGGCGCAATAGTTTCCGCCACCGATGTAAGAGATGCATCAAAAGAACAAGTTGAAAGTTTAGGAGGAAAATTTTTGTCTGTAGAGCAAACTGAAAATTTAGAAACCGACGGTGGATATGCTAAAGAAGTTAGTGAAGATTTTAAAAAAAAACAAGCTGATATGATGCGAGATGCACTAAAAAAAAATGATATCGTAATATGTACCGCTTTAATACCTGGTAAGCCTGCCCCAAGAATCTTAACTGAAGAGTTAGTAAAATTAATGAGACCAGGTTCAATCATTTATGATTTAGCTGTAGAGCAGGGTGGAAATTCAGCTTTTTCTGAGGTTGGAAATATTAATGTTGTTAATGGCATAAAAATTATTGGAATAAAGAATTTAATGAATAGATTACCTCTTACAGCATCGAGTCTTTATGCAAAAAATCTTTTTAGCTTTATAAGAAATTTATTTAGTAAAGAAAAAAAAGATTTTAATATTAATTTAGAAGATGAAATTATAGAAAAAACTTTAATTAAGGAGTTCAAATAATGGAAATAGATCCATTTATATTTAGATTGAGTATATTTATATTATCTATTTTTATAGGCTATTATGTAGTTTGGAGCGTAACTCCTTCTCTACATACACCCTTAATGTCAGTTACAAATGCTATTTCATCTGTAATTATTGTTGGTGCAATAATCGCAGCCTTAGCAGGCTCATCAGAAAATACTTTTAGCACATCGAGCACATTTGGATTTATTGCTATTGTTTTAGCTGCAGTAAATATTTTTGGTGGTTTTTTAGTAACTCAAAGAATGCTCCAAATGTACAAAAAAAAAAGTAAGAAAAAATGATATCAGCTAACCTTTCAGCAGTATTTTATTTGATATCTGGAATTTTATTTATTCTTGCATTAAGAGGATTGTCATCTCCAGACACATCAAGACAGGGTAACTATTTTGGAATCGCAGGTATGATAATTGCAATTGTTGTTACATTTCTATCTGTAGGTAATTTTTCAACTTCACTAGTATATGTAATCGTTTTTTTAATGATTGGTGGTGTCATAGGTGCTTTCATAGCTTTTAAAATACCAATGACAGCAATGCCAGAATTGGTTGCGGGTTTTCATAGTCTTGTTGGATTAGCAGCTGTTTTTGTTGCTATAGCAGCTTATTTAAATCCAGAAGCTTTTAGTCTAGGTGTCATTGGAAAGATCAAACTTGCAAGCTTGATAGAAATGTCAATTGGTGCAGCTGTTGGAGCAATAACCTTTTCTGGTTCGATAATTGCTTTTTTAAAACTAAGAGGAATAATGTCTGGTTCTCCAATTATTTTTAGCGGGCAGCACCTCTTAAATTTAATTCTCGGAATAGCAATTTTTGTTTTAGTGTTTTACTTATGTAAATCTCAGTCAAACAGTATTTTTTGGGCTTTAATAGCAATATCTTTTTTAGTTGGTGTTTTATTGATAATACCAATTGGTGGAGCAGATATGCCTGTCGTTATTTCAATGCTTAACTCCTATTCGGGTTGGGCGGCAGCAGGAATCGGATTTACTTTAGAAAATACAGCTTTAATTATAACAGGGGCATTAGTTGGCTCATCTGGAGCAATCCTCTCTTACATAATGTGTAAAGCAATGAATAGATCTTTTATTAGTGTAATACTTGGAGGTTTTGGAGCAGATAGTTCCTTAGATAAAGAAAAAGAAAAGAAAGATCAAAAACCAGTTAAAAGTGGTAACGCAGAAGATGCGGCTTTTTTAATGAAAAATGCTTCTTCAGTGATTATAGTTCCAGGATATGGAATGGCTGTTGCACAAGCACAGCACGCATTAAGAGAAATGGTAGATAAGTTAAAAAAAAATGATATCAAAGTAACTTATGCAATTCATCCAGTTGCAGGAAGAATGCCAGGCCACATGAATGTTTTATTAGCTGAAGCCAACGTGCCTTACGATGAGGTTTTTGAACTTGAAGATATAAATAATGATTTTGCTAATTCAGATGTAGCTTTTGTTATAGGAGCCAATGATGTAACTAATCCTATTGCTAAAACAGATCCAAAAAGCCCAATTTTTGGCATGCCAGTTCTTGATGTAGAAAAATGTAAGTCTGTTTTATTTGTTAAAAGAAGTTTGTCTCCTGGATACGCAGGTATAGATAATGAATTATTCTATAAAGATAACACATTAATGCTATTTGCTGACGCCAAAAAAATGACTGAGGATATTGTAAAAAATTTAGATTAATGAAAACTAAAATATTTTGTGACATTGCTGACTTTAAAATAATAAAGTTTTTTAACAAAAAATCTTTTGTTGATGGTTTTACAACAAATCCAAGCTTGATGAGACAAGCTGGAGCTAAAAACTATAAAGACTATTGTTTAAGAATATTAAAAGTTTGTAAAAATAAACCTGTTTCATTTGAAGTTTTTGCAGATGACGCTAAAGAAATGCTTAAACAAGCTTATAATATAAATACATGGGGTAAAAATGTTTATGTAAAAATACCCGTAGTTAACTCTAAAGGTTTGTTTATGGGTTCAGTTATAAAAGAATTAAGTGATAAAAATATAAAACTTAATATTACAGCAGTTTATAATTATGAGCAGACAAAAAAAATTTACAAGAAACTAAATAAAAAAACAAAATCAATTATATCTATTTTTGCTGGAAGAATGGCTGACAAAGGTAAAGATCCACTTCCAATATTTAAAAAAAGTATATCTTTAACTAAAAAAAATAAAAATATAGAAATATTATGGGCAAGCACAAGAGAGGCCTACAACTATATACAAGCCAAACAATTAAAATGTAATATTATCACGATGCCTCCAAAAATAATAAATCAAATTAATTCTTTTGGTAAGAGTTTCCAAGCAATGACACTTGATACTGTAAAAGGATTTTTAGAAGACAGTAAAAAATCTAAATTTAAGCTTTAAGAAGCTTTAGACTGTCTTTTTCTATCGTGTGGATTTAAAATTGCTTTTCTTAATCTGCAAGATTTAGGTGTTATCTCAAGCGCTTCATCTGTGTTTAACATACTCAACTGCTCTGCGATTGCCATTTTTCTAACAGGAGTTAATACAACATTTTCATCCGTTCCCTGAGTTCTCATATTTGTAAGCTTTTTTCCTTTCATAACATTAATTTCTAGGTCTCCACTTTTGGATGATAATCCAACAATCATTCCCTCATAAACTGGATCGTTATGAGTGACGAACATTTCACCTCTGGCCTGTAAGTTGAAAATTGCAAAAGCTACTGCTTTTCCTTTTTCCATAGATATCAAGGCTCCATTTCGTCTACCTTCCATATCCCCAGTGTACGCACCGTATGCATGAAACAATCTATTTATTACACCTGTTCCTTTAGTTAGCGTCAAAAATCTACTTGTATAACCCATTAAACCTCGAGTAGGAGCATGAAAAATTAAACGCTTTTTATTTTTTCCTGTATCTTTAAGGTCTATAAGTTTTCCTTTTCTTCTATTCATAGAGTCTATTACTTTTGAAGAATGCTCTTCATCTAAATCCATTGTAATTTCTTCAATAGGTTCTAGTTTATTGCCATTATTATCTTTTTGAAATAAAACTTTTGGAGGACTTACTGTCATTTCAAATCCTTCACGTCTCATTTGAGTCAACAGTATTTCTAGCATTAGTTCACCTCGGCCACTTATAACAAATGCATCTTTGTTTTCATTTTCTC
>Ga0315315_10006911_pt1 | contig 10497 bp, 10 predicted proteins | sample M140m3416metaG_FD_203699 | JGI IMG/M metagenome (GOLD analysis project Ga0315315, IMG submission 203699) | Ammonia-oxidizing marine archaeal communities from Monterey Bay, California, United States - M1 40m 3416 | ecosystem: Environmental > Aquatic > Marine > Intertidal zone | place: USA... | reverse complement strand
GATACAAAACCACCATACAAGATAAATGGTTTATATATAGATTTTATACCTTCAGGTAGGAGATAAACAAATGGCAGGGTACATAAGACAGAGTTCGTTTTCAGATGGAGACACAATAACTGCTGCACTATTCAATAACGAATACAATCAAATTTTAAATGCTTTTAGCAACACATCAGGTCACGCACATGATGGTACTGCTGCTGAAGGTCCAGTGATTGGTCTTATTGGTGATGCAGGAGAAACTGCTCCCAATAACAAAGTATTAATTGATACAACAAATAACTACATTGAGTTTTATGTACAAGTATCTAGTAGTCCTGTACAACAGTTATACATAGCCGATGGTGCTATTGTACCTGTTACAGATAACGATATTGATTTAGGTACTAGCTCTTTAGAGTTTAAAGATGGATACTTTGACGGTACTCTTTATGCAGATGCTATTAACTTTAATGGTACAGCTATTACATCTACTGCAGCAGAACTAAACATATTAGACGGAGTAACATCTACTGCTGCTGAATTAAACATATTAGATGGTGTTACAAGTACTGCAGCAGAGTTAAACATATTAGATGGTGTAACAGCTAGTGCAGCCGATATAAACCTTATAGATGGTATAACTAACGGAACTGTTATAGCTAGTAAAGCTATTATTACAGATGCTAACAAAGATATTACTGGTGGTAGGAACATCACAATCTCTGGAGAACTTGATGCTGCTACCCTAGATATTAGTGGTGATGCAGATATAGACGGAACTTTAGAAGCCGATGCAATTACAATAGCAGGTGTAACACTAGCAGAAACAATTAGTGATACTGTAGGAGCTATGGTTGGCTCTAATACTGAAACAGGTATATCTGTAACTTACGATGATTCAGATAATACTTTAGACTTTGTAATCGGTGCTGACTCTATTGTTAGTTCAATGCTTGATACTAACATAGATATTGCAGGTACGTTAGACGTTACTGGTGTTTTAACAGCAGACACTAACGCTACTATTGCAGGAACATTAGGTATTGCTGGTGGCTCTACAAATGGAGTAGCAATATCTCAAGGTGCTATAGCAATTAAGAATGGTGGTACACAATCATACATAGATTTTTATTGTGAATCATCTAATGCTCATTATGCTAGATTACAATCAGCAGCTCACTCGGCTTATTCAGGTAATATTACAATTACATTACCAGCTTCAACAGGTACACTTGCATTAACTTCAAGTGACATTACAGGCACAGCAGCAGTTGCTACAGCAGTTACAGTAAGTGCTAATAACTCTACAGACGAAACAGTTTATCCGTTATTTGTAGATGGTGCTACAGGTACTCAAGGTGCGGAAACAGATACTGGATTAAGTTATAATCCTAGCTCTGGAAACTTAACTATTGGTGGTGAATTAGCAGCAGCAACTTTAGATATTTCAGGTAATGTTGATGTTGATGGTACACTTGAAGCTGATGCTATAACAGTTAATGGTACAACACTTGCTGAAACTATTTCAGATACTGTTGGTGCTATGGTTAGTTCAAATACAGAAACTGGAATAGCAGTAACCTATGATGATAGTGATAATACACTAGACTTTGTAATTGGTAGTGATGTTATTGTAAATTCTATGATAGCAGACGATGCTATTGATTCTGCTCAAATAGCAGACGGTAGTATTGATACTGCACACATTGCAGACGACCAAGTTACAGGTGCTAAGTTATCTAACGATGTAACCATTGCAAATGATTTAACAGTTTCAGGAAACTTAGTCGTTACAGGTAGTACAACACAAACAGGTTCAATAGTATCTAACTCTAATTTTCAATCACTAGCTAATAATAATAGTGGTAACGCTACAGACTTTGGTTTCTTTGGTAAATATGTAGAGTCAAGTACAACTAAATATGCTGGTCTTTTCTTTGATGCTTCTACTGATAATACTTTTAGATTATTTGTAGATACACAAACAGAACCTAGTACAACTGTTAATACAGGAGCTACTGGTTATGCTGCTGGAACACTTATAGCTGGAGAAGTTTCAATGACTACTCTAGATATAGGAGGAACAGACGTAACAGCTACAGCAGCAGAATTAAACTTTAGTGATGGAGTAACTTCCAACATACAAACCCAGCTTGATACAAAAGCTACAACAGGTAAAGCTATTGCTATGGCTTTAGTCTTTGGATAATATAGGAGAAGAAAATGGCAAACCCTAACTTAGTAGCAGTAACTTCCATATACGGGAATAGTATAAATGGAGCTTTAACTACTACTACAACAACTGATTTATTAACTTGTGCAAGTAATAAGTTAATTAAAGTAAACAGCATTATTATAGCTAATATTGATGGTACAAACTCTGCTACTGTAACAATGGGCATCATTAAAAGTGGTGGCTCAGTAGTTTTGTTTGCATCAACTATTGCTGTTCCAGCAGATGCAACTCTTGTTTTAATAGATAAAAATTCAAGTTTTTATTTAGAAGAAGGAGACATCTTAGAAGGTGGTGCAAGTGCAAACTCAGACTTGACTTACACTATTAGCTATGAAGAACTAGATGACGCTTAATTAAAGGAGGTATTTAACAATGGCTCATTTTGCAGAACTTAACTCAAGTAATGAAGTATTACGAGTAATCGTAATATCTAATGAAGATGTAGATTCTAACGGTGGAGATTTACACGCAGATGCAGAAACATTTGTAAAAACAATTGTTCCACATTCAGAAAATGGAACTGCTTGGAAACAAACTTCATACAACAGCAATTTTAGAAAACAATATGCAGGTATAGGTATGACCTATGATGCTAGTAAAAATAAATTTATTTTGCCAAAACCTTATCCATCTTGGTCATTAGATTCTAATGATGATTGGAAAGCACCAGTTACTTTTCCTACTGTTACAGAAATAGATTCTGTTATGATTTTTATATCTTGGGACGAAGCTAATCAAAAATGGTTAGGTAAAACTTATACAGGTGATGGTGACGAAACTATAACCAACTACGAATGGGATGCTACTAATACTCAATGGAATGAGGTCTAATTATGGCTAATGCTAATGGCGGAATAATAGGCATAGATAATCCAGCAGTCGTTCAACCCGAAGTTATAACAACTTTTAATTCTAGCGGTACTTTAACAACTGCTCCTTATACAACTGCTGTTGAATACTTAGTTGTTGCAGGTGGCGGTGGAGGTGGTTCTTACTATTATGGAGCAGGTGGTGGAGCAGGTGGTTATTTAACAGCTACAGGTAATCCAGTTTCGGGTAACTCCCCATATCCTGTAACAGTTGGTGCAGGTGGTGCAGGAGGTTCTTCGCCCGGTGGTCCAACTGCTCCCGGTGTTGGTAGTAAAGGCTCAAACTCAGTTTTAGGTACGCCATCTCCCATTACTTCAGAAGGTGGTGGCTTTGGTAATACAGGAGGCTCACCTGGAGGTTTTGGACAAAATGGTGGACCGGGTGGTTCAGGAGGAGGAGCAGGTGCTTCTGTTCCCGGCTATACAAACAACCCTGTTGCTGGTAATGCAAGTGGGGGAACTGCTGCTTCAGGTCAAGGTAATGCAGGAGGTACATCAAATGGTCCTTTTCCGGGTTATGGTGGACTAGGAACATCAGGTGCAGGTGGTGGAGCAGGTGCTGTTGGTGGAAATGGAAATTGGTATGCCGATGGAACACCAACACCTACAGTAAATGCAGATGCCAGAGCTGCAGGTGGGGTAGGTTTAGAAAATACAATTACTGGCTCACCTGTTTTTTATGCAGGTGGTGGAGGTGCAGGTGGTTACTACAATGGAAATGGTGGTGCTGGTGGTAATGGTGGTGGTGGAACAGGTCGCAGTAATTCGCCTGATGCTGGAAACGGAACTGCTAATTTAGGTGGTGGTGGCGGTGGTGCACAACATTTAGGTTCAGGTGCAGATGGAGCAGGTGGGGCAGCGGCTTCAACAGGTGGAGCAGGTGGCTCTGGTGTTGTCATTGTTAAAGAAGCCGGTGGTGATACTGTAGGCTCAGGAATATGGGATATGAATTCAGTATACGATGCTGTTAAAGCAGGAACATGGAGTAGCTAATGCCAAGATTAATAGGAGCAGCACAAACGGTTTCAAGCCAATCAGAACAAATAACTACATTTAATTCTAGTGGCACACTTACTACTCAACCACAAACTACAAGTATTGAATACTTAGTAGTCGCAGGTGGTGGAGGTGGTGGTTCTCGTTTTGGGGGTGGTGGTGGAGCAGGTGGTTTAGTAACATCTACAACACCAGTCTCAGGAAACTCACCTTACTCAATAGCAATAGGTGCTGGTGGTTCTGCTGGTGCCACATCGGGTGGACCCGGAACAGGTGGTGCAACAACAGGTACAAATGGAAGTAATTCATCTTTTGCACCCGGTTCTGGAATTGAGAAAACTGCTACAGGTGGTGGAGGTGGTGGAGCAGGTGATGCTCTTGCTGGTTCTGCTGGTGGGTCTGGCGGAGGTGGTGCAGGTCGATTTGCAACAACAGGCGGTGCTGCTTCTCCACCCGGACAAGGTAACGCAGGTGGAGCAGGTAGTGGTAGTCCTGTTTCTCCCGGAGGCGATAGTTTTAGAGGTGCTGGAGGTGGTGGTGCAGGAGCAGCAGGAAGTGCTTCTACAAGCACAGATAATGCAGCAAATGGAGCAGGAGGTAATGGTTTACCTTCAACTATTTCAGGCTCAGATGTAACTTACGCTGGTGGCGGAGGCGGTGCAGCAGGAGGAACTCAAAATTCACAATCTACAGCTGCTTCAGGTGGCTCAGGTGGTGGTGGCACTGGAAGTTTAGGTCCTTCTCCAAGTGCGGGTGCTGGTACTGCTAACAGAGGCGGTGGCGGTGGTGGCGGAGGCTTTGCAGGTAGTAATGCGTTAGGAGGTGCTGGTGGGTCAGGAATTGTTATCATCAAAGAACCTGCTTTAACTATTGCTTCAAGTTGTTGGGATTTGCGACAAGTTTATAGACAAGTTAAAGCAGACGATTGGGCATAATTAAAATATATTTTTTTAATTTATGAACCTTAAATATTATTACTGGTATTTCCAGTCAGCCATACCTGAAAGAATTTGTGATGATATAGTTCGTTATGGTAAAGAGCAAGAAAAAGAAACTGCTATTACAGGAAACACAAACAAAGAATTAAAAGATTTAAGTGAATTAGAACTAAAAAACATTCAAAAGAAACGCAAGTCTGATGTGGTATGGATGAACGACAGATGGATATACAAAGAAATACAACCTTACATACATCAAGCAAATGCAAACGCTGGTTGGAACTTTGAATGGGATTGGTCAGAGTCTTGTCAGTTTACCGAATATAAAAAAGGTCAGTTTTACGATTGGCACTGTGATTCATACGAAGAACCTTATGACAATCCTGAAAATGAAAATACACACGGTAAGTTAAGAAAACTTAGTATGACTGTATCACTTACTGACCCTGAAGAATACGAAGGTGGTGATTTAGAGTTTGATTTTAGAAACGAAGATGAAGCATCACAACCAAGAGTATGTGAAGAAATTAGAAAGAAAGGTAGTGTAATAGTTTTTCCTTCTTTTGTTTGGCACAGAGTCAAACCAGTAACCAAAGGAATACGACACTCTTTAGTATGTTGGAATATAGGATATCCATTTAGATGAGTTTTAAAAAAGATAAATATCAAGTAATTAAAGGTGCTATATCAAAAGAATTAGCAGATTTTTGTTACCAATACTTTTTAAACAAAAGAGCAGTAGCAAGACATTTATTTGATGAAAGATACATATCACAGTTTACTGAATACTTTGGAGTTTGGAACGACCAACAAATACCTGAAACCTATTCACATTACTCAGATATAGTTATGGAAACTTTATTACAAAAAGTAAAACCTGTAATGGAAGAACAGTCAGAAGTTAAACTGACTGAAACATATTCATACGCTAGAATCTATAAAAAGGGTGATGAGTTAAAAAGACACAAAGATAGATACTCTTGTGAAATATCTACTACTTTAAATTTAGGTGGTGATGATTGGTCAATCTTTTTAGAGCCATCAGGTGAAAAAGGTAAAGACGGTATAGAGGTTAAACTTGAAGCCGGTGATATGTTAATGTATCGTGGTTGTGATTTAGAACATTGGAGAACACCTTTTGAAGGTGAAGATTGTGGACAAGTATTTTTACACTACAACGATGCAAGTGGTAAAGATGCTAAACAAAATAAATTTGACGGTAGACCCATGATAGGATTACCAGCATACTTTAAAGGACTTTAAAATGGAAATGGTATCACCTTACATTGTTTGGAATGTTTTAATAACTTTAGTGTTAGCTCCAATCTGGTTTCAGATTAGACAAAACGCATCAGAGCTTAAAAGACAAGACATACTCATTAATAAAACACGTGAAGAGATTGCGAAAGAGTATGTCACAAAATTAGAACTAAAAGATGATTTTAATCTCTTAATGGAAAGAATGGAAAAATTGCATGAAAAGGTTGACAAACTCTTCGAAGTCAAGTAAAATAGGTATATAGGATTTAATAATGGCAAATAAAAGAAAAGATAGAAAAAGATACAGTAAAGGTTCTAGAGAAGATTATACTAAAGGTGGTAGAGTTTCTTTACAAAGAGGTGGTCGTGGAAGAGAAGAGTTTGACGAAGTAAGACGACAAGATAGACTAAATCAACAAGTAAAAGATAACCCTCCTGCTTCTGAAACTCCTGTTGCTACTACTCAAACTACACCAGAAACTACTACAACAACTCAAACAACTACTCAAAATAATCAAGTTCAAGATCAACAAGTTGAGGGTGTTGAACCTGTGACATCACCTCCACCAGACCCACAACCGTTTGATGTTGGTTTTGGAAATGTACAACCGGGTGAATATTCAGACGAACAAAAGCCTGATGCTACAGGAGCTATGAAAAGAGCTACTCCTATTAGCATGGAAGACCCTGCAACTAAATCTGCATTTGATATTGGTAGAGAATATAGAATTTTAAGAACAGGTGCAGAAGCAGAAGAAATGGCTCGAGGTGTGTTACCTGATACTATTCCTAAAATCCCTGATCCTAAAAAAATTGATAGAGCAGATACAGAGATAACTCCTGAACAAGCAGCCGAGTTACAAATGCAGACAACACAGGAAGCTAGAGCAGCTACATTAGGTGCTATATCTCCTGAACAAGTTTCTACAATTAAAGATGTTTCAGAAGCTGCAGCACCAAAAGCTTTTGAAGCTGCTACTATTCTTTCAGACGATGTAGCTAAAGTTCCTGCTGATGCAGTTGTTGAAGCTGCTACTGGAAATGTGTCAGACGAAGTATCGGATACACTGGCTCAAGCTGCTGGAGTACAAGCAACTCCTAAAATTGATACTGCTGAAGTAGAAGTTTTACCGGGAGCTTTACAAGAAAGAGTTGTAGGTTCGTTAAGTCCTGAAGCTAAAGCCACTGCTGCTAAAGTAGCTGGTACATCTTTAGCTAAAGTAACTCGTGCTAAAAAACAATTACGTAATGCTGGTTTAAGTGAAGAAGATATTACAGAGCTTGGTAATGATCCTGAATCTTTAGAAGCTAGACTTACAGATTTTACAGAAGAACAACGAGGAATTGTTGAAGGTCTTCCTGAAGAAGCATTAGTATCTAATCAAATTGATAGTTTACTATCTGGTATTGAAGAAGGTAAAGTTCCTACATGGGCTTCTCCTGCTGTTGCTAGTGTTGAAGCTATGTTAGCTCAACGTGGAATGTCAGCATCTACTGTAGGTCGAGATGCTTTGCTCAATGCTATTATAACATCAGCGTTACCTATAGCTCAATCTAATGCACAAGCTATACAACAAAGTGTAACACAACAAAAATCTATTGAAGCTACAGTAGCTTTAAAAGATGCAGAGATGGCACAACAAACAGCTTTGTTTAATGCTCAAAATGTATTTCAATTAGACATGGCTCAGTTTAGTGCTGATCAACAAAGGTCTATTAATAACTCTAAGTTTTTACAAACAGCTAGTTTGCAAAATGCTACAATGGAACAACAAGGAGTTATGCAAGATGCTATATTAATGTCTCAAAGAAACTTAGCAGAAGCTGATCAAAATACTAAACATGCTATTACTAATGCTCAAGCGTTCTTACAAATGGACCTTGCAAATTTAAATAATGAACAACAGGCTAGTGTATTAAAAGCTCAACAAACTCAACAAAGATTGTTAAGTAATCAAGCTGCTGAAAATGCTGCATTACAATTTAATGCAACAAGTCAAAACCAAGTCAATCAATTTATGACTAGTGTTCAACAACAAAACGAACAGTTTAATTCTAATCAATTAAATTCAATGGCACAGTTTAATGCTGCTGCTGAGAATGCTGCAGAAGCTAGAAGAGTTGCTAACGAGTTACAAGTAGAAACAATTGAAGCTCAGTTAGCTACAGATGTTTCAAAGTTTAATTCACAACAAGACTTTGCAAGAGAACAGTTTAATGTACAAAATGCAACAGTCATTGCTCAGTCTAATGTTGAATGGAGACGTAAAGCTAACACTGCTGACACTGCTGCTTTTAATGCAATCAATCAACAGAACGCACAGAATTCATTTAACTTAACATCAGCAGCTAATAACTTTTTATGGCAAGAGCTAAGAGATGAAGCAGACTTTGCATTTAAAAGATGGGACAACGATCAGCAACGTAAAGCTTCACTTCTTATTGCTGCATTAGGTAACGAAGCTGGAGTAGGTAAACAAGATGTATGGGATGATAGTTTACAAGCTATCTCAAGTATCTTAGAAGGCTGGTTAGATTAAGAGGAAAATATTATGGGAAAATTAAGAAAGATTGGAAAGAAAATAGGTAGAGGAATTAAAAGCGTAGGTAAGAAATTTAAAAAAGGTTTAGGTAAGATTGCTAAAGCCTTTGGTAAATTAGGTCCTATTGGTTCTATTGCTTTATCTTTTATGTTGCCGGGAATAGGTACGTGGATTTCTAGCGTAGCCCAAGGCAGCAGCTTTCTTGCTCCTATTGCTAAAGGATTAGTCAACGCTGGTAATTTTATAAAAGATGGAGTAGGTACAGTGTTTAATAAAGTAACTGATGCTATAGAATACAGCATGAACAAAGTAAGTTCTTTTGTTGGTGGTGAAGGTATGGCAGGTAGTAACTTTAGAAACTGGGTAAGCGAAACAACAGGTGGTTTTGTTGACCCTTCTACAAAAGGTATTGAACCAATTAAAATTGAAGCTGAAACTTTTACAAGAGTTGGTCCGGATGGTAAGACTTTTGAATTTACAAGACCTGAAAGCACTATAAGCCCTGAAGCTCAAGTAGGTATTGGTGGACCTAAAATGCCTAAACCACCTAAAGGTATGAACGACCCTGTATTTGTAGATGGTATAGATACAGATTTAAAGAAAGGGTTTTATGAATCAACTGATTTAGATAAATACTATACAGGTACTTCTAAAACATTAGATATTGGAACTGGTAAAATAACTGAAGGAGTAACTACAGGTCCATTATCTGAAAACCAAGTTAGTATTAAAACTTCAGAAGGCTTAACACCTCCAAAACCCGGTGGTACTTATTTTCAAAGAGCAAAAAATACTTATAAGGTAGTTGGTCCAATTACTGCTGCTGGTATGAGTATTCAAGCTGGAGAAGATGCAGAAAAGTTTGCAGCAGAACAACTAAGAAAACAACAGTCTGAATATTTTGCAGATGCTGCAAACTCTGTACTAATGAGACGAGGTGATCCTACAACAAACTATATAGATTTTAACGACCCAAACCCGAGCACTACAGATATATATAATCTAACAAATGCTTATGGTGGGATTTTAGGAGCTTAAAGGAATAACTATGGCAACAAGACCAACACCAAAAAATTTAAAAGACGTATTGTTTGAAGCACCTATTGCAGGACAATCTTTAACTAATCCTCCTGATCAAGCTTATCCTTGGGAACAACCACCTGAAATGACATCGGTTAAAGAAGCTAGAGAAAAAATATTTTTAGACTTACTAGAACCTCAAAGACTAAAAGGCGTTCAAGATTTAATGTTAAACGATATCTCTGTAAACACAATAGCAGAAGTAGTTTTAACAGAAGGATTTAGAAAAGGTAAGTTTAATCCTGATATGATGTTAAACTTATTAGAGCCTACTATGTTTATGCTTATGGCTATAGCAGAAAAGTCAGGCATAGAACCTATTGTAGATAGTGATGGTGAAGGTTTTGAAGATGAAGATGAAGACGTTGTACAAGATGTTGTCAACGCAAGAAACCAAGACATGCAAAAAAGAAAAGGCTTTAGAGATGTTAGGGTTAAAACTATTCAACCAACTGCTGTTGGCAGAGATATTGAAGATAGGTTAGAAAAACTAGATACTGCTAAAATACGAGCAAGTTTATTACAGAAACCTGCACCAGAGACAAGGAAAAATTTATTAGGACCATCGGAGTAACACATGGCAGACGACT
>Ga0315315_10006908_pt1 | contig 10498 bp, 12 predicted proteins | sample M140m3416metaG_FD_203699 | JGI IMG/M metagenome (GOLD analysis project Ga0315315, IMG submission 203699) | Ammonia-oxidizing marine archaeal communities from Monterey Bay, California, United States - M1 40m 3416 | ecosystem: Environmental > Aquatic > Marine > Intertidal zone | place: USA... | reverse complement strand
TATGAACACGACCAGCATGTTTTGCCAGATGGCGGCGGCATTGTAAAACTGCTGGACGACAAAAATGAAATAAAATGGTCGGAATCATTGGTTGGCACGGCTTCTTCCAATGCGTGTAAACTCAGTTTTAAATCGCTAGACGCGGCATTGCGGTTTGATCCAGACAATACAATTGTAAAAGTAATACCCGAAGAAAGGTGGCACAATTTAATAAGCATTGTTTTTGTGGGAATTGCTGCCATGTACCTGGTGGGAGACGTCAACGTCTTAAAACAAATTTCTGGAAAAACTTTGGACGCCATATCATTTTCAAAAAAAATATTTTTGATTGACGGGCCAATAACGTCAATTTCGGCGTGCATAAGTTTGTTGGTTTCCGATGCAACAAGTTTGACCCCACAATGGTTAATTATGCAGCAGGGCATAATCTTATTCTGTGCAACATTTTACGTAATTGTCTCATTTTTAATTTTATTTTTTGGGTCCAAAAATGAACCCGTGCCCTTTGGTACGTTGAGGCTTGCGGTGGAACTTCCCATTCTGCTGGCAATTTTCGCGCCCGTGGTTGGAAGTCGCGGAAACCTTGTGTACCTTTCCGCATTTTTGACCAGTGTGATTTCAAGCCTCCTGGTCTTTCGAGACAGCAGAAATTTGTTTGTTGATGAGTCCAACTTCAAACTTTTTGGAGTTATCAAAATTCAACACGTCCACTACACAATAACGGCAATTGCCATTTTTGTGCAAGCTCCAATTTTAATGTTGTCTGTCATAACCGAAGATCAGATCACTTCTTTCCCGGTTCGGCTACTGTCGGCGTTTGTAATTTCTTTTACAGTCCCACTTCTTGCCATTGGCTCCAATTAGTTGGCACTTTTGTAAAAAAAATGGACGAGTTTTATGGTTCCCTGAAAATTTTGTCTCTTGTGGCCGATAACAAAAAATTGGTTTCAAATGCTGAAAAAACCCTTATCCTTTACGGATTGATGCCCACCGGCCAAAAAATTACGTTTTTTCCGGATGCCCTTGAACCGGACGCATTGTTGGATGCGGATAGGGAAAAAAAACGTGCTCGACTCACAACTTAATTTTTTTCAGTTCGAGCATTTTTTTTACATCGGCGTGGTCGCTCCGCATTTCTGTGCCGGTATGTATCTCTGGATCTTTGTATATAAAGAGAGCACCCGTGAATATAGCGTAAACGTCCTTGCTTATCGTGCCAAACGTGGCCGCGTCCCAAAATATGGTTTTTGGTAACCCTACGTTTTCGGGAATTTGGGGATCGGCAACCAAACCCGGGTTTGGGCTTGAGGCTTCCGAAATAAATTCCATTTCAACTTTGCTCCCGGGTTGTGCTTTGACAGTCGAACACAATGCACTAAATTCAATACTGGACAAAATTGAATCTCAGCCCCAAAATTTAAATGGAGGTTTGTACAAACAAATGCTGGAAAAAATGGAGGGAGGCAAGCGCTCCGTGGGGTCGGTGCTGGGAGCGCACGGAACGGAAGTGACCGTTTCAATAAATTCAAATTTGAAGGGGCTCGTTGAAATGGTCAAGGCGGGTTACCTCAACGGTCTCAGTTTGACAACTGTCCGTGGAGAAGACGGAAGCATCAACCCGCTGGAAATGACATTGACCAACACTCCCGCCCGCGGAAACGAGGCGAAGCTGAACTTTGAGTATAAGCGCTACCAACGTCAAAAGCTTATTAGCAAAATGAGCGACGCCCAGGCTGGCACTCCCGTTGTCCCCGTTTCTGGCGACGCGGCTCCGGCCGCCCAGCCGACAAAACTTGAGCTGGCCGTGGCCTCTCTTTCGGAGGAGCACCGCGCCGCCGTTCTCGAGCGCCTTTCTTCGTACGAAACCGCTATGGAGGAGAAGAAGACGTCCTCTGAAAAACAGGCCCAGGAAATTGCGGCGCTTGAACAGCTCAGCAAGGCAAAAGAGGCCGACCGCGACCTTATCCTTGCGCAGTTTCGCACTCTCCAGTCGGCCATGAACGAGGCCGGAGCCACCGAAGACGCGCGGCGGCTCGAGGGTCTTGACACAATGCTGCAGAGCGAAAATAACGCCCTTCGCGACCATGCAACTTCCCAGCTTGTGATGGCTTGCTCTTCTGCCTTCCAACGGCGCTCCGTTGCCGCTCTGCCTCCTAGTGCCGAAACTGCGGCGGAGCCGGTCCAGCCGCCGGCTGCCAAGCGGGCAAAGCACTCCAACAGCACCAGTGCGCCTGCTGACCTCCGCAACCTCCTGCGGTCGAGTTTTTGAAATAGTTATAAACCGGTTTTGCATTTTAATAGTATACACTAGCCATGGCCTATTTAGTTCTTGTGTCTGCGAGTGTTGCAACGGGCATTGTTTTGTCGCATTTCATTTTTGCCGCCGTTTCCGAAATTTCGGTGCATCGAAACTAAAGAAAAAAGATGGAGGGTGGGATTATAGCGGCAATCTCGCTTACGTGCGTTGCGTGCGTCGTTTATCTTGCCGCCATTTACAATCGAGTTCGAAACAACAACAACGCCAACTAGTACTTCATAGTTGACATGTACTGGTCCAGCGCAATTTCTTCCGCGGCTTCTAGGGCAGCTTCCCCTTCCTGTTTTTCCGCTTTGGCAGCCCTTGCCTCTGCATTCCCCACAATGACCCGTGCCACGGTCGTGTGCTCGAAGCGGTCGTAAGTTCCGGTCGGCATGCATCCTTCGGCGGATTTGAACCCAAGCGGACACTCTGAGCATTTCGGCGACCTGTACAGCGTTTTGGCGCGGGAACTCAGGCTTCTCCGACGTATCCGCTGTTTTGCATTGAAATCGGCGTCGCTCACGCCCCTTGGCTGGTACGCAGTTTCGTAGACATTCTCTATGACCAGACGGAGTCTGTCGGCCATTTCCTTGTGGCCGTCAAACTCGAGACCAGTCACCGTAAGCAGCTGTTGCCGGCGCACCTTAAAGTTGTTTGAGTCGTACCACGAAACGGGATCAAGCCGGAGGCACAAAGGGTAATCTTGCGCTTCGGCCAAAACGTCCGCCATTTTGTGCCGTTTCCTCTCTGCAATCGCAATGAGGATGAGTGCCACGCAAATTTCCCTCGCATTCGGCGATTCTCCGTTTGCGTTCTGTGGCATCACTTCAACCAATTCGCCGCTCTCGGCCCTCCGGATAAAGGGCGTGGCTTCTTCTCGGAGAATTCCTGCGGCTCGTTCCCTCACTTCGTACCACATCTGCTTGCTCCTTCCGCGTGCCAGATTAAAGTGGGTTTCGAGCGTGAGGGTCACGACAGACCCCTGTATGGTGCACCCCGGCACTGGCTGGACAACGCCGTCAATCTCAACGTACCGCTGAAGCACGCCCGCGGCAGCCTGTGCTCCGTACACAATGAGCACCTCGGCAAAGGTTTTGTACTCGACGTACCATCCTCCGTCTAAAAAATAGACGCGTGGCATGTGGCTTTCCACAACGCCAAAATGCTTGGCCATCGGTGTCGGCCCAACCTTGACGCCGCCCTCTTTCACGGTTCCCGACGTATCGGGATCGAGCACATTCAGCAACCACCGGTAGTCGCCGGGGTCGCAATCAAGACTCGGCGGGATTCGTTCGGCGCTCATCGGAAGCAGGTCGTCCGGCCGCCCGTACGCCGAAAAGGCGCCATGTTGATCGATGGGAGACGCAAGTTCGGACCACGAAAATCCGGAAAAGGACGAAAGAAGGCTCACCACAATGCCCGCGGGCATCGCAGACCTGGCCATGAGGGTCCGCACATCCCACTTCCCCGGGGCCAACGCGTTCGCTTCGGTTAAAACGATAAAGCGAGAAAACGTTTTGGAGGCGGGGCTGCAGAGCACAACGCTGCCGCTCGACCCATTCGCGGTCAAAATTCCCGGCGCGTGAACCTCAAAAAAAAGACACCGGTAAAGCCCGGGGCCAACCCTGGCCGCCCCCGCCACACTCCCCGGTACCCTGGGGTCATCGGGCCGCACACGCACAAGTCTCATCCGTGGCCGGGGTTCTGGGATCTTGTAACCTATTTTTTTTTAAAAAAAAGCGAATATATTTTTCTTTCGTGTATTATACTGAATCTTTTGTTTTTTTGCTTCAGAACGGGAAGTGTTTTTAAACCGGCCCAAATCCATTACAACTCTGGCTCTTCAGTCATTTCAAGAGCTTCGTTATCGCCCACTTGAACTTCTGAGTTTTCTGCAGTTTCAACCGTATAACTATAATACGGTTCTACAAAAACTTCCGTGGGAGTTCCTTTGTTAGTAAAAGTGTTGCTGGGAATATTTTCCTCCGGGTGAAGAAACGTAATTTGGTATCCTTCTTTCGTATTTGGGTAAACCATAAGGTCACTGTTTGAAATCCACGCTGTATCTCCCCCATAAAACTTTTGATTTTGACCTTCTTTGTGTTTTAAATTAACAACGGTTCTTCCAAAGACCACAACTGGAATGTGAACTATGCCGTGGTGATGCAGTTGGTCGTGCGTCAACGTAACTGCTTCTGCGGCAATTGCAATTCTTCCTGTGGTTTGATCGGCAGGTTTGTCAAAAGTAAACGTGTATTTTGTCCTACTATTTTGTGATAGATTGATAAAAAACACATCGCCGCGATCTATGCCGGAAAAATTTGCACCAACACCACAGGCGCCCGACAACGTAGCAATGGAGGGGCCACCGTGGATTGAATCGGGGGAAAAAGTTGTGGACATGTTGTCTTTACAACAAGCAAAAAAAAATACTTATACTTCCATTCATGGTCTGCCCGACCAAAGCCACAATACCGCAACAAAAACAAAAAGTGTGCTGGCTCCAGCAGCCAAACTTGTGTGTATGTCCACCCCGTAAATTTCATCCGGATTTTGGTGGAGAAGGTAAAGTCCAAAAAAACCTGCTCCGCCCGCCAAAAGCGCTGCATTTCGCATAGAAAATGTTATGTCGTCTTCCATGGTTGCTACAATAACAGCCAATGGAAAGTAATGAATTCCATATGTTCCGATAAAATAAAAAAACAGGCCGTAATCTTCAACCGTTTTGGCCAACAAACTATCCGGCTCGTTGAGTGCGCTCATCGACAAAACACCAAAAACAATAATTGTGGCCACGCTTACAAAAAAAAATGACCTGCCCGCAACCGCATTTTTATCAAACAGCTTTAACGTTATAAAAAGCACAAACAAAAGCCATCCCCAATATGTAAAATGCGTAAAGTTTCCCCTTAAAATCCAAACAACAAGGGCAAGGACAAGTAAAAAAAACCACCAAATCTTTTCTGACATGGTTTTTTTCTTCTCTCTTTTTTAAAAAACAAATTTATAATAGACTTTTGTGTTTCTTGCCAGCCATTTTTTGGCCAAAGTATAAACGGAAAACCCCGCAATCTTTTGAGGAAAAAAAATGCCGCCGTTTTTAATTCTTTTGGGCACTTTTATCGCACCACTCTTTTCGGTGGTTGGCACCTTAATTGAAGCGCAGCGATGAAGCCTCAACGTAAACTGTAGATGGCCAAGTGGATTCGACCGTTGCCCGCATGGTTTCTTCAACAATGGAATCGCCGGAATGGGTGCGCACTGTAAACGGTTCGTCGCTTTCTATGACATTCCACAAACACGTATTGATTTTCTTAACTTTCTCTTGCGCCTCCATCTTTTTGCGTTCCGCCCTTTGTGCGAGAGGAAGTAAACGTTCCGCGGCAGCGCAAATGTTGGCAAATTTTTCCTCATACAAACTGCCCGAAAATTGAGTTTCCAGCCATTTTTTAAGGTCCTCTTTTGTTTCAATTTTGTCAGTTTTGAGCGTGTTTATTGTATCCGTGTTTTGTTGCAACAAGTTTACTGCACATTCCATCATTTCAAACTGCGAATCTCCTCCCTTCAATTTTATTGTCCTTTTTCCATATTTTGCCATGTTGGGCGCCACTTTTTGTACGCGTTCGTTTGGGATATATCCCTTGAGGATTATGCAAGCCGTTTTTTCTAAAGTGACCGATATTCCCATTGCGTAGTCCATCAAATCCTTGCACACTTCCGAATACTCGACGCCGCCCAACGTTTGGCAGGCGTCGGCCGTATCCTTCAATTCTATTGAAAAGGCAAGGCCAAGCATGATATTGGCGGCGTTGTACGTCATCCACGCCTTAAGCTGATGCCTTAATGTGGCGGGGACCATCTTTGGTTGTGCTCAACCTGTAATTTACTTCAAGTGTTTCAAGGACAACAAAAACCAAGTGGGGGGGCTCAAAAATGGTTATTTTCATTTTTCCATTTAATTTCAGTACATTTAAAAAATCCCTGAACCCCAGAATTTTTGTCCAGCATTTTAACTTTATTTTATCTGAGTTGTAAATTGCGCAATTCTGCACATATTTAAGTTGAACTGCCAAGTTATCTAGGTCCCTTTTTTCCAGGGGAAACTTTATGCATTTTTCACAATCTATTCTTGCTGTGTAGCCTAGAATAAAAATGAACGCTAGAGTTCCTTCTCCCCCGCTGTTTTTAACAACGTTGCTACAAGGATCGCCATAAGCAGAAAAATTGCGATAGCCGCCATTTTCCATAGCCGAGTTGTTTTTTTCTGCCTAAAGTATTCCGGTATTACTGTAGACTCCGTCACATATACCAAAAGCCTGGTTTCCTTGGTGTCCGCTCTAAATTCCACGTCTCCAATTCCACAAGCCTGCAAAAAAAAGCGGGGGCGGGGTGCGGCGGGTGTCAACCCAATATTTTTTGGCGAAAAGGGGCACGCGAAAATTAAAAAAAAAATACCGACCAACAGATCTTGCATAAACGGCCCAAAATCCTTTGAAATTTGCGGTAATACAATTTCAAACATTCCAGTCTCGGGATTTTCGGAGCGACAGTAGAACCCCTCGCTGGTCCATTCCTGTTCAATGTATGCTTTTACTTCACTTCCCGCTCCCTGTGAAGTATCCGAAGAACCGAAAGATTCCATGGCGTGCCTGTTTGGTTCTGTAAACTTTTACAGCGAGAACACACAAAGTGAATCCGCGCGACGTCGGAGTTGTCTGTTTTGGCAATGACAGGCATATAATAAGAGCGTTTGGATAACGTTTTTGTGCAGATGCAGCATTTTTTTGTGACGTGCAAAGGTTCCTCTTTAGATTTAGAAAAACACGCCGCACAAACGGGCGTTTGGCCAATCACATTTGTCACATGCGACAAGTACCCGCACATTCCGCATGTTGTTGCCACAGTTGGAACTGGATCTATGTGCCGAATTAATGTTGTTACATAAAATTGGCCAACGTTGACGCGTATGCAATTTTTGCCGCGACACGCAGCACACACGTGAGAGCCGTCCTTCATCAAAATTGTGGATTCTGTAGCCTTGTTTGCCCCTCCTCCCCGTATTCGCGTGCGCAAAGAAAAACAATCTGTGCAAAATATTGCCCACGTCGGCGACGCACTCGGAACATGCGAGGGAATCAATGAGAGGGTCCGGCGTTGTTCAATTGCGTGTTCGTATACCATTGTGCCATTTTGGTTGTCAATTCCGTATTTTTTCAAAAGGTTTGAATCGATTGTATTACTTCGAGGAGCATTTTGCAAAATGTCTCTGTAAATAACTGCCAGTTTTGATTTGGGATCCTTTTCGCCTTCCCCAAACAATGATATCACCGTGTTTTCCGTAAGGCGCCTTTTGTGTTTTACCCCTTCAAAGTAGCATTCCTCCGCAACCTGTTTTCGCTTTGGATTTTTCCGTTTGATTTCCGTGGGCGTTAATGTTTTTGTAGTGTCCCCTTGCAGTGCGGGAATCAACAATCTTTTTACTGCTGTGAATTTTTCAATGCTTACTTTATCAGTGTCAAACTGTGGCGCAAATCCGCCCTTTGACCGCGTCATTCTAAAAATTGGGTGTCGGAAACATGCTTCCCGCACCACAACAATCAGAGAAAACCACAGCGATCTGCTCGGAAGAGTTTCAACAAAATTCGCTATTTGTTGTTCGGGATCCTGGTAAAATTGTATGCGAACTTTTGGCGGACACATTGTGGCTCCTGGCAGCGTTCCAAGAATAACACACCCGCAAAGAAGAAACGCCAGTCCCAGGGGGGACGATTCGTTCGCTTTTGTAAACTGTGCGCGAATATACCGAACCGATTCGGTGTGATTTCCATTGATACACATGCATTTTTCCAATAATTTTGCGCACACAAGCGCCGCTCCGCGTAAATTTGCGCTTCCGCAAAGTGCGCCTGTCATTTCCGTTTCAAACCTGATGCACAGTGCATCGGGGCAAATTAAATCTTTTAGCAACGCTGCCTCTGGTTGAAGCGATTTCGCATAAATTTCCTGCATACTGTTTGCCTCTTTTTTCTGAACGGCCATCAACGCTGCCATGTGTGCTTCGCACCACAGGCCGTGATAATACGCACATTTTTGGGGGTCGTGATCGGCATAAATGCAGTTCAATCTGTCAATAATGGCATTTTCAAGCGCCTTGCCCGAAAGAGACCCGAGGGTGTAAAGACCTCTGTAGAGGTGGGGCTGGGATGAGCCGCAATGCAACCTGTTGGCAAATATTTCAATTGCCTTGGGTACCCATGTGTGCATTACGGCCCCCAGTTTCCCGGGGTCCAAATGAGACTATCCTGTTTTACCCTCAGTCCACGCTCCGTCCCTTTTTCGTCAATGTAATGGTCATAAACAACCTCAAGTGCGGATTCTCCGTCATTTTTAAGAGGGTGGCCGTCAACAATGCAGGCCGTGCATATCTGCGGCGTTTTGACGGGGCTGACTGCAATGTACCTTTCCAGGTAACCCCCCGCACAATTCACAAGGTTGGTGAACGGGGGCTGAATTGCCGTAAATCTCCGCAGCTGTTCTCCGGAATTGACAATTTTGTTGTTTGAGCCCAGAGCAATCGCTTTGCATTCAGCGCGCAAACACAGCAAACAGAGCGCCGAGGACCCCATTTCTTCAATGACCAGCTTTGCCCTTTCCGGTGACTTCATTGCCTCGGTGTGTTCCGTCATTGACATGTAAACCGGCAGCGCGCCCGGTGCCCCAAACAAAAGCGACGCACAGCACGCCTGGTCGCCGTGTGCACATTTTGGGGGCTCTTGCCCCCCAGCGTAACTCCGATTAAAGTACAACATCTCGTTGTCGTGTTCGGTCGTCGACACGGGGGGCTTTGCGTAACCAGCCTTGTCGCTGATCAGGGGAATGTTTTCCCCAAGAATTTTGAGTCCTTGTTCCAACATTGTCCTCCTTTGGTTGACGTTTCTTGGCGCAAGAAGAAGCGGCTTTGCGTGGTTCACAAATGCAGCGTCGCCCTCGCAAACCCAATTACTGAGGGCATTGCGCACGTTTGGGGCAAGCTTGTCAAGCTGTGACGACAAAGTTTGGGGGGGCATCATGCCCGGTTTACCGCGGGGCCGGATCAAACTTCCAAGTGCCCACGTATCATTTTGGTCTTTTCTGGTCGGCCTTGTTTTTGCGCCCCAAAAAAGTGCCGTTTCCAAAAATTCAACCGGGTCTTTTGCCATGCGCGTCGTGAGCCATCCCTCACGGGTGCCCATCTCCGGTTGTGAAGTGAATGCCCCATTATAAATTGTACTTTTTTTAAAAGGGTGCGGGGATTCAAATAACTGTTTGGTCGGAAAAAAATGTTTACCGACAAAACTTTTACGGGTTTGAAAAATGTAAATTCTACCGAAGCCAATCTACTTGAAAGTGTAAAAAAAGTCGGTAAATCCGGTTTGCGGAAAACAAGACACTTTTTTACGACCAGCAAAGAGGCAAAATTCTGGAACAATCTGCCGGACGTGCTGGAAAGCAAATTCAATTCTGCATTTTCCGCGGATACTGCGCTGCACAAAACGCACGTCCAGGACATGGAAGATGAAATCTTGGCGGAAATTAACACGTTCAAATCGGCAAAGAGCGCGTATGAAGACGCCCAAAAAGTATACGACGCACAGAAGGGAAAAACGGACACTCTGACGGCCTCGAGTGATGATTCGGAAAAACACAAAAAGGAAAAAAGGAAAGCGGAAAAACGCGAGGCAAATTTGGGAAAAACTCTTAACAATTCCAAAAATAAATTTGACGCTGCCAAAAGAAAATTGGAAGTAATAAAAACCCAGAATTTTTTGCAGAGAGCCGAACTAATGTTTGACGAGACGGTGGATTTGGGTGACAAGGCCGCAGAGACAACATTGAATGAAATTAAATCCAAGCTTGAAGAAATAAGCACAACTTTTATGGCCACGCAACGTCTGGCCCGTGAAACGGCCAAAACGGAGGCAACTGGGGCCATTCAACAAATGTTAACCGAAGTCGACCAGCTTCTTCAATAGAATGGGCACCTTAAAATTTAAGATAAGAGAGTTTTGGCAATTTGCGACCCGCACCATCTTTCTTCATCTTTTGATCTCTTAATATAAAACGCAATGAGCCTTCCCGCCTTCCCCATCACCGCCGTAAATGCCGGATTACATTTGTACGCGTCAAGGCCCCCGTCCGCAGCGGCAATTATCGCCCTCT
>Ga0315315_10006903_pt1 | contig 10500 bp, 9 predicted proteins | sample M140m3416metaG_FD_203699 | JGI IMG/M metagenome (GOLD analysis project Ga0315315, IMG submission 203699) | Ammonia-oxidizing marine archaeal communities from Monterey Bay, California, United States - M1 40m 3416 | ecosystem: Environmental > Aquatic > Marine > Intertidal zone | place: USA... | reverse complement strand
GCCGCCGGGAGGCACGACTCCGTATCCGTGTTGCTCGACTTTCGACTTCGCGGTGTCGACTTCGTAGATCACGACTTTGTCCATGCCGAGGTCCGGGACAAACGCAAATCGTTCGTCCGGAGAAAATCCCGTCCAGTGAGCGTGCGAGGCGTTCTGGCGAGTGCCAGTGACTTTCGAACCGGCTCCGTGCTTGACGATTTGAGTACGCTCTTTGATTGATCCATCTTTGTTAACGGAAAAGACGGCTGTCGAACCGGCGCCGTACTGCGCGGTCAGAATTGTTCGACCTGTTGAATCGATCGAAACGTGAGCCGCTCCGCCATCGCCGATCTCAACAGCGTTCTGAAAACTGAGCGTCGCTTTGCCTTTAGTTTTCTTAATCTCGTAGGCCGCGACGACCGCTTCACCTTCGAGACTTCCGACAGCGTAAATGTGCTGGCCGTTCGGGTGCATGGCTAAGAAACCTGGACGACCGATTTCCGCTGCGAGTTCTGACTCCGAAAGTCGTCCCGTCTTTAGATTCAGCGTGCAATGGTAAATCCCCTTGCTCGGCTTACCGCCAGTCCCAATCCAGACATCAATCGATACAGGTTCGTCCGCGGCGGACAATGAAGCTGCATTCAGACCAACCAGTACGGCAGGCAGGACACACAGCAACGCAACGGCAGCACGGTCAATCAAAGTCAGCACGGCACTTCTCCTTAGTGGTTGAATTTGCAGGGGCGTCAAATCATGACGACGCGGCCCCGCATCATTCAACACAGTGCGAAGGATTGACTGCAACTACCTTCCGCAGGCGCCGCAGGCTGCATCAGTCGCTCCGCACGTTCCGCTGCCGCAACATTCGGCACACGGTCGTTTTTTCTGCATCGTGAAGGTGCCGTGGTCTTTGTTCTCGGCCGAATAACCAGCGATGAAGTCGGTCGCGGTCGCATTACCGCTGTAGGTGTACAAGCCACCAGATAACCAGCCGAGATCGGCCTCACCCTGCAGCGCGTACGCCGTACCGTCATCGGTCACGAGTAGCGGCAAATCAAATTCAAACGGAATAACGGCCGCGTATGTCGCGTGAAAATGCGCGTCATAGTAGCCCTCGCCCTGCTTAGTGATGATCGCTCGTAAGCCACCGTGGTGTCCGTTGTAGTCGCTTTGCCAGGCTCCTTCCCAACAGCCGGCCAACTCCTGCTCAGGGTACGCATAACGATTCGCGGCCTGCCATTGTCGTTCAAAACTGCAGCCCGTCAGGATTACTGACAATGCGACCAGAACAAAAGCAACTGACAGACGAATCGCCGGTGCCATTGCCGTATTTCCCGTCTTAAACCGAGTCGAAGATACAGTCATTACCATAATCGTCGAGCCACTAATCTCATCGATAATCGTCTGAAAGCGTCAGCATTAATTCAGGTCCATCCGTGTCTACGAACCCTTCACGCTCGCCGCTGACTACCGCGGTGTCCCTCCCAATCGATCGGAAAAAACGGAGTGACCCCATTAATACCCAGCCACCAATCATCAAACACCCCCCATCACCCCTGTTCTTCCATACCTGCGAAGTCGGTGCCGTCGATTACTACCAACGACGATCGTCGCAATTGACCGCGTCTGTACTAAACAGTAACTATTACTGTCTATCGGAGGCCGATCCGAAGTAGGACGGACTGACTTGACTGACCGGCCCCCTTGACGATTCCCCATCATTAGCCGCGTCTCGCCGTTCTGGCGGGAACTTGGAAGCCATGCCGCTGAAAGTCGCTGACCCATCGAGCGAGCCGACTCTTAATCTTACGCCGATGATCGACATCGTTTTTCTGTTGATCATCTTTTTCATGGTCGGAACTCAGTTCACCGAGCAGGAACGTCAATTCGACGTGCAGGTTCCGTCCGTCAGCGACGCTCCGCCATTGACCAGCCGTCCCGACGAAATCGTCGTCAACGTCGACGCCGAAGGTCAGGTTTCGATTAGTGACGAGCAGCTAAGTATCGCCGCGCTTGAACAGCGGCTCAGTCAGGCTCGCGACAACTATCCGGATCAGTCAGTCGTCGTGCGAGGCTCGGGGCCCGATCCGTATCAGAATGTGATGGACGTGCTGACCGCGTGTCACCGCGCGAAAATCAGCCACATTTCGCTCGCCAATCAGCTTCGAGAATCGCCATGACTCTGGCAGCCATCGAATTTGTCGAGTGGCTGGCTTCAACCTTCGGCTCAACAACCGAAGAAGTCGAAGTGGCGTTGTGGGTCTCGCTGCTCGCGGGAATGCTGTTCGCAACGATCCACTTCATCACAATGATGGTGACCAAGTGGGGCGACAGCGATCCGACCGGCAAAGCATTTATGTGCTCGGTGCTGCTGCACCTGTCACTGGCTTTCGGAGCGGTCGCCGTTTCTCCGCCTGAGCAACTCGTGATGGCCAGCGTTGAGAAACCGTTTCAGATTCGGAAGATTCTCCTCGAAGGTGAAGAGCCGATCGAAGCCGACACTTCCGGCAACACTCCCGTCTGGGAAAAGGTGCTCAGCAAGCCGAATCAGCAACTCTCACGCAGCGATCACGCGCCGATGGAATTCGAACCGCTCGAAAGTCCGGAACGGCTTCCCGAGCCGATCACGCGACCTGACATCATGATCCCTGACGCAAGGTCGCTGCCTGAACTTGAAGTCTCGCGGCCCGAACCTCGCGACTTTGGAAACACCGGACGAAAAATCGAATCGGCAGCCCCCCGGACAGTCAACGACTCCACCGCCGAAGCCAGGCCTGACATAAACGTTCCATCGCTGTCATCGATTAAACGCACCGTTCGCGAAAGCGGCCTCAAAGATGTCAGCGTCAAACGGACTCCGAATCGAGGTTCCGTCGACAAGATTGCTCCAGACTTCAACGCCACTCGACAGCTCGCGAAGATCGACACGACCGTCGACCCGACTTCGTTCCTCGAACGAGGCGTCACTGACGAGCCGATCAAACGCCGCACTGCCCCTGCTCCGTCAACGCTCCAGGAAAAAACAGCCGGAACAGTTGCCGAGAACTCGACCAGCGGTTCGGCCAGTGGCGGAGCGACAACTCCTAAGTTCAGCCGCCTGCGAACACGGACTCCGAAAATGGAAGAACTCGGCGGCATCGAAAGATTTCGGCCAGACCTGACTCCCCAAACGGAAACTCCGTTGCCGTCGCCGGTCGTCGCCGTTCGCAGCGGACCGCCGAGCCCGTTCCCGACAGACGCTCCGCAGCCGAACGTAATTCGGCCGAACTTTGAATCGGTCGATCCAAGCGTCACGACCAAGATTCCTCCGACCTACCGCCTGCGATCGCTGGCTCGGCGACAGGAAACGGCTCGTCGATACGGAGGCACCGAAGAGTCTGAAAAAGCGGTCGAGACAAGCCTGCAGTGGCTCGCGCTGCACCAGAATCCGGCCGGGTACTGGGATGCGGACGGCTTCTCGGGAATGTGCCCGGACGGCGATCGCTGCACCGGTCGATCAGGCCGAATCAAAATCGACGAAGGCAAAGTCGACCGATTGAACGCCGGACTGCAGGCTGATGCCGGTGTGACGGGGCTGGCGATTCTGGCGTTCCTCGGAGCGGGCTACACGCACGAAGAAGGCCAGTACGCTGACCAGGTTGACCGAGCGTTGAGATGGCTGGTCCGCGAGCAATCTTCGAACGGCTTCTTCGGTGGCAAGGCAACTCGGTATGCGAAAATGTACTGCCACGCCATCGCTACTTACGCCATGGCCGAAGCGTTGGGCATGCAGACTGACCGCTCCAACGACCGCCGACTCCGCATCCCTCTGACCAAAGCCGTCGCATACATCATTGATGCCCAGAACAAAGATGACGGAGGCTGGCGATACCTCAAAGGGCAACGCAGCGACATGAGCATGTTCGGCTGGCAATTGATTGCGCTGAAAAGTGCCGAAATTGCCGGCGTTCAGGTTCCGGTTGCAACGCGTCAGGGACTTATCAAGTTCCTGCGCGATCGCAGCCTCGGGGATCGCAAAGGACTGGCTGCTTACCGAGTGCTCCCGCCGGAGTTCGATCCTCTTCCGCCTTCGCCATCAATGACGGCCGAAGCCTTGTTCTGCAAACAGATGCTCGGGCTGAACCGGGCCAATCCACAAAGTCTGGAAGCGGTCGAATACCTGATGGACAGGCTTCCAAATCGGCAGTCAGAAGACCTCTACTACTGGTACTACGGAACGCTGGCGATGTACCAGTACGGCGGTAGCGAATGGCGAGCATGGAACACCGCCCTGCGAGACCACCTCGTTGACGACCAGCGAACGACCGGCCACGCTGCCGGAAGCTGGGATCCCAAAGCTCCCTGGGGGCCATACGGAGGCCGAGTCTTCTCGACAGCTCTCAGCACGCTTTGCCTGGAAGTCTATTACCGCTTCCTGCCGCTCTATCAGATCAGCGACGAACTTGAACGAGCCGGCAAATAAGTACGCCTCTACCGCATCTGAAAAGCACTGAGAAGCAAATTCTTCGCAGAGTTCGTCTCGACGCATCAGCGCAACACCTGAACCACCGGTACGGCAAGACACACCCTGCAGATCTGCCCCGGAATTCACGGAGACAGCCGAACGCTCTCCATTGAGAACTGTGTGCCCTGAGTGGCTCAGAAAATCTACTGAGTGCTGCTGCACCATAGCCTCTGTAGTAAATTCCCTGCTGATCGAGCAGTTGCTAACCTGTGAACTCACTTCGAAACTGTCAACTTCACTAGGGCACTCACCAGGAAACTTCATCGATGGCTAGCAAAAGAATTCTGATCGTGACGGGCGATTACGTCGAAGACTACGAAATCATGGTGCCGTTCCAGGCGTTGCAAATGGTCGGCCATGAGGTTCACGCTGTTTGCCCTGACAAGAAAACCGGCGATCAAATCCGCACCGCCGTGCACGACTTCGAAGGCGATCAGACTTACACGGAAAAACCAGGGCATAACTTCACGCTCAATGCCACTTTCGATAATGTAAACGCCGCTGACTACAGCGCCCTGTTGCTGCCTGGAGGCCGTGCTCCCGAGTACCTGCGTCTTAACGAGCAGGTACTGAATGTTGTCCGGCAGTTCGCTGAAGACCGAAAACCCATCGCCGCGATCTGTCACGGAATTCAGTTGTTGACTGCCGCAAACCTGCTTCAAGGTCGAAGCTGCACTTCGTACGCTGCATGTAGCCCGGAAGTGAAACTCGCTGGCGGAACTTATGTCGAAACGGCCGTCGACAGCGTGCATGTTGACGGGAACCTGATCACGGCTCCAGCCTGGCCCGCTCATCCAGCCTGGCTGGCCGCGTTCCTTAAACTTCTCGATGCCTGATTCGTGACGGCCTTTCAGATATCAGAGAACTTCTTAAATCGGTATTTTCAAACCCACATTAACCAAAAGGGCCAATCTCCTGGTCAACCCACAGCTTTTCATTGGAGGAGCAGTTGCCATCCTCTGCACCGCCGCTCTTCGATATGACGAGTGGTTCATCCATCAAACTTCAAAAGGCCGGTGGCTGGCCAGAACGTTCGGTGAGCGGAAGGCCGTGCGACTCTGGCAGTTCCTGCTGGCCACCGGCGCCGCCTTCGGACTCTGCCTGGCAATTGGATACGTCAACCCGATGATCTGGAACGAATGACTTACGTGCTGACAATTCCGGTAATTCACCGACAGCCTGGTACAAAACTGGTAAAAACCAAGCGGTCTCAGGCTGTTCAGGCGCACGTTGACACACTTAGGCATCCACCTATAATCTTGCTACTCCGCTGTATTTAGAGCAAATCTCACGTGACCACAGGCGAACCTGAGACGTTGGGTCGGGTTCCGACAAAAGTGTCAGTAATGGCATCTACTGAATGGCTGACGCGGTCACGTTTAACATTACAAACTGGGGAACGACACAATGGCACAGGAATTCAAAGACGCCTCTTTTGAAGAAGACGTTCTGAAAAGTGACACCCCGGTACTGGTTGATTTCTGGGCTCCGTGGTGCGGGCCTTGCCGCATGCTGGCTCCGACTGTCGACGCAATTTCAGAAGAATACGAAGGCAAAGTTAAGGTCGGAAAAGTCAACACCGACGAAAATCCACAAATCGCCACTCAACACCAGATTAACTCAATTCCCACGATGATGATCTTCAAAGGCGGCGAAGTTGTTGAGCGGATGGTCGGCGCACTGCCTAAAGAAAAAATCACTGAGAAGCTCGACGCACACCTGTAACCTACGGATCAGCCTACATATCGACCGCCCTGTGCTCGTGCTGAGCGAGGGTGAGTCTTCCAGACACTAACTCGCCGCAGGGAAAGGATTCCCGGAATGAGCGAGGAATTCCGCTCTCCTCATCAGCCTGATGCATGGTCGTCCGTCCCTGCCCCGCCCCAGACAACTGGCGGCAACGCAGAGCTGGACAATCTCGAAGAAGATCTGCTAGTTCAAACTGCGGAACTCGTCGAGCAGGTCCAGAAGCAACTGGCCGATCTGAATCGTCGCGAGCAGGCATTAAATGCTCAGACAGGGCAGCTCGAACAAGACAGCCGCGCGTTCCGACTGGAAAAGCAGGCACACGAGCAGCAAGTCCTGGACAAACAAGATCGGCTGCGCAGCATCCAGCAGGAGCATGACGCGCGAAGAGCGGACTTCGACGATGAGCAGGCCACAATGGCTGAACACGCGGCGACCGTTGAGCGCGACCGAACTGAACTGAACGAGCAACGGGAGCGACTCCGGCAGGAAGTACAGGCCGAACTCGAAGAACAACGTGCGGTACTGCTGGAGTCCATCTCCAAATCCGAAGCTGAGCGACAGGAGTTTTCACAATCGCAGCAGCGTCTGGTCGACCAGGAAACCGAACTGCGAGAAACTCTTGAACGCGAGCGACGGCAGCTCGCTGAACAGCAAGCCCGAATGGTCGCGCAACTCGAAACCGAGCAGCAATCGATCGCTCAGCGTTTAGAATCTGAACGACAACAACTCGCTGACGCAATCACCACGGAGTCATTAACCGACGAGATAGTCGCCGAGCGAACCCTTCTTGCCCGCGAACGGGAAGCCCTGCAGGAATCGATCGATGATTGGCAGCAGCAGAAGCTGAATTCTGAAACAGATCTGAAGCGACGACAGGACCGCCTTGACGATGAACACCAGCGTTTCCAGCAGGAGATCGACGAACTCCGACGCCGCACGTGGGAAGAGATCGAGCAAGAGCAGACCGAACAGCAGCGTCGAGCGCATGTCGAATTCGAAAAATTAGAAGAACAGCGGCACACTTTGGAAGCCGAGCTAAGAAAGCAGCGAGCGTTACTCGAAAGCCGGATCCGATTTCAGCAGGATCACCTGGAACGTTCACGCGAGGAACTGGAACAGGCTCGAGACGAATTTCGCAGCGAATACCAGCGAGCCAGACAGCGACTGGAAAACCTTGTTCAAATCCAGCGACAACGCGACCGACAACTTTCACGACGGCGTGTCATTCTCGAAGAGCTGAAACATTCGCTCGAACGTCAGCAAAGCACGCTGTCAAAAATTCAGAAATCTGTCGACGAACATGCGGCGCGTGAACGCGAGCGACTGACAGCAGAGCGACAATCCTGGGAACTTAAAGTTCAGACACAGACCACTGAAAACCGCAGGCAAGCTGACATGATGTCGCTTCATGCCGAGAATCTGGAGAAGCGGCGTGACCGCCTCGACCAACTCCGAGAGGACCTTGAGACGCGACATCAGGACCTGCTTCAAACTCAGATTGCCATCAACGAGGCGTGGGCTCAGATGGCCCACGTGACCGGCGACGAAGGAGCGAAAGACCGAGTCGAGCAGGCTCGTGAACAACTCGCTGACTACATCCGAAATCTAAGAGACGGACTCAACCAGCAGCGACGCGAACTCGACGAGGCACGCGCGCAGTTTGAGTCTCAGAAAGAAACTTTCCGCGGTGAGAAGCAGCAGCTTACGGACTGGGTCGCCAATCGAGAGTCACATCTGCGACGCCACGAAGAACAGTTACAAACACAGTTCACACAGATCGAAACCCAGGAAACGGCCTGGCAGCAGTCACGAGACACCTGGCAGCGGGAACGTCTTGAAGCAGAGCGAATCATCCGCGATCTGCTGGCACAACTGTCACTGTCCAACGATTCGAACATCAGTGGTGCAGATTTCAGCGGACTTCCTGAAACTCCAGGCTTGCTCGCGCTGTCACGTTTCCTTGAGAATAATGCAGCGTAGCACGCCCCTGAAACAACAGGTGCCGGGCGTTCCGCGCAGCTTGCGTGTCACTGCTTCACGCGACGTTGCAATATGTCGCGTCGCTCCCTGCAGAAGATTCGATTTCGCCGGTTCACTCATCCGCCATGGAGCCTTGTCATGCGTAACCAATCGTCTCACCAGGTAACAGCAACCTTGCTCCTGACAGTGCTGCTACCGGCAACTCTTGTCCTAACGATTGCGTCCACGCACTCAAACGGTGCCGACGACAAATATCGTTTGACGCGAGCAAAAATGGTAGCTCAGGACGTTGCCGGAGAAGGAATCACCAATCGACTGGTTCTTCAGGCACTAAACACTGTGAAACGGCATGAGTTTGTGCCGTCGAAACTTTTTCGCGAAGCGTACATCGATAAAGCTCTGGCGATCGGCTATCAGCAGACAATCTCACCACCGTTCGTCGTGGCTTACATGACGGAAGCACTTGACCCCAAACCAACTGACAAAGTGCTGGAGATCGGGACAGGGAGCGGTTACCAGGCAGCCGTTCTGGCAGAGATCGTCAAAGAGGTCTACTCGATCGAGATCGTACCGCAACTCAGTCGCGAGGCCGGGCGCCGGCTGAAAAAACTGGGCTACGACAATGTGTATACACTCGCTGGAGACGGTTACAAAGGCTGGCCAGAACACGCACCGTTCGACCGAATCATCGTCACATGCTCGCCAGAAAGTGTGCCGCAACCTCTGATCAATCAGCTCCGCGAAGGCGGGCGAATGATCGTGCCACTAGGCCAACGCTACCAGCAGATCTTCTACCTGTTCGAAAAGAAGGACGGCAAACTCGTTCCTGAGCGTCTTATCCCGACACTATTCGTACCAATGACCGGCGCATCAGAAGATCGTCGTCGAGTACTGCCGGACCCTGCGAACCCCCAGATCATCAACGGAAGTATGGAGATCGACGACAACGACGACGGTAAAGTCGACAGTTGGTACTACCAGCGTCAGGCCGAACACGTGAAAGGCGACGCTCCAGAAGGAGACTACTTCGTCACGTTCCAAAACGAAAAACACGGCCGACCGTCAAGAATGATGCAGGGAGTGGCCATTGACGGACGCAAGATCGCTTTTATTAATCTTTCGCTTGACCTGAAACTCGAAAACATCCGTGCCGGCAGTGAGGAATGGGAAAAGCCGGCTTTCTACATTCACTTCTACGATAAAATTCGTCGCACACTCGGAGACTTCAAGGCTGGCCCCTGGCTGAGGTCTCAGGACTGGGAACGGACAGGGCGGCGTATTCCGGTTCCGATCGGCACACGCGAAGCAATTCTACGCATCGGCCTGAACGGCGCCGCTGGGACAATGAGCGTCGACGACCTTAGACTGTCGTTCATTCCTCGATAAATTCAGTCAGCATGCTCAACAACCTGCGGTGTCACATCAACTCGGGTCGGTATTCCTGAACTTCCATTGCCGAACAGTTCAACTCGATAGGCCCGGTTGCGACCGCTGTGTTTAGCACGATAGAGACACTGGTCTGCTGAATGAAGCAAGTCGTTAGCGTTCAGCTGGTTAAGACCGGAACAAATGACTGATGCACCAATCGATAAAGATGTCGGCACATGCACATCGTTGAATCGTAGATCTAAAGACCGGATTGATTCCTGCAATCGGCGAATCGGTAGATCAATATCTTCGACACTGCATCCACAGGTCACGGCGACAAATTCGTCTCCGGCGTAACGAGCAACCAGATCGTATGAACGAAACTGTTTCTGGCAGCACTGAGCAACCGCGGCCAGCACCATGTCACCCCGAAGATGCCCGAACGAGTCGTTGACCTGCTTGAAATAGTCGACATCAATGATCAACAGACCAAGTGTTAAGCCAAGACGCGACGCCCTTTGCCACTCTTCCTGAAACCGTCGCTCGAAATGAGCGAAATTAGGAAGACTGGTTAACGCATCGGTTGCCGCACGAGCCAGCGCCGGTTCCAACTAAGCAGAACATCTTCATTCGTCATCAAAGCAAGTAGATCCGAACCGTCTCGTATCGAAACGCAATCCATTTCGAACGCCAGACTTAGATTCAAAGATTCACCTTTGTCAGTAGGCGTTTCTTTCAACTCCAACGCCACCGAGATCAGGGACTCAACGGCCCGATGATGCCAGGCCGTCAGTCCTGCATCGGATGTCGTTCGCATGGCATTCTGCAAGTCATCCGCAGAAACGATTCCCAACAAACCGCCTGCCGAATCCTGTACAAGCACATGCTGAGTTTCGTGGCGAGCGAAAACCTGCGCCAGC
>Ga0315315_10006901_pt1 | contig 10500 bp, 12 predicted proteins | sample M140m3416metaG_FD_203699 | JGI IMG/M metagenome (GOLD analysis project Ga0315315, IMG submission 203699) | Ammonia-oxidizing marine archaeal communities from Monterey Bay, California, United States - M1 40m 3416 | ecosystem: Environmental > Aquatic > Marine > Intertidal zone | place: USA... | reverse complement strand
ACTCATAAGCCTGGGGTCGGCGGTTCGAATCCGCCTCTCGCTACCAATATTTAATTGAAGTATTTTTTTAATTTTAAATAATTTTTAAATCTTACTAAAAAATTATTAGTGAAAAAAATCTTTCTTATTATTTTTCTTAATATTGGAGTTTTATTTAGAAATGAATATTTTTCATTAATTAATTTTGATATTCTGGGAAAATAATTTGTTTTATACATATCATACATGTCTTTTAAATTTTTAGTTTGATTATAAAGAGATATATTATCTAAACTTTTCTCTTCATCAATTTTTAAAGCTACTACCGACTCATAAAATGCAATTGAGTATATTTTATTTTTAAACTTATTCTTTGTTTTAATATTTGTACCTGGAAATCTTGAGTTCATTACGTCAATAAGATGTTTTGAGTAATTTATGAACGAATATTTTGAAGGATTACCGTGTTTTTTTAAGTAGCTTGCGTGAGTATCTTCAACTAATAGAATTCCTCCATCTTTTATATTTGGAATTGTTTTGTTGAGAGTAATTATTTGTTGATCATTATCGTGACCACCATCATCTATCAAAATGTCGACTTTGCCAATTTTTGAATAAAAATTTTCCCAAAACACATTGCTGGATTGACTTCCAATAAAAATTTCAAATCCGTGTTTTTCAAGTTGTTTTGCATTTGGGTTTAAATCTACACCAATAATTCTAGCTTGATCACCAAAATACTCTCTCCACATAAAAAGAGATCCGCCATGTAAAACACCTACTTCAACAAAAGTAATTTTTTTCCCAACGTACCCAGATAATAAATCCTCATAAACTTGAAAGTAATTTGCGCATTTAAGCGACTCATTTTCAAGATTTTGGTAAATTTTAAATAATCTGGAATTTGAATTTATTTTCAGTCTTCCCTGTGGTAGATTTTTTAATTTAGTAAGCATTAATTTATAATTAGTATTATATAATATATCTTTCCACAATAAATTATGAAAATAAAAATGTATTGCATCACGATTAATGAAAATCATTATGATAAAATTCGAAAATTAGGTTATATACCAGTTGGTCTTGGAGATAAGATAAAATCAAACAATTTTCTAAGCGATAAAACGGGTAAAAATATTTCAAGCAAAAATCCATTTTTCGGTGAATATACTTTTCATTATTGGCTATGGAAAAATAATATTGAAGCAAATTCGAACAATATATGGGTAGGTTTTTGTCAATATAGGAAGTTTTGGTCACAAAAAAACAATCCTAACTATGATAGCTTTGAATTATTCAAAAATTCAATTTTACATAGTATACCGGATAATCTTGCTAATTATGATTCCATTTTAGGAGAACCAATTTTTATTAATAATTTTAAATTTACAAAATTTTTAAAGAAAGGATTTTTTACCATTTTGAAAAAACCAAACTTACTTTTTAATAAAAATAAACGAAATATTAAATTTCACTTTGATTTAATGCATGGTAGTGGAAATTTAAATAGAGCAATTAAATTGTTGGAAGACAAAGAGCAAAAAGATTTTCAAGAATTTGTTAATACAGAAGTATCATTTAATCCTCACAATATGCTTATTTGTAAGTCAAATAAAATTTTGAATAAATATTATGAGTCAGTATTTCCTTGGCTTCAGAAATGTGAAAAAGAATTTGGTTTTGATTTAGAAGGCTACGGTTTGAAAAGATTATATGGTTTTCTGGCTGAAAGATATATGTCATATTGGTTTAAAAAATATACTAAATTTGCAACGCTACCGATCATCTTTAAAGATATTAGTGATTTTAATTAAAGATACTTATATTTTTTTTTGAATTGATCTAAGGTAAGTAAATTTTTGTCTTTTTTCGAAACTATCATTTTTTTAGTGGGCATATTATATTTTAAGTTTGTATCACTGTAAATTATTCCACTTTCAAATTTTGGATTGTAATAGTTATCAAGTTTATAATATATTATATTTTCTTTTGTGTAACTGTAATAGGCGTGTGCAAATCCTGCTGGAATAAAAAGACCTAAAGCATTTTCTTTAGATAAAATAATACTAAAAACTTTTCCAAAGGTTTTTGAATTTTTTCTAAGATCAACAACAATATCAAGAATTTTTCCTTTAACAACGTTAACAAATTTGGACTGTTTATTTTTGAGCTGGAAATGAAAACCTCTAAAAACATTTTTTTTTGATGTCGTGCAATATTCAAAAACAAATTTTTTTTTTAAGTTCTTATTATTAAAAGTTTCTCTTAAATTTCCTCTGGAGTCTTTATTATTTTTTTGTTTTACAATTAACAAGTCTTTAAATTTGGTTTTTTGTATAATCATTTTTTTAACATTTTTTTTAATTTGTTTAAATTCATATCTGTCCTTTTAGGAAATTCACCTTTTGAAAAAATTTTTTTTATCTTTTTGTTTTTCTTTTTTGCAAAATTAAAAACTGTTTGGCTAGGTCCACCTACATTAATTACTCCCTTTTTGTAAAGAATTTTCATTATTATTTTTGCTGCGTCTTCTTGAAATATAAAATTAGTTTTTACATTAGCGTATGCTTTTTTATGAACAAAAGGTTTTTGCGTCATACATAGTCTGATTATAAGAGAATTTTTGTACATTTGGACAGCACATTCACCTCCCAATTTAGACCATGAATAATTATTCCAAGGCAATAAAGGATCTTCTTCATTGTAATTTCCTTTTTTTCCAGGATAAACATAACTTGTAGAAAGATAAATTAACTTAACACCTCGTTTTGATGCCTCCTTAACTAAATTACAAGTTCCAATGATATTTAAATCAATACTTTTATTTATATTTTGATCATGAATTTTCATGGGCCTTGATAGTCCAGCAAGATGAAGAATATGAGTTGGTTTATATCTTTTCAAGTTTTTGGAGATTGAACTTGTAGATAAAATATTTAATTGTTTTTTATTCCTGTAAATTAGTTTTTTATTCAATTTTTGAAGAACTTTTCCAAATCTTCCATCAGAACCTGTGACAATAACTTTTGGCATTAACTTATAAGTGACTTTAGATATTTTGAGTAGTTACAATTACCATAAAAATTTATAGCATCTTTAATTTGTTTCCTATTAATCCAATTGTTATTTAGAGCAATTTCTTCTAAACAAGCAATTTTTAACCCTTGTCTATTTTCAATTGTAGAAATAAAATTTGAAGCATCATAGAAATCATCAATGTTTCCAGTATCTAACCAAGAACCTCCTCTTCCTATTAACTCAGCACTTAACTTATTTTTCCCTTTATAAATATTTAATAAATCTACAATTTCTAATTCACCTCTCTTTGAAGGCTTAAGTTTTTTTGATAACTCAATAACTTTGTTATCGAAATAATAAAGGCCAGTAACTGCAAAATTTGACTTATTTTTTTTTGGTTTTTCAATTAATTGTACTATTTTTTTATTTTTATTTAATACTGCCACTCCGTAAAGATGTGGATTTTTTACTGGATGTATAAAAATTTTTGCACCAGATTTTAAATTTATATTTTTTTTTAATATTTTGGTTAAACTTTGTCCGTAAAAAAAATTATCTCCTAGAATTAATGAAACATCATCTTTCCCAATAAATTTTTCACCAATTGTAAAAGCTTGAGGTAAACCTTCTGGCTTAAGTTGCTCTTTATATTCAATTGATACACCAAAATTATTTTTTTCTGGAAGAATTTTTCTGAATTGATTAAGTTGACCTTTATTTACGATGATAAGTATCCTTCTTATTCCCGCTAACATCAAAACTGATAAAGGATAAAAAATAAGAGGTTTATCGTATAGAGGTAAAAGTTGTTTATTGACTGCTTTTGTTAATGGACTCATTCTGCTTCCTATACCACCGGCTAATATAATTCCTTTTTTAATCATATTCTTAAACCTAATCTTTTATCAAAATCTTTGATTGAAATATCTTTTAGAAATTTTTTATTATTAATATACCAAATTATTGTTTTTTTAAGTCCTTCCTCAAATTTAATTTTTGGTTTCCATTTAAATGATCTATAAATTTTTTTATTGTCCAATGCATATCTAAAGTCATGACCAGGTCTATCTTTAACAAACTCTATCTTAGTTTTTTTTCCAATTTTAATATTTAAGCTCTTACAAGTCGCCAATATTTTTTTTACTAAATCAATATTTCTCAAATTTAATCCAGACCCCACGTTGTAACTTTCACCATTTTTACCTTTTAAATATAGCTTGAATAAGGCCGCACAATGATCATCGACATGTATCCATTCTCTTGAATTTTTACCTTTGGCGTAAATTGGAAGAGCTTTATTGTTAAAAATGTTTGAAATCATTTTTGGAATTAATTTCTCAGGAAATTGATATGGTCCGTAATTATTACAACAATTAGATATTACAGCTTTTAATTTGTAAGTTCTTACGTAAGATTTTACTAAATGATCTGCACTAGCTTTTGATGCAGAATAAGGTGAACTAGGATCGTATTTATAATTTTCATCTGACCTTAGTCCTCTAGGTATATCACCATAAACTTCATCAGTGGATACATGAATTAACTTGGGAGTAATTTTTTTTTTTTGTAAAAATCTTAATGACTCAAGTAAATTAAAAGTCCCGATGATGTTTGAATCAATAAAATTATCTGGGCCATCAATAGATCTGTCTACATGTGTTTCAGCTGCTAAATTGAAAATTGCCTCTGGTTTGTGGAGTTTAATAATCTTAATTATTTCCTTTTTTTTAATTATATCAACTTTTATTAATTTGTAATTTTTATGATTTCTGAGTTTATTTTTTAGTTTATTTGATGAGTACGTAAGTTTATCTAAATTAATAACAAAGAACTTTTTGTTAATTAAATAATTAACTAAATTACTTCCAATAAAGCCAGAGCCACCTGTAACGATGATTTTTTTCATTTTATTTAAGATTTTTTAGCTCAATGTGTTAAATTAGTAAAAGAATTATCTTTTAAAATCAAATATTATTATTATATGAATTTTAAAGACCTTACTATTGTAATTGTTACTTACAAAAGTGAAGAAAAAATTTTGGATTGTTTAAAATCAATTTCTAATGATATTCCAGTAATTGTAGTTGAAAATTCAAGCGATGAAAACTTTAAAACAAAAATTGAAAAAAAATTTTTTAATGTAAATTGTATTCTCTCTGGAGAGAATAAAGGTTACTCAGTAGCAAATAACATTGGCTTAAAAGCTGTGAAAACAAAATTTGCCCTTGTGTTAAATCCAGACACAATTTTAGAAAAAAATGCTATTCAAAACTTTTTTGAATCTGCGAATAAAATTGAAGATTTTTGGTTAATGGGCCCAGCAAATGATCAGATGATAAATACGAATTATGAAAATAATATCGAGGAGGTGAATAATCTAAAAGGATTCGCAATCTTTTTTAATTTATCTAAATTTAGTAATGATTTTTTTGATGAAAATTTTTTTCTTTTTTTCGAAGAAATAGATCTGTGTAAGAAAGTAAAAAAAAATGGAGGTAAAATTTATTTAGTTCAAAATATTATTATTAAGCATGAGGGAGCAAGTTCAGTCTTAAAAAAAGATTCATTTGAATTAGAAAAAAATAGAAATTGGCACTGGATGTGGTCAACTTTTTATTATCAAAAAAAACATAAGGGTTTTTTACTTGCTTTCGTAATTATGTTTCCAAAATTATTTTCTGCTTTTTTCAAGACATTATTTTATATGGTCATTTTTAATAAAAAAAAAAGAGAGATTTATTTTTGTAGATTAAGCGGTATTTTAAATTCTTTAATTGGAAAAAAGTCATGGTATCGACCAGCATTAGATTGATTTATTTATTTTAAAAATATAAATAATATCTAATGGCAATAAAAAATAAAATTATAGTCACTGGTGGAGCAGGCTTCGTAGGAACAAATTTAATTAAATTTTTTTTAAAAAAAACAAAGTATAAAATTATAAGTATTGACAATTATTCATCTGGAAAAAAATCTAACCATATAAAAAATTCAAGAGTAAGATATATTTCAGGAAAGACTGTAAATATTTCAAAAATAATTAAAAAACCTAAAGAAATAAAATCAATTTTCCACTTTGGAGAATTCGCAAGGATTTATCAAAGCTTTTTAAAAATGAATGAATGTATCGACTCTAATACAGTAGGATCTAATTCTATATTTAATTTCTGTTTAAAAAATAAAATCAAACTTATTTATTCAGCGACCTCAGCTTCGCTAGGCAATAACGGCAAAGATAAAAATTTATCTCCTTATGCTTTTTCAAAATCCAAGAATCTTGAATTACTTGAAAATTTAAAACAATGGTTTAACTTTAAGTATGAAGTAATTTATTTTTATAATGTTTATGGTCCCCATCAGATTTGCAAAGGTGAAATGTCTACTGTGATCGGAATTTTTGAGGATCATTACAAAAAAGGAAAAAGTTTACCGGTTGTCAAACCAGGAACACAAACAAGAAGATATACTCATATTGATGATACCGTCAAAGTTTGCTATTTAGCTTGGAAAAAAAATCTTTGTAGACATTATAGTATAGCTAATAAAAAATCTTATTCGATTTTAGATGTAGCTAAAATGTTTAATTCAAAAATTAAATTTTTACCTAGAAGACCCGGAGAGCGATATGCTTCTGCGTTAATAAATAAAAATTTATCAAATAAAATGCATCAATATTTTGGAAAAATTAATTTAAAAAATTATATAGCTGAGATTATAAAAAATTAGCTAATGTCCTGGAAACTCAATTAAACTTTCGGTAGCATAACCTTTTTTTTTCAATAAATTATTTCCTGGAAGATCAAAAAGGTTTATTACAAAAATAAATCCCGCCACTTTTCCACCTGAAATTTCTATTAGTTTAGCTGCTGCCTCAGCCGTGCCGCCTGTAGCAATCAGATCATCTATAACTAGGATTTTTTCATTTTTTTCAATAGAATCTTTATGTACTTCTATTGTAGCTTTCCCGTATTCTAATTCAAAATCTATTGAATGAACTTCTGCTGGTAATTTATTTTTTTTCCTGAGTAAAATAAATGGTTTCCGAAGGTGATATGAAACCGTAGATGCAAAAACAAAACCTCTAGACTCTATTGCTGCAACTTTATCAAAATTTATTTTTTTGGCCAATTCTATAATTTTATCGTTTGTATATTTAAACGCTTCGGCATCTTTAATAAGAGTTGTTATGTCCCTGAATAAAATTCCCTTTTTAGGATAGTCGGGAATGGAACGAATATGTTTTTTTAAATCCATAATTTGCTTCAAGTTCTAACAAAAAAGCTTTAATAATTAAATGATGAAAAAAAGAAAGCTCGGGATAATTGGTGGTAGTGGACTTTATAAAATGGAAGGTTTTGAAAAAACAAAATGGAAAAAAGTTAATACTCCATGGGGAAAACCTTCTGATGAAATCTTAATAGCCGTTTTTGGAAAAGAAGAAATTTGTTTTTTACCAAGACATTCAAGAGGTCATAAAGTAAACCCTACAAATATTAATTTTAGAGCGAATATCGATGCTATGAAACAGCTAGGAGTTACAGATATAATCTCAGTGTCAGCAGTTGGATCATTGAAAGAAAATTTAGAGCCAGGAAAATTTGTGATTGTTGATCAATTTGTAGATCGTACATTTTCAAGAATAAAAACATTTTTTGATGAGGAAATTGTTGCACATGTTTCAATGGCAAAACCAACAAGTTCTGGACTTGCAAATTGTTGTGAAGCTGCATTAAAGAAATTGAATATAAGTCACCAGGTTGGAGGAACTTATGTGGTTATGGAAGGACCTCAATTTTCTACTTTGGCAGAGTCAAATTTATATAGGTCTTGGGAAGCAGATGTAATTGGTATGACTAACATGCCTGAAGCTAAATTAGCGAGAGAAGCAGAGATACGATACTGCACTGTAGCAATGGTTACTGATTATGATTGTTGGCATCCTGACCACGATGAGGTGGATGTAAATATGGTAATTCAAACATTAATGAAAAATGCAGCCAATGCACAAAATATGATTAAAGAAATCATAAAAACTTTTAAAGAATATTCTGTGGAAAAAGATCCTGCTAATAATTGTTTAGATGTTGCAATCATAACAGACCCGAAATCAAGAACAAAAAAAACAATTAAGAAATTACAAAATATTGCTGGAAGAGTTCTAAATATAAAAAAATAATCTGAAATGCCAACATATACTGTAAAATATTCAAATTTTAATCTATCACGAAAACAAAAAAATTTACTAGCAAATGATATTTCAAATACTCATAGTAAATTTACAGGCGCAAATACTTTTTTTGCTCAAGTAATATTTCAAAAAAATGAAAAAAATTCTCATTTTATGGGAGGTAAATTAGTTAAGACAAAAGAAATTTTTTTAAACGGTCAAATAAGAGCTGGGCGCACCTTAACAGTAAAAAAAAAATTAATTTTAGGGCTAAGAAAAATTTTAATTAAGAATACTAACTTAAAAAAAGACTTTGTTTGGGTGTATTTAGAGGATTTATCACCAGACCAAATGATTGAATATGGAGAAGTGTTACCTAAATCAGGACAAGAAAAAAAATGGTTTGATTCTTTAACTCCAAGTTTAAGAAAAAGGTTGAGAAAAATGGAAAAAAACAAATGAAAATAAATGGGAAATCTTACAAAACAATTTGGTTTGAAAATAATTTAGTAAAAATCATAGATCAAACAAAACTTCCCCATCAATTTGTAATTAAAGATTTAAAAACAGTAAAAGATTCAATTAATGCAATTAAAACAATGGAGGTAAGAGGTGCTCCGTTAATTGGTGCAACAGCCGCCTATGGCTTGGTTTTATCAATAATTGAGAATAATGATTTATCTTTTTTAAAAAAATCTAGTGAAGAATTAATTGCCTCTAGACCTACTGCAATTAATCTAAAGTGGGCTGTTGATAGAATGATGAAAAAATTAAATGGTATTAATGAGAAAGATATTTTGAAAATAGCTTTAGATGAAGCAAAGGCTATAAAAGATGAGGATGAAGGGTTCTGCAAAAATATTGGTTTGAATGGTCTTAAAATTATTGAAGAAATTGCTAACAAAAAAAAAGGTACAGTCAATATATTGACTCACTGCAACGCAGGATGGTTAGCAACAATAGATTGGGGCACAGCCACATCGCCAATTTATCACGCACATCAAAAAGGAGTTAAAGTTCATGTTTGGGTTGATGAGACAAGACCAAGAAATCAAGGAGCTAATTTAACTTCTTATGAATTAAATGAAGAAGGTATTCCTAATACAATAATTGCAGATAACACCGGAGGAATTTTAATGCAAAGAGGCCAAGTTGATATGTGCATTGTAGGAACTGATAGAACTTTATCTAATGGCGATGTTTGTAATAAAATTGGAACATATCTAAAAGCACTAGCTGCAAAAGATAATAATATTCCCTTTTATGTAACACTACCAAGCTCAACTATTGATTGGAATATTAAAGATCATAAAAAAATACCTATTGAAGAAAGAAATTCTGAAGAACTTTCACATGTTGAAGGATTAGATAAAGACAATAAAATTCAAAAAGTTTTAATTTATCCACACAAAAGTAAAGTGATGAACTTAGCTTTTGATGTTACACCTGCTAAGTATGTAACAGGATTAATAACAGAAAAAGGTGTTTGTGAAGCATCAGAACAAGGATTAAAAGGTCTATTTAAATGAAAAAAATATTATTAATTTTAAGTTTATTAATTATTGCGAATATTGCTGAAGCAAGAGATTGTACAAGTGGAGATATTAAAGGTGATGCATTTATTTATAGTGATGGAAAAAAAGTAAAAGTAATTCAAGGCACAGATATTCCTAATCCTGCTAATAAAATTATAATGATTTTTAATAAAGGTGGATGGAAAGTAGAAAGTAAGTGGGGTGAATGTAAAGACCATATACCAAAACAATTAGGACAATTATCTGGAAAAAAAATTAAAGGAAAAGAATTAGTTTTTATGTTGAATGGAAATCTACATAAGGCCGGAGGAGCTGATGGAGGAGCCTGCGGGTGGAAGTTTAAAGGAGCATGGCATCAAGACTGGTATGATTGCGTAATAGCTGATTGGGGAATTCCAAAAAGAGTTGATGTTAATAAAGAACTTATCGAAAAACTAGTTGCTAATGGAACTCCAAGAAATCAAATATTTATGTCGGGTTTATCTTGCGGTGGAATAGACACATTAAGACATAAAGGCCTTCATCCAAATGATTTTAACGCAACTATTTCATTCATGCCTAATTGTTGGGATACTAAACCCAATACTCCTTTGAGAAAAATGCAAATTGATGAATTAAAAAGTTTTAAACGTATAGATGCGCTGGTATTTACAAGCCCAGTGGATGGCGAGCCTGACTGGCACAGCAACACCGAATGGATGAAAAAAGATTTAGAAAATATTCCAGGTATAAAAATGATTGATACTCCTGGACACACTGGAAAAAACATTATTGTAAATGGTAAAAAATGTAATGTGAAAG
>Ga0315315_10006898_pt1 | contig 10504 bp, 7 predicted proteins | sample M140m3416metaG_FD_203699 | JGI IMG/M metagenome (GOLD analysis project Ga0315315, IMG submission 203699) | Ammonia-oxidizing marine archaeal communities from Monterey Bay, California, United States - M1 40m 3416 | ecosystem: Environmental > Aquatic > Marine > Intertidal zone | place: USA... | reverse complement strand
ATTTAAGAAATAATAAGAATGTACTAGATACCTTGACAGAATTATGGAAAATACCTGTTAAAAATGTACAAAAAACAGAAAATGAAAAGAAATGGCAAGAAATTAGAGAAATATATGATGACATTGATACTGAGATGTATAAAGTATTGCGAGGACAAAAAAAATAATATATTATATTATTAAATATGTTCCGAGGAGATTTGGGTGTAAATAATATAAATGGTATACCTGTAATGAGTTTTTCAGATCTAAATAGTATTATAAGTAATCAATATCCGGGTTATCGTGATAAAGAAAGTTATATTAGTTTAGCTAAATTAGTAGCAGGAGGTTCAATGTCTCCATATACAATTGGAAACGGATTATATAAGAACTTAAATTCTTCTATTTACGGCGATGGTAAATATGATGAACGTGAAAAAATTGTTTCACCACCAGCATACGAAAATAAAATTAATTTACCTGTTAAAAATATATAAAAAGATAAATATAATATATATATTGTGAAATGATGAAGATTGTTAATCTAATGCTTTTGTACATCTGTTATGCAAATGCTTTTATTCCTTCAACAAATGTATTGAATAAAATTAATATACCAAACTCAAATATATGCTCTTCTAAAAAAGTTATTTACAATGCGGTATCATTGTTGAAAGCATCTATTCATAATGACAAACAAAAAATTTGGGAACCACCCACGGGATATATACCAGATAGTCAAAAGAAATGGGAACCACCTGTTGGCTATACGCCAAAACAAAAAGAGATTGTAAATAGTATTGATCGCGATATTGAAGAATTATTTGATGAAGATGCTTTGTTTACAGACATTGGCAGAGAAACAAAATACATTAATAATAAGTTTGATAAACTGCTCAATGATATTGAACATATGAAGGATACTGTTGAAAATATCAAAAAGCATAATAATATTATACATACAAAATCAGAATATTATAACATTGATTGAATTATTTTTATTATATAAAACTTAAAAGTATTTTTTTATTACACCTTTGCACATTTAAAACGCCGATTTTAAGGCAGGTAATTTTTTAGTTTTCGTGTTCTATTTGATGGTTTCTTTACATATTTTTCTGTTCTATTATATGCTCCCTTAAATATATTTTGATATTTTTCCTTTGGAATGTCTTTTATAACCTTTTCTATATTTTCTTTTAGTTTTTCGTGTGTTAATCCGTTCAATTTTTGTAATCTTGATTTTAACATACTGAAAAAATTTTCAATTGAATTGGTAAAATGTTGATATGGAACAGCATATAATATATTATTATATTTATTCACTAATTCTTTTATTCTTTCGTTTCTATGACTACTTGCGTTATCTAAAATAATTAATTTATTTTTGAACTTTGTAGTTATATATTTCTCTAAAAACTCAATTAATCTATCTGTGTTTATTCCACTTTTTTCATATAACTCCCATCCTAAAACTCCTTTGGTAGAAATAGCAAATATTCCAGTATATTTTTTGAATACTTCTTGACTTTGTGTTTTTATTACACATCTTTTACCAAGTTCATTATAACAATGATTTCGTTTTTGTAATGATTTTATACTTGTTTCATCAATACAAATAATATCTTCCAATTTATATTTTTTCACTTCATCATAAAACTCTTTAATTTTCTTATTTATATCAATGTCCTTACCAAAACGCTTATTTGGTTCGTGTCTAATTCTTGTAATTTTCAAAGTAATATTATTATCATTTACTATTCGGTTCAAATGAAAACGACTTAATGTTAATGTAGGATATTTTTCTTTTAGTTTTTCAAGTAAATCTTGCATCGTAATAATTTTATTTTTTTTTATTTCATCTAATATAAACTTTACTTGATCTTTATGAACTTTATACGCAACAGGTTTTCGATTATGTCTTTTTATTTCACCATTTTCATTATATTTATCAACCCATCTTAACAAACTTCGTGCAGAACATTTGAATATTTTACATACTTCTTCCTGTGTTTTGTCTTCTGTTAAATAATATTCAACCGCAGATAATTTAAAATCTTCGCTTTTATGTATAGCCATTATATTATATAATAATTATATTATATGATATAAAATTTGGAATAAAAAAATGTTTATAATAAATTAAATTATTTATACTAAAATATACACTATATTATTGACTGAATAGTTATACAACAACATCTTCGTCTTCAACAATAACAAGAGGTTTCTTTACCTTTTTCTTGATAATAACTTTGGTCTTTGGTTTTGGTTCAATTATGATTTCTTCTTCAATTGGTAATGTGTCTTGAATGACTTTATTTGTTTCAGCATTTACTGAACTTGTTTCGGTTTGTTCTTCAACATCTTCTTTCACTTGTGCCTTTACAATACCTGTTATAAATTGTTGTGCTTGTTTTTTATTGTTTTCAATTTCCTTTTCTAATTGTTTGATTAGTGTATCATTATATTCACAATACTCAACAATCTCTTTTTGGCGTTCAAGGGATGGGATTGGGATTTTTAATTTATAGAAGTTTTCTTGATTAATGCCAAGTTGTGCTGTTCCTTTTGCTATACTTAATAATTCAGGTTGAACTGATTGTAAATGATAGAACATATATTTTTTACTTATTTCATCTTTACAAATTATAGTCCATCCGTGATGATTTAAGAAGAACTTATTTTTTTCATATCTAACACAATCAGCAGATACGCCATCTTTTGCAACAATAATTTCGTCTTCTCTATTGTATTGGTTAATGTAATAACTTACATTTCCACCACCATAAACAGGATAATCACCCTGTATTTTCATATCAGATTTTATATAAGTTCCTTGATTTACTTTACAAACTTCTCCAAGTGTTTTCACCACATTATCGCCAAATATTTTTTGATTACTCAAACAAAACGCATTCAGTTGCTTCAATTCCACAATCTTCTCATTGCTTGTTTTGTTTGCCTTTTCGTATATGAAATCTAAATATTTTACGATTTCTTGTTGGCGTTCAAGTGATGGGATTGGGATTTTTATTGATTTTAAATTTGTTTTTGAAATTACTTTTTGTGCGGTTCCTTGATACAAATTTGTTAAATAATCCTTATTATGTGAAAGTAAATAATATATGTATTTAGTCATAATGTCTTCTTGTTTTGATTTTAACGAAAATCCATTATCTGTTAAATAATATGGTTTATCAATATAATTAATATTAATATCACCAACACGAGTTAATGTAAAATCATTACCATCTCTATTTTTTTGATTATGTTTTCCAATAATTTTTCCACCACCAATAACATCATATATGCCATCAATCATTTCTGTTTTAGTTAGTGAGTTTCCTTGATTTACTTCACAAACTTCTCCAAGTGTTTTTACTACTACACCATCTTCATATTGTTCTTCTTCGGTGTCATCTTTCATATATTCAGCATAATTAAGTGAATATGAATTACTCACAATTTTCTCAATAGGAACTTCAACCAATAGATTTTTGACATCTTCATAGGGATTGTAATCATAAAACTTGACTTTGGTTGTTTGATGTGTTTTTGAAAACTTATAATCTCTACCTGTTTCTTTTTGAGTTTTAGATACTTTAATTTTTGTTTCCAAAACATCCGTTCCTTCTCTCTTTTTCACAAAGTAAAACACACAAGTTTTAATGGATGTGTATGTAAATATACCTGATGGTAGATATATAATTTCTTTCAAATCACAAGTTTTCATAAGATATTCTCTAATCGCAACTAATGTTGTATTTGTTTTTGAAAATAAATCTTGTCCGTCAGGTAATACAACAGCACATTTACCATTAATCTTCAACATATAAATAATTGCTTGAATAAACAAGGAAACCGCATTATCTGTTTTGATTGGAACATATTCACTTTTTAATGGACTTTGAAAATCATCATATTTTAATCCCTTAATTCCAAATGGTGGATTTGCAAGAATATTATCAAACTTTCTTGTTATTGGAACACGAATACTATCGCCTCTGTCTAATTTTTCAAACATATGACCTGATGAGATTAACATATTTGAAACCGCCAGTTGATATGTATCAGGTTCTAATTCTTTACCATATAATCCTTCGGTTTTGATAAAATCCCAATTAGGTTTAATGTTTTTAGCAGTTGCTTGTTGTAAAATGTATTGTAAATAGGTAATTAAGAAACCACCAGTTCCCATAGTAGGGTCTCCACAAGTATCTATTTTTCCGTCAGGGTGTATTTGTGGATTGATTAATTTCACCATCATTTTCTTGACTAATGGTTGAGTAAAGAATTGTCCCAACACTTTACCTGTCATAATATCTTGAATAACTTCCTCATACGCATTACCCAAAACATCATATTCAGTTTGAGATAAGTCAAGTGAGTTTAATTTATCAATTAATTTTTTATAGGTTGATTTGTGTTGAATATCAAACCCTTTACCTTTCAAGAATATATTTTTTGTAGTAGGATGATTTGATAAAATATCATCCCATAAATATTTCATATTTACAGGAATATTATCCTCTTTTTCATTTGAAAGATTACTAAAACGAACAATTTCTAATAATTTATTTTTATGTTTTTCAATCATTTCATCTTCAATATGACTAAAATCATATTCATAATCATCAATATTTATTTCACCTCCAAAATGGGGTTCAAGTAATTTTAATATCAACAAATAAGACAAAGTTCTTAATGCTTTTTCACCTGTTAAACCTTCATTATCTCTCAATATATTTAAACAACTTTTGAATACACTAATAAGTGTGGTTTTATTATCCATTTTAACTTCTTTTGTTTGACTAAGTTGTTGCATTTCAGTTAATGATATACAAGGTGCTTTCTTATTTTGGTGTCTTGTAAAATCAATTTTTTGATTAAAGACCTTTTTACAAAGCTCGCAAGTATATTGTTTTGACATTCTCTAATTATATAAGTTATTATTACTTTATATAAAAATAATCAATTTTTTATTTTTGATTTATAAAAAAAGAAAGAAATACTTTATAGAAAATTTATAATATAGCTCCTTTTTTCTTTTTCTTATTTGTTATACTAATTATATCTCTTAAATCTTTTACATTATAGTATTCAACCCATAAACCATTTGGAGGAAATAATGCGTCTATTTTACATAATTCATTACTTACAATTGATAAGTCTAAATAATGTTTTTTTATTTCGGAATACAACAATAAATACTCACCTACTTTATTTTTACAGGTTTCCAAATCATAATATATTCGTTCAATACTTAAATATTCTATCCAGTTTGTAAATTTTCCTTTGAATACTATTTCAGGTTCTTTGCTTAATCTATTATCTCTTTCACATAATTCGTAATAACTTTCTTTACTTTTTATATTTTTATTAGCAATTATTTTTCTTGCTTTTTCATATGTTGTAGCAAGTGCAGTTCTTTTGATTGTTTTCAGTCTTAATTTTTGCGTTAATTCATCGTCATATTCACCAAACTCATCAACTATTTCTCTTTCTTCTTTTTCTTTTTGTTTAGGTTTTTGTTTTTCAATATTAATTCTAAACACCTTGATTTTTTGAGTAATAGTTTCATCTTCTAAACCCATTTGATAAATAACTTCTCTTACCTTTTTCAAATCAGGATTTTCATTATTTTCTAACCAATCATCTCTATCTAAAATTGGTAAGATGATTTTAGTTTTTTTATTAAGTTGATGTTTATTTTTTCTACTTGCTCTTAATGCAGATTGAACGATACGGATATTTGATGTCATATTTTCAGCAAATACAACACCATCCAATAATGGAAAATCCCATCCTTCACCTAAACAATAGACACAAGTAATTAATCCTAATTTTGTTTTTTCAAAATTTTCAATAATTTTTTCTTGGTCTATTAATTTCATTTCACTATGATAATTTGAATAATAGAAATCAGGTATATCAAAGTAATTATCGTCTAACAGCATTTTTATATATTGAATTATTTTTGACGAATTATCCATATTATTACAATATATCAACAAATGATGTGAATGTCCTTCGTTTATACTTTTTAAAGATGCAAATGCACTCAAAAATAACCTCTTATCATTTTCTTCTTTAATATTAAATTTTGATAATTGTTTTTCTAATCGTTCTTCATTTGTAATAATGGTTTGAATAACATAATCACAAATAATATTTTCATTAATTGCCCATAGCAAACATTTTCTATCAATAATTTCTCCAAAATATTTGATATTATCATTAGATATAATTATATCTTCATCTCTATTATTTTTTTTGTTTTCTAATATTTTTAATGTTGCCGTTAATGATAATTGTATGTGTGAAATTATTTTTAGAATATATACATATGTTTTTCTATTTTCTTCTGTTATGTCGTATGATGTTAAATGATGAACCTCGTCTAATATTTTCATATCAAATACAAACTCTGTATATTGTGTAGATCTATATACTTTATGTGAAGATGAATATGTGGTTATTACTATACATTTTTCTTTATTATTTTCTAAAAATCTATTTATGTCTTCAATACATATACAACCAGATACAATTAGATATGGTGTATTTTTAAACATATTACAAATAACATCTTCCCATTGTTTCAATAATAATTTATTAGGAACACCAATAAGAATAGTATTTGAGTTTAGTTTTTGTGTAATCCATAATGATATTAGAGTTTTTCCTACTCCACACATTAATACAAGCATACCTTTATCGTATTGTTGAAAATGTTTAACTGACTTTTCAATAATAATAGTTTGGTCGTTTCTTGGTATGTAGGAAACTATTTGTTTATTTGTTTTATTGGATTTTAGTATATGAATTAATGATTTAATATTTATTTTTTTTATTGTATTTCTAACTCTATTACATCTCACCAAATCACTAATTTCTTGTTTGGATAATTTTTTATATTTAATTCCAAGTTTAAATAGGTAAGGTTCAATAAGAGTAATAATTTTTTTATTGTAAAATTCAGTTCCAGCATCATATTTAACATTTAATTCACGAAACTCATTTTGTAATAAGCGTTCAACAATTCCCATTTTTTCAATAGGAACTTCAAACACCGCTTCAAAATATCCTCTCTTAATCTCGCCAGTAGCATATTGTGTATCCCTTTCAGGAATATTATTTGCTTTACCCATTTTACACGCATCATCAACATCATACGATGGATGGTTTCTAACATAAATATATCCGTTAGTTTGGTTCATTTTGATAAAGTTCATATAAGTTATGTAATAATATATTAATGAAAAAGTAAATCAATTTTTTATTATATTCAGGAAATAAAATAAAAAACATTTAAGAAAATCGGCGTTTTAAATGTGCAAAGGTGTAAAAGAGATGAAATTATTATTATTATTACATATTATAAATATTGCAAATGCATTTAGTGTTAGTTTTCCAACATTAAGAAAAAATAAAGCAGTAATAAGTAATATAAGAGTTAATAAATTAACATCCGAAGATAAAAAAGAGCTACAACATTTATTCAATATTGTACCCCTATTGGTATTTAAAAATCAAAAAATTAATCCAAGTGAATATTATGAGTTTGTTAAACTATTTGACGAAAAACATAAGGACGATATTCTATATCCGTGGTATACAGGAATACCAAAAGTTCCACAGGTATCAATTAGAGGTAATATGTATGTAAAAGATTATTATGGGGTTAAAAATAAATTTGTAGGAGAAAAAAGATATAGAGGAAATCATTTTAGATATAATTATGTATGGCATCAAGATTTATTAGGGCATCAAAAACATATTGCACCAGTCGTTAGTAGTATGTATAAATTGGTTACACCAAAAAAAGAAAAAATTAAAACATACTATTCTAGTCTTGAAGATGCATATGATATGATGGATATGTCATTAAAGAAAGAATTAAATAGTTATAATTCAATTCATAGTGATTCATTTGAACGTAGAACAAATAGTACTTACGATTATTCGGGTTATGTTAGAAAGGATAAACAGATAATATATAGTGATGACAATATATTTACAGAAGATCCCTTAGTTATATATTCTGATAATACTAAATATAGAAAATCTCTATTACTTAATCCTACTAGATTTTTAACATTTGATAAATTGAGTTTTTATGATAGCAGCGAATTATTCAGACATATTATGAAAAAATATGTACTAAGTCGTGAAAATATATTTTATCACGAATGGGATAAAAATGATTTAGTGGTTTGGAATAATAGAAAATTAATACATTCATCAATGCCATCAGAAGAGTATAATAGTAAGATTATTCCTGATAATAGACTGTTTATACAATGTTTTTAGCAACTAATGAACCGATATATCCAGTTGGTTCCATTCATTCAAAACCAATATATATACCAAATATTGTTGATGTTGGTAAGTTAAAATAAAAAATATTAATATAATAGATTTGATATATTCATCAAGACAATGCCAGATAATATAGAATTATTAATATTATTGATGATTATTATTATTTTAATTACTATCAGTTTAGTAACTCTTGTTGAATTGAAATATCATCTAGATTTAAATGATACAATACAAAATATGAATAAATATTGTTTGTACAATGAGAATATTCTTGATATTCATAGTGTTGAATTAAAAAGAACTTTTATGTGGAATATTTCTAATTATCTATTTGACTTTAACCAAATAGAGCAAAATTTCAAAAAAGTAGGTGAGCTTGATAAATATAAGGATAAGTATAAAGATATTGATAATTTAAACAGAGATTTAAGTATTGTGGATGGTAAATTTAATATAATGAAAGTATATAATACATATTTACATTACAGTTTGCCACTTTTTATATTTATTTGGATATATTTTATAATTCATTTAGTATATATAAAGTATTTTGCAGGTTCCGATTATAACAAATATGTTTATATCTTTAATTCAACAATATTTTTATTTATTTATGTTGCAATATATACTATTTTCTTTTCTATAATATTAAAAAAGTTAACAGAAATATATGCAGATACAAAATGCTATGAATATATTATGATATTAAAAGAATTGGATATCATAATAAAAGAAGAAAATCCTGAAAACACTGAAATTATTAAAATTATGAAATCCGATGATAGCAATGTTAAAGGCATTGAAGATATTGTATTAACTGATGAAATTATAAATAGATTAACAGAAATTAAAAATAAAAATGATGAAAATGGAACATATATTGCTAATAGCAATAACTACAAAATCACATTAGAAAATATAGATAAAATATACTTATATAATAGTAAAAAAATATTGGATAGGATATTTGATGAGATAAATGATGTAACTAAATTTATGTATGCTTATATTATATTATTGATTGCTCCTATTATTATACTATCACAAGTATTGAAAGAAAGCTATATATATTATATATTTGGTTTCATTATTATATTCTCGTTTTCAGTTACAGTATATAATATTAATAATATTTTGCAATAATTTAAAGACAGCAGAAATAATTAATCTTTTTTTCTTTATAAGGGTTAAAGTAATTTATAAACTTTTATAATGCGCATATGGATATTTATAATGTTTATTATCATGATTATAATATTTTTAAATGAACTAAAAAATTTAACATTATCATTTTTAAAAATTAATTATCTAAAAGATGTCGCAGATATCAATATACAAAAACATTGTAATAATATATATTGTGAAGCTGAAACTGGTAGATTTAGTTTAGCTAAAAATAGTTTTGACTTATTGCTTCCTAATGATAATTTTAATACAAAAACATATTACTATACAATTTTATTTATAGTTGTATTACTTTTTATAGACTTATTTTATAAATTTTGGAAATATAATGATAGATTCGTACCATATTTAAGTAATGTTGAAGGAGAGTACTTTATCACTTATTTAAAAGCATTTCCATTTATATTATCATTTTTAGTAGTATTTATTCTTACAATAATGATTGTGAGAAGATATGCACCAACATCTAGTAAAGGTTATAAAGCATATTTTAATACAGATAATGATATTATATCAGACGAAATTGATAGTTATAATATTAATGTAATATTAGAACTATCTAAAAATATTATTGTAATATTTGTGGTATTATATATAATATGTGGATTTTTTTCAGCTATACCATCGGTACCATATATATCAAGAATTGACGGAATTAATTACTTTTACTTTGCGATGGCGTATATATTTATAGTGTTATTATGCTTTTATATGATGGTTAATATTATTAATATTACAATGACATTTACCGATAATGATAAGCCTTCACTTAAAATATTAAATTTAAAAAATATATTACAAGATACAATTAAAAATTTTAAATTTAAGGTTTTATCATTTGATGAATTTAAAAATGTATTAGAACAAAAAATAAAAAAAGATGATAAAATATATAACGAGGATTATTTAACAGTTTTTCTTGATGATATAAAGGTATTTACATATATTAATAACCTTATCAAAGGTTATTATATAACACCAGATATGAAAATATTGAATTTTGGTGATA
>Ga0315315_10006897_pt1 | contig 10504 bp, 8 predicted proteins | sample M140m3416metaG_FD_203699 | JGI IMG/M metagenome (GOLD analysis project Ga0315315, IMG submission 203699) | Ammonia-oxidizing marine archaeal communities from Monterey Bay, California, United States - M1 40m 3416 | ecosystem: Environmental > Aquatic > Marine > Intertidal zone | place: USA... | reverse complement strand
TTTATTTCAGGACATGGCATTTTTCGTACATAAAATAAAACCTAAAATATTTTTATTTGAGAATGTGGAAGGTCTACTTAGAGGAAGATGGACAAAAGAAGGGAAAAAGGGAGAAATTTTTGAAGATGTTCTGAATACATTTAAAAATATTCCTAACTACTCCGTAAAATATAAACTGATTTATGCTAAAGATTATGGAGTTCCACAAAATCGTCCTCGAATTATAATAATTGGGGTCAGGAATGATATTGCAGCGAAACTATCTAATGAAGAAGACCCTATCATCTCTAGATATTTACCTTATCCAACATCTGATTATCCTAATATAGAAGAAATTTTCTCGGATTTAATTGATAATAAATTTGAATATGGAGGTAGTACTCATAAATATAAATCTGATCCTAAAAATGAGTGGCAAAATAATATTAGGACTAACCCCCATAATAAAAATCTATTTAAGAAAGGTGACTTGCTTACAGAACAAGATTACAGCAATCATTCTGAAAGAGTACAAGAAAGATTTTCCTATATGATTAATAATAAAGGTGAAATTCCAGAACATTTGAAAACAAAAAAATTTGCTCAAAGGTTGCTTCCTAGTAAATGGGGAAATAAAGGACCTACAATAACGGCATGTTCTTTACCTGATGACTTTGTTCATTATAAACAAGCACGATCACTAACGGTAAGAGAGTGGGCAAGATTACAGACATTTCCAGATTGGTATAACTTTGCAGGAAAAAGAACTACAGGCGGAGTAAGGAGAGCAGGCAATCCAAGAGCATCAATTTTTGATAGAGAAGTTCCAAAATACACTCAAATTGGCAATGCGGTTCCTCCTAAATTAGCATATGAAATTGGTATAAATTTTTTAAAAATTCTTACTTCTAAGTAGCATATTTTCTAATTAACATTAATTTTTCATTGTGATAACCTAAAATTATTGGGAAATACAATGGAATCTTTAATACATAATTTATCAAGTGATAACTGGTTACAACCAGCAAACCAAATAGAAAAAATATTAAAACCTCTTATTCAAGGACCAACGGGGGCAATCAAAATAATAAAACAAGAAATATTTAATCAAAATAAAAACGAAAAATTAAGAGATATTAGAGAAGATTTTGACTCTAAAAAATCTACAAATAATTTGGATGAAAGAATAAATGAATACTCTAATAAAATGTACTTAGTTAATACAGAAATAAATGATCTTTTATCATTTGATTATATTAGAATTTTTTCAAAAAATATAAATTGGGATTCAACAAATAAAGAATTAGAAATAGTTGTTAATGCTATTAAAAATAATAAAATAAATAATACTTATGTTTTAGGTAGGTTGCATGGGATTCTATCAAAATTAGTAATGGGTTCTATTTCTCAATCAAACAAAATACTAGCAGGTATTGCTGGTGAAGAACTTGGTCGCGCTATTTTAGTATCGGCAGGACTTATAGAAAATAATACCTTTAAAGCACAGTATATATCAGAATATGGATCAAAAACTGATTTTATTACACCTGCTATAGAAAATAATAATGACCATAATGTTGAATGTTTCATAGCAGTACAATATTCTTCTAATGATAGAGCGCGTATGGTTGATAGCGAATTAAATGTTAATGGAAATAAGTTTTTTATCACTTTTAACGGATGTCAAGGTAGCACAAAAAAACTTAAAGACATTGGCAAACCAATCCTTGCAAGTCAGCATTTAAAACGATTTCAATTAGTTTGTTTGAAACAACATTTAGAGGATGAAAAAGAAAGATTAAATGACATTATAAGTAACAACGTCAGAGATAGTACAAACAATAAGAGAGTATTAGAATTTTTAAAATCAAATTCTCTTGGATTTGAAGAATTTGCTATAAAACTACAAAAAAGATACGTGTAATATACAAATATAAGTCATTAGCGTAACCTGTATTCTACGTCTACTTTGAATCAACTTTGAATCTGGTGAATTCAGGATTAAATTATTGAAAACAATCACTTATCAAATTAGGACATATTATATGGAGTAGTACCCAATCTTTGAATCAACCTTTGAATCTAATGACTCAAAAATGGGAGAAAATCAAGACTCTTTGAATCAACTTTGAATCAAGGTAAATCTCTGTAATCGTTGGTGAGTAAGGGTTTCATTTTTAGGAACTACTCCCACTCAATCGTTCCTGGAGGTTTTGAAGTTATGTCATATGTAACTCTATTAATTCCTTTTACCTCATTAACAATTCTAGTTGATACTCTATTTAAAAAGTTATGTTCAAAAGGATAAACTTCAGCGGTCATTCCATCAACCGAAGTAATTGCTCTTAACACTAATGCTTTATCATAAGAACGCGAGTCACCCATTACGCCTACACTTTTAACAGGTAATAATACACAAAAAGCTTGCCAAATTTTATCGTATAAATTTGCATTTCTTATTTCCTCAATAAAAATATTGTCTGCTTTTTGTAAAGCAACTATAGAATCATTAGTTATTTTTCCAGGAATTCTAATTGCCAAGCCTGGTCCTGGAAAAGGATGCCTTCCAATTAAGTTTTTAGGGAGACCTAACTCATCCCCTAATACTCTTACTTCATCTTTAAATAATTCTCGTAAAGGCTCAACTAATTTTAAGTTCATTTTTTCAGGTAAACCTCCTACATTATGATGAGATTTAATTGTTACAGAAGGCCCCCCTGAAAAAGATACTGATTCTATTACATCTGGATATAATGTTCCTTGAGCTAAAAATTTTATATCTCCTAATTTTTTTGCTTCAGCTTCAAAAACCTCTATAAATTTATTACCTATAATTTTTCTTTTTTTTTCAGGATCACTAACACCTTGTAGAGCTTCTAAAAATATTTTAGAAGCTTGAACATTAATAAACCTCGAACCAAGTCTTTTTGAAAAAATAGTATTGATCTCTTCTGCTTCACCCCCTCTAAGTAGTCCATGATCAACAAAAACGCATATTAGCTGGTCTCCTATAGCTTTATCTAAAATAGCTGCTGTAACTGATGAATCTACCCCTCCCGATAAACCACATAAAACTTTTTCTTCACCAACCTGATCTTTTATAATATCAATTTTATAATCTAAAAAGGACTCCATACTCCAAGTATTTTTACAAGCTGAAATTTTTTTAACGAAATTATGGATTATTTTTTTTCCTTCCAGTGTATGAACTACCTCAGGGTGAAATTGCACACCATACTGTTTAAACTTTTCATTTGCAATTACAGCATAAGCAGCTCCTTCAGTTTCAGCAATTGCATCGAAACCCTCTGGCATTTTTACTACACTGTCTCCATGACTCATCCATACTTGATACTTCTTTCCAATCTCCCATACTCTATCAGTTAATGAACAAGATGATATTACTTTAATATTTGCTCTTCCAAATTCGCTTGTGTCTGACGATACTACTGACCCACCAAGCTGTTGGACCAAAACTTGCTGTCCATAACATATTCCTAAAATAGGCATTCTCATTTCAATAATTTCTTTTTGTATTCTTGGGGTTTCAATACCTAAAACAGAAGAAGGACCTCCAGACAAAATTATTCCTTTAGGTGTATTTGTCGTAAGATATTCACTAACTTTATTATAAGGCACTATTTGACAAAAAACGCCTTCTTCTCTAACACGCCTTGCTATTAATTGTGTAAATTGGCTTCCAAAATCTACAATTAAAATATTATCACTATTAAATTTATCGACTATATTAAAATTATTATTCATTATTTGCCTCATAAAATGCAATTTTATTTTTTAAATCGTAAAAATCATCACAACCAAATAAACAAATCAAATCTAGTTGATTTAGATGATATTTAGCACTTTCTAGATCATCCATTTCTAGATAAGTAATAGCAATATAATGATGAGCACCTATAAAATTTTTATCTAAAGATAATGCTTTTTTATAAAAATTAATTGCTAATTCATAATTTTGCAATTGTCTCTCTACATAACCTAATAAATTATAGGCCTCATAATCAGAACTATTATTTTCTAAAAAAACCTTTAAATTATTTCTGGCTAACTCGTATTCACCTGATTCAATAGTATTTTGAATATCTTTTTTATCCATTAAAATTTTATTATCGTTAACTGTAGCTGAAGGATCTTGCATATTAGCGAAAACGAATTTAGCAAATAATATAAATACTATTAAATTAATTAAAAAATATCTCATTTCATTATCCTAATTATTTCTAACTAATCTTGCTAGAAAAAAACCATCGCATTTATGAAAAAATGGCGTTAATTGGCAAAAAGGCTCTTTACTATACCACTCTTGCGATTTAATAATATTATTCCATGAATTTTGTAAATCTACAATTTCAAAATTAGGATTATTTTTTAAAAATAAGTTTACTTGCTCTTTATTTTCATTATCCAAGATTGAACAAGTTATATAAACAATTTCTCCACCAATTTTTACTAAACTTGCTCCATAATTTAAAATATTTTGCTGAATTTCTAATAAATTTTGAAATTTATTTTGATTCAAATTTAATTTTTCTTCTGGTCTTCTTCTCCAAGCACCACTTCCAGAACACGGAACATCACAAATTATACGATCTGCCTGTATATTTATACTGTTATAATTTTTTTGAATAATAATCTTATCTTTTACCTTTAATCTTATAGCCCTTTCTTTAATTCTTTCTAACCTATTAGGATCAATGTCTGTTGCAATTATTTTTATATTTTCTACTAAATCAGATATGGCCAAAGATTTTCCTCCAGCTCCAGCACATAGATCAATAATTGTTTCTTTCTCTTTAACTCCGCAAAGTAAAGATACTAGCTGGCTTCCTTCATCTTGAACTTCAAATAAACCTTTTTTAAATTCTTTTAAATGATTAATTACCGTTCTTTTACTTACTCTTATGCCAATTGGAGAAATAGGAGTAACATCTGATTTAATATTATAGTTTTTAAATTTATTAATAATACTTTTTAGTGATATACCTTTTTTAACTCTTATGTCAAAATGTGCCTCATCGAACATACTTTCACATGCTTCTTTATAATTAGTTAAATAACTCTCATTAATTTTTTTAAGTAACCATTCTGGCAATGAATTTTTAATATAATTATCTTCGCTTATCTCAAATTTATTTATTTTTAAAATAAAATCATTAATATTATCATTCATTTTAATAGCATAAGGACCATCATCAAAATAACCTATTAATTCATCTTTCTGACAAATATGAAAAATATAATAGATAATTGTTATCTCAAGAGAGATGTTATCAAGTAGTGGGTATTTATTTCGGATATAATTTAAAATATAATACCTTTTAAATACTCCATATATAGTATTAGAAATTTCTTTTTTATCTTTAGAACCTGCGTATCTATTTTTGCGTAACCAATTAGTTAAATTAATTTCTATATTATAGTTATTATTTATTTTATTGGTTAAAATATTATCAATAATTTCTACTACGGATAATAAACGAGCTCCAGGTGTCAAGTATCACCAGTTTTATAATTGGGAGCTTCCTTTGTAATTGCAATATCATGAATATGGCTTTCTTTAACTCCAGCACTTGTAATTCTTTGAAAAACACATTTGGTTTGCATATTAGTAATATTTTTATTACCAGTATATCCCATAGCTGCTTTTAAGCCGCCTATTAATTGATCAATAACTGACGAAACTAATCCTTTATATGGAACTCTTCCCTCAACTCCTTCTGGAACTAATTTCATTTGATCAGTAATATCTTCTTGAAAATATCTATCAGCAGACCCTCTAGCCATAGCTCCTAATGAGCCCATACCCCTATATGATTTAAATGTTCTTCCCTGATATAAAAATGTCTCTCCGGGCGCTTCTTCTGTACCAGCCAAAAGTGATCCAACCATTACTGAGTCTGCTCCAGCTCCTATAGCCTTAGCAACATCACCTGAAAATCTAATACCTCCATCTGCAATTACAGGAATTTTCTTATTTTTACATACTTTTCTTGCTTCACATATTGCAGAAAACTGCGGAACTCCTACTCCTGCAACTACTCGTGTAGTACATATAGAGCCTGGCCCTATACCTATTTTAACTGCATCTACACCAGCTTTAATTAATGCTTCTGCTCCTTCTGCAGTAGCTACATTACCTCCAACAACCTCTATATTTTTAAAAGATTTTTTTATGTTTCTTATTGCATCTAAAACTCCTTTAGAATGACCATGCGCGGTATCAACAACTATTGCATCAACTCCTGCTTCTACTAATGCTTTTGTTCTTTGCATACCATCACTTCCAACACCAACTGCTGCAGCAACTCTTAAACGGCCTTCATTGTCTTTTGTAGCTAAAGGATATTTTTCACTTTTTTTAATATCTGAAACTGTGATTAATCCTACGCATCTATTTTTTTTATCTACTACTATGAGTTTTTCCACACGAGTACTTGTTAAATCAGAAATTGCGTCCTTTCTTTTAACTGTATCTGGAACAGTTAATAAGTTTTTCTTAGTCATTAAATTTTCAACTAATTCATCTGGGTTTTCAGAAAATCTTACATCTCTATTTGTAATTATCCCCAATAATATTCCATTTTTATCTGTTACTGGAAAACCAGAAACTCCATGGATTTTTTTTAATGCTAATATATCTGCTAATTTATCGTCTGGTCTTACAGTGATAGGATTTACCACCATACCAGATTCAAACCTTTTAACAATTTCTACTTCTCTAACCTGTTCTTCAATTTTATTATTTTTATGAATTACACCAATACCTCCAGATTGTGCCATAGCAATAGCTAATCTTGATTCTGTTACTGTATCCATTGCTGAAGATATCAAAGGAATATTTAAATATATTTTTTTTGTAAACAAAGTTTTAGTATCAGCATTACTTGGAAGAACCGAAGAAGCTGCTGGTCTTATTAATACATCATCAAAAGTAAAAGCTTCAACTAATTTCAATAATTATCTCTCTTTTTTTTATATAAATAGTTTATATACTAATTATTTACAGAATATACATAATTATTTAATTACGCCAAGTCCTGATTATTAAAATTTAAACCAATTAAAAATATTTCTGCAGAATCTTTTCTACTTGCTGTTGGTTTAAAACGTTTAATTTCTGAAAAGTTTGCTCTCATATTTTTTACTAAATCTTCTTCTCCCTTACCTCTTATTAATTTACAACAAAAGATTCCATTTTCTTTTAGTAATTCAATAGCTGCTTCTAAAGCTAATTCAGCTAATAGTAATGATCTCGTTTGATCAGTACTTTTATGACCAGATGCATGTGGAGCCATATCAGAAATTATTAAATCCGCTTTACTGTTTAGTTTTTGTTTAATAAGCGCTATAATTTCTTCATCCATAATACTTCCATTTATGAATGTAACTCCTTCTATAGGTTCAATATCTTGAATATCTATTGAAACTATTTTTCCTTTATTGGGAGACCCTATAAGTTTGCTGGCTACCTGACTCCATCCTCCAGGTGCAGAACCTAAATCTACAACCGCTTGTCCTTTTTTAAAAAAATTATATTTTTCATTTATTTCTATTAACTTATAAGCAGAGCGAGAGCGGTAACCATCATTCTTTGCAGCAATAACATAAGGGTCATTTAATTGACGCTCCAACCATCTCCTAGAAGAAACAGATTTAGCCCCTTTTTTAACTTTTACTTTAACTCTAGAATTGTTTATTAAGTTGTTAACCATATAAAACCTTTATTAATTTATAGTTTCTAAATTAAAAAATGATTTTAGCATCTTTTCTACTAAATGTCTTTGAACCTTTCCTGTAGTACTTCTTGGTATATCAGTTTCTTTAATAACTAATATTTCTACTGGTTGTTTATAACCTGCTAAATATTTCCTACATGATTTTTTTAAATCTTCTATAATAATTTTTTCTTTATCTTTTTGACTAGTACTAATAATAGCGATAGGAGATTCTCCCCACTTTTTGCTTTTTATTCTTACTACTACAGCTTCAGTTATAAATTCATGCCTGAGCATTACTCTTTCGATCTCTGCAGGATAAATATTTTCACCACCGGATTTAATCAAGTATTTTTTTCTATCAACAAAGTCTAAAGTATCTTCCCTGGTTCTTTTCATCATATCTCCCATGTGGAACCATCCTCCTCTAAAGTCCTTTAAATTAGTCTCTTCTGCATCCCAATATCCGCTAAATAATGTTGGCCCTCTAACAGCACATTCACCAGGCTTCTCATATCCCACTTCTTTATTATTACGGACTAATTTTACTTCGCAAAAGCTACTTTGTATTTTCGACAGAGAAAAATTATTTTTATTTTTTTCTATAATACCTTTTGACGCAGGAGGCATTCCAGTTTCAGTTGAGCCAAAAGAATTAAGATAAGGCGTATCTAATAGCGAAGTAATTGTTTTAATTTGATTTTTGGGAATCAAATCAGCCATGGCACCCATTGCTTTAATCCCCTTAACTTTAATTTTTTTTCCATAAATAAAATTTATAAATTCTTCTAACATTCCTGGCATTAATACTAACCATGATAATTTATATCTTTTAATTAAATTCATAAGTAACGTCGGATCAAATCCGTCCACAATTGCCACAGAACCTCCTATTAAAAGTGACCCAATAGAAAGATCCGTAGATGCCATATGAAACATTGGTGCCCAAGCAGGAAAAGTATCTTTTTTATCTATATTATATTCAAATACAAAATATAAAGCTCTATAAATGAATGCTCTATGAGAAATTTTTGCCCCTTTAGGATAACCAGTAGTTCCTGAAGTAAATAAGATTACAAGAATATCTTCACCACTACCTAAACTTTTTCCTAAATATGGTTCTGAATTAGTAATTAATTTTTCAAAGCTTAAATTTAATGAAATGAGTTTCTTATTTTTTATAGATCTTAATTTATTTTTATTTTTAAACTTTGGAGATAAAATAACTAATTTTGGTTTTACTAAATTTATACAATAATTTATTTCATCGTCAGATAGCCGCCAATTTATAGCAACTAATATAGCTCCAACTTTAGCACAAGCCATTTCTATTTCTACGTACTCCATTCTATTTTCAGAAATAATTGCTATTCTATTTTTTGGCCGAATCCCTTTATTAATAAAAATTTTTGATAATTTAAGAATTCTATTTAGTGTTTCATTATAATTATATTTTTTACCTTTAGCATTTATCAATGCTAGTGCTTTAGGATTATTTTTTGCTTGTGTTTCGAATAACTCAGCTACAGATAAATCGACAGCTTTTGAAACTAAAATATTATCTTTTTTCATATTATTCTGGTGGCTTCATCGAAAATGAATCTATTTCTTTTTCGCTGTCCTTATTTTTACTTAAGTTCATTATATCCATCATTGGTAATGAATTATCTATTGACCATTCTGCTAATGATGATTCATAAAGTTTATTATTAGGAAACTTTAATATTTCAGACATAACAAACCATGATAACGCGCTTTCTAGACCAGCATTACAAAATGAAATTTGACCATCTTTTTTAGATATTCCCGAATGTGTAAATATTTTTTCTAAATCAACTTTTTTTTGAAAATATAAGGAATCATTAATAAGTAACCAATCATTTGGAATATTTATTGAATTAGGAATTGTTCCTGAACGAAGTGAAGGAAAAGATGAATTGATTCCCATATACATAGCAGAAGATCTTGCATCAATTAAATAACCATTTTTACTAATGACTTCTAATATATCTTCTTTATTAGCTATTATATTATTATTGATTTCAGATTTATAGACCTTTTCTTGTAAAACAGAAAACCCAGTTTCTATATCATTATCCCAATCTTCCTTCCAACTTTTTAAGCCACCATTTAAAATAGAAATATTTTTATGTCCCAAATATTTAAATGTAAAATATATTGAAGCTGCTTCGGCCATATCATATTTACCTAATCCAGGAGCTACTATAATAACATAATCGGAAATAGATATACCTAACGAACCTATTAAAGCTTCCAAAGTATTTTTAGAAGGCATTAATAATGGTATTTTTTTTCTAGTTTCTCTCCAACCATCTGCATAAAAATTAGTAAATATAGAACAAGGAATATGCGCAAGCTCATAGTCTTTCTTAGATCTATGAATTTCTAAAACTTTAATATTGTCATTACATATTTTATCTTTTAACCAATCTTTATTAACTAATGGGGTTGCATTAACAACATTAAAATTAAAAATTAAAATTAAAAAAAATAAAATATATTTTTTAAATACAAACATAAAATAACCTTAATTATAAACATTACTATCGATATATTATATTATAAGTGATTACAATATTAAGTATAGGTTTGCATAATACAATTTTTCTGTATTATTCTGTATCTTAAGCGGTAACAACTTAGGTTGTTATCAATTTTTAACTAAAAGTAAGAAAGGGAGGATATCTTATGTGGAAATCTCCTGTAGTTCGCGAAGTAGCTGTTGGTCTAGAAATCAACTGTTACGCTTGCGCAGAAATCTAATCTGA
>Ga0315315_10006895_pt1 | contig 10505 bp, 4 predicted proteins | sample M140m3416metaG_FD_203699 | JGI IMG/M metagenome (GOLD analysis project Ga0315315, IMG submission 203699) | Ammonia-oxidizing marine archaeal communities from Monterey Bay, California, United States - M1 40m 3416 | ecosystem: Environmental > Aquatic > Marine > Intertidal zone | place: USA... | reverse complement strand
TTTGAATCGTCTTTTGCTAAGTTTATTGTAAAGTGATTGAAAAATGCTCCTCTATTAAAATGCTCTTTTGTAAAGCCATTTTTATCAAAGAAAACACAAACTCTATCAGCTAAATCATCAACTTTCTGAGCAATATATTTTTTGGATTTTTGCAAATCTTTTTTCACTCGCATACATTCCTTTACACTCAGCAATTTTCCATCGGTAAACTGACTCACTTCTTCTTTAAAAAGCTGTGCAGCAAAAACTTCTAAATCCTTTTCAATATTTATGCTTTTCCCATCTTCAACTTTTTGCATTGCAAAATTCACTAATGCATCTGATAGCTCCCCTCCACTATCAGAAATTCTAGTAAGTAATAAGGCAACTATTGGTTGGATAATTTTGTAAGTATCCATCTCTAAATCAAAGTTATGAGAAAGCCCTAAATCAGATGCAAAAGTTCTGACAATTTTATAGGTAAATTTATCAATGGTTGAAATACCAAGATCAGCATAATTATGTAGAATATGTCTATGTACTAGTGCTGATCGCATATAAATTTTAGATTCATCAAAACCTGTTTCTTTCATCAGCCAATCCAAAATACCATCTTTATCTTTTTCATTTGACAAAGAATCTAGATACTCCAAAATCCTTTCTTTCATTTCTGATGCTGCTTTATTTGTAAAAGTAATTGCGAGTATTTTCCGATAATAATCTTCATACCCAAAGCGGTTGCCCTTAAGGGCTAAAGCAATAAAACTCAATGACAAAGTATAGGTTTTTCCACTGCCAGCAGAAGAGCGATATATTTGAAAATTTTTAGACAATTTATTTTATTTTTTAAACCCCTAATATATAACTTTTATGACACTAATAAGGGGTGTTAAGAAGTAATTTTTCAAAGAATTTAAGTAAATATAACAGAAATTTGTTATGTTAATTAAAAAACGCTTAGTTTTGCTGAAGATTAATCTAATATGCACATGCAAAAGGAAAAGGAAAAGTTAAGAGAAATTATTTTTGGCTACAGAACAAATGCTGGAAAAAGGTTTGATATTATATTACTTATCCTAATTATAATTTCAGTTTTTGGCTTAATCCTAGATAGTGACAATACTATTCATCAATTATACGGCAAGAGCTTATTAACTATTGAATGGATATGTACCATTCTATTTACTATCGAATATATAATAAGAATTTATTGTTGTAGATCTAAAAAGAAATATATCTTTTCAGCTATGGGTATAATTGATTTACTTTCAATTATACCAACCTATTTAACCGTATTTTATACCCCTATTGGATCTCTAATGTTAATCCGAATAATGAGATTGGCGCGTGTATTTAGAATATTTCAATTATCAAAATACTTAAGAAGTGGGCATACTATGCAGCTTGCATTAAGATCTTCTAGACCCAAGATAATAGTTTTTATATTATATATTTCTTTAATAGTAATTATTCTTGGAGCTATTATGTATGTTGTTGAAGGACAACAAAATGGTTTTGAGAATATTCCAAGATCTATTTATTGGGCAGTAGTTACCCTAACTACAGTTGGATATGGAGATGTTGTGCCAATAACTACATTAGGAAAAACAATTTCAGTATTTATTATGATGCTAGGTTATGCGATTATTGCGGTTCCAACTGGTATTGTATCTTCAGAGTTAACAAAAAATAGAACAACTAATACCCAACTCAGAAATCAAAATGAGATAATATCAAAAGAAAATGAGATAATATCAAAAGAAAATGAGATAATATCAAAAGAAACTGAGATATTAATAAAACTTAACGAACTTCAAAAGAAAATTGAGGATCTGAAAAAGAATAACTAGTCCTATCTTAAAATAAAATATGTCCCATTTCTTGATGATATTAGGAAAATTAGAACTCTTTACAATTGCTATATTGTTTACTCCTTATTTTTGGAGGAGGAATTAATTATTCAATAATTATTTTACGCTCTACACTCCTATCATTATAAATATTGATGAATGGTTTATTAGCCTCAGGAGTTATAGTTTTCCCTAAGAAATTAACAGATTTTACTATTTGCTTATTTTGACTATTAATCTCAGATATATTTAGAATAATATCCAGAACAGAAGCAAATATAAAATGCACTTCATGCTGAGTGGATGCAGTGTAGACTATAGCAAAATTATTATCATCAACATGAGAAATATCTGGCTCAATTTTGTGTCCAAAAATTGAGGTGTCAGAAATAACTCCAGCATTTAAGTTTGCGCCATTATCATCAATAATACTATAAAAACATTCTTTTACACCATTTCTATTTTCCTCCCAAACTACAGCACTCCAATTTGGACTATTTTTAAAAGATGCAATTTCTGCTTTATCCTGTAAAGGAGCATTACTAGCATCTAACTGAGTAAAGTAAGATTTTTGTAAATCATTCATATTTACATTTGATTTATAAAGCTCATTTATTCCACTGCCACCATTACGCCTTACAACCATAATACTATCGTTATTTACAGCACCAACTGGTGATGATGTAGGGCAAGAATTAAACAACCAATTCACATCATCTAAATCCTGAGTAGCAGTGAATGTGATTCCTCCATCATTTGATTTTGCAATATATGTATTTCTTACATTACTATCATTATTTCTAAAAAGCAGAAAAACATCATTATTTCCATTAGTAACCATAGTTGATTGACAACAATCACAAGGTTCACCAGGAGCTAAAGAACTAACATCAGCTGCTGCACTAAAAGTTGTTCCAAAGTCAAAGGAAGTTCTTACTGTTTGCTTCCAATCTGTCCAATTTGGCAAACATTCCATATACGAAATCACAGGATTACCATCTTCCCGAACAGCTACATTAGGCATTGCAAACTTATGTGTATGTGAACTCTCAGAAACACGAATAGTATCAGAAAAAGTCAACCCACCATCAAATGACTTTTTTAAATAAATAATATGATTATTATGAAGTAAAGATTCAAAAATCAAATAAACCGTATCTCCTTTAGATGCAATTTCAGGACCAATAAATCCAGTTGGCATTAAGTCAGAAGTAACAAGTTCCATCACAGAATCAAATGCTACTCCATTCCATTTCTTAGCTTTTATTGCTTTAGGACTACTTTGCTTACTCCAAATTACGAAAGGACTATAGTTTCCAGTAATTACAACTCTTGGCCTATCATAACCCTCAGATGGGCCGCTACTAATAACAGTATAGTTTGTAGCTGGTTTTAACTCAACCAATTGAGCTGAAAGGAAAATAGGAAAGTATAAAAGAAATAATATTTTTTTCATAGCATTTATCATTGCTAAAAAGCTTCAAAAACTATCTAACTAAAATTAATTCTTTAATGTCTTGATGTTTCCACCCCTCATAATCTTGGTAGTAGATTTTGTAAATATACACACCCATTGGCAATTCTTTTCCTGTTAATTGATGCTTACCATCCCAACCATTTTCACAATCTAAATCTTTAATGTTAGATGTAGAGTAAACAAGATTTGAAAATCGGTCAAAAATATTAAAAGTAAAAGTAGCCTCTCTTATTCCGTTATAAGCAATACAGAATTTATCATTTTTCCCATCTAAATCAGGCGTAAATGAATTCGGAACCCATATCCAATAATCATCCGTAATGGTAATTATTTTTGAAGTAGTATCAGAACACCCAATATCATCAGCAACTATTAAACTCACATCATAGTAGCCTGTTGTAGTTGAATAAGTATGGTAAGGATTCTGACTATTATCAAGTGCCGTATTATCTCCGAAATCCCACTCCCAAGAAATCAAATTTTCATTTGTAGTAGACTTGTCGGTCAAGCTAACAGTAGTGTTTAAAATTGTTAATGTATCAGGAAAGGCATTGAAATCAGCTATTGGTGATTCCAATACAGTGATAACTGCTGATCCATCAAAAGTCCCAACATTTACATCATCAGAAAATGACTGTAGCGTATAAATTCCAGCAGTTTTTGTGTAAATAATATATGGATTATCAAAAGTAGTTATTTGAGGCTGATTAACTCCATTAATTTGATAGACAAAACTATACGGAGGCACCCCTGATGTAAAGGAAACTATAACCTCCGCTAGCGTGTCATTATCACAAATTATTTGCTCAGTTGTATTATTATTTACATTACTTATAAAAGCATTTAATGGTGGAATTAAGGATATCTTTAATACAACATTATCATTATAATCTGAAACAAATGATGCAATTGGCGAATAAGGATTAGGACTAACTATTACACTATCTGTTGCCCATTCATCAAAACGATACAAAGGATCCAGAACAGGATCAATATTTACCGTTTCATTTTTATAATAACTAATTGCAGTTGGAAAAGTATTAATATTTACTCCATTCACATTTATGGATGTAGTTGTTCCAATAGGATCAACACTATAAACAATAGTAGGTTTTAAATAAATATTTAACCAAACAGTATCAGAAGTTGAAACACTAAATGAGACATTCTGTGAATTAATATTTGGGAAGAAACTAACAGAATTTGAACTCCAGTTTTCAAAACCATACAAAGGGTCAATTAAAGAATTTAATAACACAACATCATCAATATAATAGCTAATTGTAGTTGGAAAAGTATTAATTACAGTACCATCCACTGTTATTGAACTAGTTGTTGATGTATTATTCATTGTATAAACAATATTTGCACCTAACCTTTTATGAATTATAGAATCAACAAAAGTTGTATCACATCCATCAATATCTAAACCTTGAATTGTAAATACTCCTGTATCAGCCGGGTTAAAAACCATGCTATCAGAATAAATGGTGTCATAAGAATTATTATAGCTAAAACTACCGGGCGTCATACTCATTTTCCAAACAAAAATATCTTTTTTCCTGCCAGTTGCATCTAATATTGTACCATCAAAATCAGCCAAATCTTCAAAGAAACCTATAGCATAAACATTCCCAAAACCGTCTGCGCAAATATCATTTGTTCTGTCATCATCATCTGTATCAGAACCGGCCATCTTTGCCCAAACCCAATCGCCATTGTTAGAGGCCCCATCTATCTGTGCTACCCAAGCCGACATAGTAGTATCCCCAGGAATCTGTGGTGGAGCAATCAATCCACTAGTAAAAGTCATTTCTCCTTTAGCCGTACCACCAATAAAGACTTGTTTATTAGCGTCTACAGACATTTGATATGGTTTATCTGTTCCAGAAGTTCTAGCTCTCTTTGCCCATTTCCATTGACCCTGATTATTCATCTTGGCAACAAAAACATCTCTTTTTTGTTTATGACTTAAAGTATCTGTCCCATTTGATGCATTTGCTCCAGGAAATACCATAGGATTACGATACTCTCCAGTAATATAAATATCATCACAAACATCAATAGCTATACTGTTGGCTCTATCTGTCTTATTACTACCAAAACCCTCTGCCCAAAGCCAATTACCATCCTTATCCATCTTAAAAATAAAAGCATCCCACTCGCCATTTGAAGTAATTGAATAAGGACCATAAATACCAGTTCCTTGAAAACCTCCTGACACATAAATATTTGAAAATTGATCAATAGCCAATCTATTATCTCTTGAACCTCTTTGATCCTTTACTCCATCAAATTTATCTACCCAAAGCCAATTACCACTAGAATCTAATTTACCTATGTAACCCATAGGCTGACAATCAACATCCCAATCAGGATTTGTAATAGTAAACCCATCAAAATCAGCATCAAATCCAGAGAAAAAACCCGTAACATATATAAATCCATCTTTATCTACCTTTACATCATATGCATGATCATCAGCATCATAAATTGGCCATGGACAGCCACCAGAAGTATTATCTCCTCCAAAACTAATTACCCATTGAGGATTTCCATCTTTATCAACTTTAGCCATTACAGAAGTGTCATGACTATTCCCCCCAGTAGCAGTTATTGTACCTGGTGCACCATTAACACCTAACTTATAAGAACCCCAGTATGTTCCAGTAATAAATACATCTCCACCAGCAGTAACATGCATTCCTAAGGCTCTGTCATCACAACATCCACCTGATTGATTCCCTCCTGGAATTGCCCAAAGAACATTTCCATTTGAATCTAACTTAGCAATAAAATTTTCTTTATTAGTACCTGGATTTCCATTAGAAAAAGTAATAGCATCAAATGTTGCTTCACTATTATAAAACCCACTTATATAAACGAAACCTAAAGAATCTGTACCTATACTAATTCCTTTATCAGAATTAACACCACCAAATGATTTGACCCAATCGGTAATTTGTGCTGATAAATTTACACTTAAAAAAACACTTAATACTAATAAAAATTTTCTCATTTTTTAATAAATTACATTAATAGTTCCTGATGTAGAAAAAGGTCTACCATCATCACCAATTATATCAACAACATACGAGTACACACCTTGCTGAGCCATCACCCCTAAATATTTTCCATCCCAATACTTATCTATATTATCTGTTGTATAAACCATCTCTCCCCATCTATCAGTTATCTTCATATTAAAGTTAGTAATAAATCTTCCTTTAATTACAAACAACTCATTATGTTCATCACCATTAGGTGTAAAAGTATTTGGAATAAATAATTCTACTCTTGGGATAAATTGCACGTTTGCACTTGTAGAAGTACCTATACAACCTTCATTACTTTCAACCACTAAATAAGTAGTAAGTGTAGTATCTACAAATAGAAATTCACTTTCAGAAATCAAAGAATCATTATCAGTATACCACCAATAATATGCATAAGAACCAGCTGTTAAAGTTATATCCTCTCCAGGGTATAACTCATAGAAATCAGGGTTTATTATTGGCTCTGGCACAGGATTGAGAATGATTTCAATATTACTTCCAATTATATCAGCTTCACAACCGTTAATATCATCAGCAACTATTATATTATATAGTCCAGGATTAGACGTTGAAATTGTATAGTTAATTGTACTTATATTATTAATTGTGGAAGAAACTCCATTCATTGTATATGTTAAATTCCAAGGCAGTAGCCCATTAAAATTGAAATTGACTTCTGAAGTTTCACCATCATCACAGATAAGACCACCTCCTGAAATTATAGCATTAGGTGTAATATCTTGATTGACAAATATTTGGTCATTACCAATACAACCATTATCATCTGTTACTATTAGCGTAATAGTACCTTCTTCTACATTAAGTGTGCTTAAAGTTGAACCATCATTCCACAGATAAGAATAAGGAGTTGAGCCATTAGTTACTGTTGGGTTAATAAGTGTAGAAGCTCTACATGGTATTGTTAAATCATTACCTAAGTTTACAATAGGCAATTCATTTACTATAATTGTTTGGCTTTCTATATCATTACAACCATTTACATCAGTATAATCATATGTAATAATGTTGCTTCCAATGATACTTGTACTTGGAGTGAAAGTGCTACCTGACAAACCATTACCAGAATATACTCCTCCTATTGGAGTGGCAGAAAGATTGATTGAAGGATTATCACTACATAAATTATTTACTGCAGGAAACGCTATAACAGGATTTGGATTACTATTTATGGTTAGATAAGATGTGTCATCAGGACAAGTAACTGTAGCTCCTGGTACTGGAGTTCCTTGAACGATATAAGAAAATGTACCATTTACTAATAATGAAGGGTCAAAATTATTTGAAGGTAGAGCTGTCCAATTAATTGTCTCATACCAAACTCCTCCAACTGTTGGAGTTCCATTTAATTGAGATTCTAAAATAAAACCTGGATCTGATTCGCAAAAATTCACTGTATTATTCAATCCGGCATCTCCTTCTATACAACAGTTTGTTGTTCCGTTACCTCCTGTTTGAGAAAAATCAATATTACAATTCAGATTTGAATAGTTAGTAATTAATAAAATATAATACTGACCTGTTACGGCATTTATAATATCGCAATCTTCTATGGCAGCAGTAGAATAACTACAATCTTCAATATAAGCTCCTGTTAAACTATCGCACATTGTAGATGGATCTGCAAAAGGTCCCCAGCAAATAAAATCAATATCTACCAAAGGGGTACTTTGCATTGTGATTGTTAAATTACCTGGTTGATCAATCTGTAAAAAATAAAAAGCAGGATTTGGTTGTGATCCTAAACATCCATAATCCGGACCAACTGGAGCAGTTGTGTTTGTTGATGCAGGAAAGGTATAGTTTGTTCCAGTGCAAAACCCTTCTGCTGTAGAGCAATCACTCGATTGAGAATACATAAAAACACTACTAAATAGTGTCATAATGATTAATAATTTTCTTTTCATATTTTCTTAATAAATAACCTTAATTTCTCCTGATTTTTTAAATATCTGTTTATCTTCTCCTAAAACTTCAATATTATAATAATATACTCCTTGTTGAACTTTCTTAGTATTAAATTTCCCATCCCAATACTTATCAATAGAATCACTTTCAAATAATTGCTCTCCCCACCTATCAAATATCTTTATATTAAAAGTAACAACATTCATCCCTTTTATCACAAAAAGCTCATTATGTTCATCATCATTTGGCGTAAAAGAGTTTGGAATAAAAAGCTGAGTAATTGGAACTACATTAACAATTGCAATTTCAGAGAAATCCTCACAACCATTTTCATCTTGCACCAAAATATAGAAACTTCCAGGGTCAGAAACTGTAAGTATTTCTTCATTACTTACTAAAGAGTCATTTACAGTATACCATTCATAAAAAGTATAAGTTCCAGCAGTTAATTCAACAGTTTCATTATCATAAACTGTAACTTCTGAAGGGGTTATTACAGCAACTGGCAATGGATTAACAATTACATTAGCAACACCAAAACTACTTGCAATACAGTTATTCACATCATCTGCTTGAACAATTTCATAATTACCTGCAGTATTAGTAATATGAGTATAATTTGGTAATAAAATATTTGTTGTAGTATAATTTATATTTCCATCTGTAAAGACTAAATTCCAAGGTAAAAGACCATTAAAATTGAAATGGACTTCTGTTGTGTTTTCCCCATCATCACAGATAGAACCACCACCAGAAACATCAGCAGTTGGTATAGCATCATAAGTAATTTCTAAATCATCTAGCCCTGAACAACCGTAAAGATCAGTAACTGTTAATTGATAACTTCCTTCAGGTAGATCTAAACTACTATTAATATCTCCAGTATTCCACACATAAGAATAAGGTACAGTTCCACCAGAAACAATTGGGACAACTAAACTTTTAGTATTACACGGAATATTAAAATCCGCTCCCAAATCAACTGAAGGAGCAACATCATAGTTAATTTCTAAATCATCCGAACCTGAGCAACCATATAAATCAGTTACTGTAAGTTGATAATTACCTAATCCTAGTATTAACATGCTATCGCTTTGCCCAGTATTCCATAAATAAGTATAAGGATTTGTACCTCCAGTAACAACAGGATCTATTAGAGTGTCAGAATTACAAGGAATCATTAAATCAGGGCCAAAACTAAAAGAAGGAAAATCACCTTCAATAACAGTTAGTGTATCAGAAAGCACAGCACAACCTAAAATATCCGCAGAAACAACATAAGTACCTTCTCCAACATTTACAGTTGAATCTGTACTAAATACAACTGATGATGAAGCATCAGACCATTCATATGTAGCTCCACTGCCACCGTTTGCAGTCAATTCAACAGTAGAGTTACAAGGAATAGACATATAAGCGGAATCAATACCTAAATTATCTATAATATTTAATGGAGGAGAAGAAAAACTACCAGCTTCCAACCAAACATAAGAATTTAAACTTTGATCTGACCCATCAGCTATTGCTAAACGAATATGATAAGTTTCCCCACATTCCACTAATGCACTTGCCGTAAGTACAGTGGTAAAACCATTTGCATCAGCAATAATACTTAATCCACTTTGATTGTCTACAAAATATTGTTGATTAATTGGGGTTACACTGTTAATAGAAGATATTGTAATTGGTAAAGGAGGGTTTGTACCTGGCACAATAGCTAAATTCACTGATCCATTTGGGAATGCTGCTGGAGAAGAATAAGGTCCCACAATACCAGGTCCTGATAAAAAGAAACCAAAAACATCATTATAAGATGAGTTCTCCCAAGCAAAATATTCCTGTGAACCGAAAGCGTATCTGAAACTTAAGGAGTCAGAAGTAGGTATAAAATCAAACTCTAATACTGCGACATCACCAATTGAAGAAACAGAAAAAGATTGCCCTATCATACCTGGCACCGAGTTTGCTACACCTAGTAAGTCTGGATCCGTTACTGTATTAGGTAGCAAGCCTCCAGGCCCTGCATTATTTGGATCTAAAAAATAAATATCACCACAGGCCATTACAATTCCACTATCAATTCCTAAATTTGTATTTATAGCATTAAACCAACCTATTTGGATTGATTCACCTTGATAAGAATGATTTGAAGCAACAACTCCTCCTCCTAATAAAATATTATCTATCAACCAAGCTGGGTTATCGTAAGGTGGAGTG
>Ga0315315_10006894_pt1 | contig 10505 bp, 10 predicted proteins | sample M140m3416metaG_FD_203699 | JGI IMG/M metagenome (GOLD analysis project Ga0315315, IMG submission 203699) | Ammonia-oxidizing marine archaeal communities from Monterey Bay, California, United States - M1 40m 3416 | ecosystem: Environmental > Aquatic > Marine > Intertidal zone | place: USA... | reverse complement strand
GTGCTTATATAGCCTCATTCAGGTTAACAAGTATCTTAGGTTCGGTTGCTTGGGCATTCGACTTTGCAATGTCAGGCTTATTCTTCCCACTTGTACTTGGTGTATGGTGGAAGAGAGCTACTAGAGCAGGTGCTATCGCTGGAATAGTTACTGGAATTCTTTCAGGATTATTTTACCTATTATGGGTATATCCTAAGTTTTCAGTGCCAATTTTCGGTGGTGTGAATGAACCATTCTTGGGTATTGACCACTTAAGATTTGGATTAATTGGAGCGCCTATTTGTTTAGTTGTAATGGTTGTAGTTAGTTTAATGACTAAAGAACCAAGCCCAGCTACTCAGAAAATGGTAGACGATCTAAGAATACCAACGGGTAAACCAATTCTTGGAAAACAGTAGTAACAATTAATAATTTAAAATTAAAAGGGGCGATTTATTCGCCCCTTTTTTTTTATCTAAATCATGGTAATTTAAAAATATGATTCCTACTTGGGCAATTGTTTTGGACTACGTTCTAGGAACAATTATGTGGACTTTAATTGGTCGAGCATTCATGAATATTTTCCAAAGAGAAGACTCGACATTCTTTTTTATGAGAGTTTTTGTCAAATATACAAATCCAATCATAAATTTATTCAAATTTATCACACCAAGTTTTTTATTTGGCCCATTTATTGCTCTTTATGTCGCTTGGTTTTTCTATTTATTTAGGTTTTATGCAATGCCATATATCCTAGGTTATGACGTTTGGGGAATGTTGGCATTTCCACTTGAAAGTGATTTTTCAAGACAACTTTATCAGTTATTCAACTAATTCCTTAATTTTTTTGACAAAGTTTTAGTTTAAAATATAAACAAATTATGAGCAGTATAATTAAAATTTCTCCCTCAATTCTATCTGCTGATTTCAGCGAATTAGGTAAGGAAGTTATTTCTTTAGAAAAAGCTGGTGCAGATTATATTCACATTGATGTTATGGATGGACATTTCGTTCCAAATTTAACAATAGGTCCTGAAGTAATAAAAAAACTTAGGCCTCTTACAAAAAAAACTTTTGATGTTCATTTAATGATTTCACCTGTCGATAATTTTATAAAAGATTTTGCAGATGCTGGTGCAGATATTATTACTTTTCATCCAGAAGCCACATCTGATGTTTCAAAAACAATTCAATTAATTAAAGATCATAATAAAAAAGTTGGTATTTCCTTAAAACCAAATTCAAAGATTGATTTAATTAAAAATCATTTGAAAAGAATTGATTTAGTTTTGATTATGAGTGTAGAACCAGGCTTTGGCGGACAAAAGTTTATGCCAGAAGTTTTAGATAAAACTAAAGCTGTGAAAAATCTTATTAATGAAAGTGGGTTAAACATAGATATTGAAATAGATGGTGGAATAAATTTTGAAAATTGTTCCAAAGCGAAAGATGCAGGTGCAAATATACTTGTATCGGGGTCTACTGTCTTTAAAGAAAATAAAGGTGACCTAAAAAAAAATATTGAAATTCTCAGAAACAATTAATAGATGTTTGGCCTGAAAAGTGTCTATTTTTATTTTATTGCATATCAAATAACATTAATAAAATTTTTCAAGAAGATATATTTTTCATCTAAAAACTATAATAAATCTTTGGAGTCTAAAACACCTCAACAAGTTTATTACAGTCCAAATCCTTTTTTATTATCCATCATTACCTCTTACAGCAACCAATCTTTTAAGATTAGTGATATTGACCCAAATATTTTTTGGCTTGAAGATAAAAAAAAAGACATAAATCAAATGCATAATTTTTTTTGGCTCAATCTAATAGATAGAAAAGCCGATCATAAAAAATTAAGAAAAATTATTTATGTTTGGATGATAAAAAATTCAAAATATAGGCAGGGAATATGGGAGACTTCAACTTTAAGTGCAAGAATCATAAGTTGGATTTTGAACATTGATATTATTTTAAGTAATAGCACATTTGATTTTAGAAAAAATTTTTTAAACTGTATTATAAGTCAAACCAACCACTTAAAAAAAAATATAAGATTTGAAAAAAATCCTAGTAAAAAAATTGAGATATTAACTGCAATTATTCTGACTGGTCTTGTCTTTAAAGAGTATGAAGAAAATTTTCAAATTGGAATTAAAGAGTTAGAGTCCGTAGTAAAAGTTTTTTTTGACAATAACGGTTTTCCTTTATCAAGAAATCCCAATGATTTGGTTTTTTTCTCTAAATATTTTATATTCTGTAGAGAAATAATTAAGGACAGCCAGAGATACTTACCTGAGTTTCTTGAAGATATTGTTGAAAAAAATCTCAACTGCATTCATTTCATAAAAACACCGGATGACAAGCTACCTTTATTTAATGGTGCAACGTCACTCAATTTAGATCAAATTCAAAAGTATTTAGACAATTTCAAGCCAAAAGTAAAAAATAATAACCTGGGTGGTCTATTTAAAATTAAAAATAAGAATCATTTTTTGCTTATAGATGTCGATAAACCCCCTCAAAAAAAATTTTCAAAATCTTATCAATCAGGTCCTTTGTCTTTTGAATATTTTTTAGATGGAGTAAAAATAATAACGAACTCAGGATTTGGATCCCATATCTCAAATAAAGTAGAATTACTGAGCAGGCTTACCGCCTGTCAATCAACTTTAACAATTAATGATACATCGATAACAACATTCGAGAAAAATGAGGTAATTAGTAAAATTTTTGGAAAATCAATTCAGAATAGTTTTAAATCCTTTGATATTTCCTTCATAAATAAAGATCATCTTATAGGATGCTCTGCATCAAATAATGGATATGAAAAAAAATTTGGATGTACTCACAAAAGAGAAATATACTTGGATAAAGAAAATAATTATATTGAAGGTGTAGATCATATACTTAAAACAAAGGGCGGGTTTCCCATTAGATATGCTTTTAGGTTTCACATTAATCCTGAACTCAGCGTGATTAAAACTATGAGTGGAAATAGCGCTTTAATTCAAATATCTAAAAATAAATCTCTCATCTTTACTATTGATGACGAAAATTTAGAGATAGAAAAAAGTATATTTTTAGGTGAAAAAAAAATAATAGATAGTGCTTGTATAACAATTAGTGGTAATTTAGTTAATAAAAATAAAATTTTTAATTGGAGAATAAAAAAAACTATTTGATAATGAATTTAAAAGTTAAAACAGCGTTAATATCAGTTTCCAATAAAGAAAATTTAGTTTCACTGCTTAAATCATTAAAGAAATTTAATATCAATATTATAAGCTCGGGTGGCACTTATTCTGCCATAAAAAAATTAGGTTATAGTTGTACGGAGTTATCAAAATACACTGGTTTTAAAGAAATGTTAGATGGAAGAGTGAAAACTCTCCATCCTAAAATACACGCTGGAATTCTTCACGACAGGCAAAATAAAAAGCACAAAAATGAGATGACTAAACAAAAATTTCCCCCTATTGACCTTATAGTTGTTAATTTTTATCCATTTCAAAAAATTGTTACTAATACAAATAATCCAAAGCAAATAATTGAAAATATTGATATAGGTGGTCCTACTTTGGTTAGAGCTGCAGCAAAAAATTTTAAAAACGTAACAATAATAACTAATAGAAACGATTATAAGACGCTAATCAAAGAATTAGAAACATTTAAAGGAAAAACTTCTTTAAAATTTAGAGAGCTGATGTCTTCTAAAGCATTTGGTTTAACTGCATACTATGATGCTATGATTGCAAATTGGTTTAATACGAAACTTAAAATTCAATTTCCAGAAAGAAAAACAATATTTGGTAGAAAACTTCAAAAGTTAAGATACGGAGAAAATCCTCACCAGAAGAGTTCCATATATGTGAATGATTATGATGATAAAAAATTAAGATTTAATCAAATTCATGGAAAAGAGCTTAGTTATAATAATTACAATGATATGTTTGCTTCTTTAGAAATATTGAATTCACTAAAAAAAAACTCAGGAACCGTAATAATTAAACATGCAAATCCTTGTGGGGTTTCTGAAAATAAAACTTCATTAGCTTCTTTTAAAAATGCTTATGCCTCAGATCCAATAAGTGCTTTTGGGGGTGTTATTGCCTGCAATTATAAAATTGATAAAAGAATTGCTTTAGAAATAGATAAAAATTTCTTAGAAGTTTTGCTGGCTAAGGGCTTTGACAAAGAGTCTTTGAAAATTTTAAAAAGAAAAAAAAACTTACGTATTATCGATATTTCTAATTTTAAACTTAAAAATCTTGTTTCAGTAAAATCATTTGATGGATCTTTCTTGATACAAACCAAAGACAATATTGTTATAGATAAAAAGAAATTGAGGTGTGTTACTAAGTTAAAACCTGATAAAAAAGAATTAGCTGAAATTCAATTTGCTTTTAACGTTTCTAAACATGTTAAATCGAACTCAATAGTATTATGTAACAATTTTTCCACGATAGGAATTGGTGCTGGACAACCAAGTCGATTGGATAGTTGTAAAATTGCAGTACAAAAAGCAAAACAATTTCAATCTTCAAAAGTTAAAAATTCTATAGCCGCATCCGATGCTTTTTTTCCTTTTGCTGATGGAATAAGTATTCTTATAAAAGCTGGTGTGAAAACTATAATCCAACCTGGTGGATCAATTAGAGATCAGGAAGTTATTAATGCTGCTGATAAAGCAAAAGTTAAAATGCTTTTTACCGACATAAGACACTTCAATCACTAATAAATTTTGTCTATTTTTGCAGCTAATATGAAATCACTTTCTGCAAGTCCCTTTATAGCATGTGTAAATATTTTTACTTTGCAGTAACCCCAGCCAAAAGAGATATCAGGGTGATGATTTTCTTCTTCAGCTATATTCCCAACTGTATTTACAAATTTTTGACTTTCTTCAAAATTTTTAAATTTAAAATCTTTAATTAAATAAAAACTTTTATCATTGTTACTTTTTACATCCCAACCATCAACTTTTTTTAAATATTTGTGAATTTCGCTTTTGTCAAAAGGTGGAATGTTTCCGTCACAGGCCACACATTTTTTTTTTGATAAATCGTCCATTTTAAAATTTACAAACTTTTTATGGAGCGGGCAAAGGGGTTCGAACCCTCGACCTTCTCGTTGGCAACGAGACGCTCTACCACTGAGCTATGCCCGCAATTTTTTAAGTATAGTATACACCTTTATAAATGGTCAACCATTATAAAATGCCGCTACCTAACAGTTAATTTTTTTAATATAATAATCTAATGAAAAAATTTCCTAATGTTATTCCTATATTTCCTTTAAGTGGTGTCATATATTTTCCTAAAACAAATCTCCCGCTTAATATTTTTGAACAAAGATATTTAGATTTGGTTAATGATGCTTACAGTAAAGATAAATTAATGGGCATGGTTCAGACTAAAAAAGAGGATAAGGATGTTTATGATATTGGATGTTTAGGTAAAATAAGCGATTATCAAAAAAGTAGAGATGGCAGAATTTTAATTAATTTAACAGGTATTTCTAGATTTAAGATACTAAAAGAAATTACAGGTAAAAAATTATACAGAGAATTTAAAGTTGAATATAAAGATTTTGATAATGATATAGATGATGATCAAACAGATGTTAATTCGGACACTCTGATTGAAAAAGCAAAAAACTTTTTTAAAAGGAACGGACTTCTTCTTAATTGGAGAGAGTTCGAAAAATTAGATCACGCACAAAAAATAAATACATTATCAATGATCGCGCCTATTACTAATGAGGAAAAGCAAAAAATTCTTGAGGCAATTTCTTTGGAAAGTAAAATTAAAACTCTTGAAAGTATAATTAGTTTTTATTTGTACGAGACTAGTTCAAATAATCAGACAATTCAATAAAGCTAATTCGCAGATTTATTCATTGAATCAAAAAAGTCAGCATTGTTTTTTGTGTTTTTAAGTTTAGCAATAAGAAACTCGATACCATCCATTGTCCCCATTGGACTGATAATTCTTCTAAGAACATTCATTTTAGACAAATCGTCTTTTTCAAATAAAAGCTCTTCTCTTCTAGTGCCTGATCTGGTGATATCTAAAGCCGGGTAAATTCTTTTGTCTGCAACTTTTCTATCAAGAATTAATTCTGAGTTACCTGTGCCCTTAAACTCCTCAAAGATCACTTCATCCATTCTGCTACCTGTATCAATCAAGGCAGTAGAGATTATTGTAAGTGAGCCACCTTCTTCTACATTTCTTGCTGCACCAAAAAATCTTTTTGGTCTTTGTAGAGCATTTGCATCAACTCCTCCCGTCAAAACTTTTCCAGAGCTTGGAATTACAGCGTTATAGGCTCTTCCTAATCTCGTTATGGAATCTAGCAATATTACAACGTCCTTTTTATGCTCAACTAACCTTTTAGCTTTTTCAATTACCATTTCAGCAACAGCAACGTGTCTTGAAGCCGGTTCATCGAATGTTGAAGCAACCACTTCACCTTTAACAGATCTTTGCATATCCGTTACTTCCTCAGGCCTTTCATCTATTAATAAGACCATTAAATAACACTCGGGATGATTTGCGGTAATTGATTGAGCAATATTTTGAAGAATAATTGTTTTCCCGGCTCTAGGAGGTGATACAATTAATGATCTTTGGCCTTTGCCAATAGGGCTAACAAGATCAATTAGTCTTGCTGTATTGTCAGGTTTTTTTTCTATCTTTGTTGTTTCTACCTCTAGTTTGATTCTCTCATTAGGATAAAGCGGTGTAAGGTTATCAAAAGCAATTTTATTTTTTCCTTTTTCGGGTTCATCAAAATTAATTTTGTTTACTTTTAAAAGAGCAAAATATCTCTCGGCATCTTTTGGCCCTCTTATTTCTCCCTCTACCGAGTCACCAGTTCTTAGACCAAATCTCCTTATCTGGCTTGGGCTTACATATATATCGTCAGGACCTGGTAAATAATTTGACTCTATAGCTCTTAAAAATCCAAATCCATCTTGCAATACTTCTAAAACACCTGTGGCCGTAATCTGTTCGTTCTTTTCAGCTAATTTTTTTAAAATAGCAAAAAGAATTTCTTGTTTTCTTAAAGTGCTAGGATTTTCTATACCAAGTTTTTCGGCTTCATTAATAAGCTCGGCAGAGTTTTTTTGCTTGAGTTCTTGTAAGTTCATGAAATTTATTGATTATTAGGAAAGTATTAAAAATATATGTCTTTTTTATAAAAATTCAAGTCCTATTATAAAGGCTTAAAAACAACAACAAAAACAACAACAATTAGTATTATTGTAGGCACCTCATTAATAATTCTGTAAAATTTAGAGGACTTTTGGTTATTATTAATTGCGAAGTCATTAAGATATTTTCCAAGTAAAAAATGATAAAAAGTCAAAATTGTCACCAATATAATTTTTATTTGCATCCACAATTCTACGAAAATGGTAAACCCTAAACTATGTATTAATAAAATTCCAAACAGCCACGATAGTAACATTGCTGGCATCATGATGTAATTATAAAGTCTTCTTTCCATAATTTTAAAAACATTTTTCTGAGACTCTTGCTCTGCCTCAGCATGATAAACAAATATTCTTGGTAAATATAACAATCCAGCCATCCAAGATATAACCGCCACCAAATGAAGAGACTTAAATAAAAGATATAAGTTCATTTTAAATATATTTAATTACTAATTTTTTGAGCAATTCAATATGATCTGAATTATCATTAAGGCATGGAATGAGATCGAAATTTTCGCCGCCTTTACTTAAAAAGCTTTCTCTTCCCTGAATATCAATTTCTTCTAATGTCTCCACACAGTCTGAGGCAAATCCTGGACATATTACTAAAAGTTTTTTTACACCTTTTTTAGGTAAACCTTCTAATGTCTTATCTGTATAGGGCGTAAGCCATTCTTGAGGGCCAAATCTAGATTGAAATGTAGTTTCAATATTTATAGATTTATATTTTTCTTTGATTAACCTTGTGGTTTTGTGACAATAGCAATGGTAAGGATCCCCTTTATCAAAATATTTTTTAGGTATGCCGTGATAAGAAGAAATAATTAAATCGGGCTGCCAATTAATCGATGCAACCTTTTTTTCTATGCTTCTTATAAGTGCATCGATATAATAAGGTTCGCTTTCATAATGAGGGATCACTTGTAAACTAGGTTGCCACCTCATATCCATCAAAGACCTATATACTTCATCACATACGGTTGCGGTCGTAGCCGCCGCGTATTGAGGATATAAAGGTAAAATAATTATATTTTCACAGCCCAAATCTTTAAGTGAATTTAATTTTGATTTAATACTTGGATTTCCGTATCTCATTGCAAAATCAACAATGACCTTTTCATTTCCAATTTTGTTTTTCAGCTTTTCAGCTTGGCTTCTAGTAAAATATAAAAGAGGTGATTCGTTAGTGTCTTTTCTCCAAATTTTTTTATAAGCATGTGCTGTTTTTGAAGGTCTAAAAGTAAGGATAAATAAATGTAAAATAAATTGCCATATAAATGGATTAACTTCAATAACTCGCCTATCAGACAAAAATTCCTTTAAATATTTTCTAATATCCCACCAGCTTGTAGAATCTGGTGTACCTAGATTAATTAATAAAACTCCGGTTTTACCAAACTTTACTTTTGGGTGATCACTTTCCATTTTAATACTCTCTATAAAATTTGACTAGCTCACTTACCTTATCTGGGTCTGTCCCAGGAAGCAAACCGTGGCCTAGATTAAAAATATAAGGCAAACCCTCGAATATATCCAAATATTTCTTTGCTGCATTTAAAGTTTCTTGATTACTGGATAATAATATTTTTGGATCTAAGCCACCTTGCAATACCACTTTTGATAAATTTTGTTTAGCCCAGTTAGGATCAACATCGTAGTCTAGACTAATACCATCAGGTTTTACTACGTTATTAAATTCTTTGTAGTATTTATTTATACCTTTTGGAAAACACATTACAGGAATCTTCTTTTCTTTACAAAAATCTACAATTTTGAGATTCGGAATATAGCAATAGTTAGGAAGGTCGTCTTCTAATATTAACCCTGCCCAGGAGTCAAAAATTTGTATAACGTCAGCTCCAGCACTTACTTGATTTTCAATATGTATGCAAAGGTAGTCATGAAGTTTATCTAGAATTAAATTAACTTCGAATTCTTTTGCTTTGATTTTTTTATAGTTAATATCTTTTTTACTTTCCTTTGCCCCCAACATATAAATTAAGAGTGTCCATGGTGCCCCAATAAACCCTATTAAAGATTTATTTTCATCCAATTTTTTTCTTGTTGTTTGAATTGCCTTATAAACAGGATGTAATTTTTGAGTAAAGGAAATTTTATCATTATTTAAAAATTTTTTGAAGTTAAACTCTTCTAATACAGGTCCTTTATCTTTTATAAATTCTACATTTTGATTTAATGCATAAGGGACCATTAAAATATCAGAAAAAATGATAGCTGAGTCTAGGTCAAATCTTTTGATTGGTTGCAGAGTAATTTCTGAACTTAGATCGCTATTTAAACAAAGGTTGATAAAGTTTTGATTTTGAGATCTTATTTTTCTAAATTCAGGTAAATACCTACCTGCTTGTCTCATAAACCAGACTGATTTACAAATTTTCTTGTTTTTTAATATTTCTTTAATATTACTCATTAAATAATTTAAGTTTATAAGTGTAGTTATAGTTATTGGCTCTGTTAATTAGTTATATAACGATTTTTACAACTTTTATACATGGACAATTTAACAACTTTTATTACTTTTGCTGTTTTTTTCAGTTTTATTCATTTTATAAACATTAAAAAAACATTATTATTAACAATCAATAACTTGTTTAAGTAATGTTAACTAATGTTAATTATTTTTCCTTAATTTCGAAAAAAATGTAAAATATTAGTTTGTTATAACTTTATTAACAAAGATATGAACGAAAAATACAATGTATATCTTGTGTCCGACTCAACGGGTGAAACCTTAGATAGAATTTTTTTGTCTCTAAAATCACAATTTGCTAATTTTGACTATGAAAAAAAAGAGTTTGCTTTTATACGAACTGAACAACAAATTGATAAGATTATTAAGGAATGCAACCAAATTGAAAACTCAATTATATTGTATACAATTGTTGAAACAAGATTGGCTAAGTATCTTGCAAACCAAAGTGAAAAAAACTCAGTACCGTGTTTTGGGGTATTAGGTAATTTAATTTTAAGTTTTTCAAAACTTCTTAATCAGAAAGCTATTCATAAACCGAGCGCCCAACATGTTTTGGATGATGATTATTATAAAAGAATTGAAGCTATTCAGTTTACTATGTCCCATGATGACGGAAAAAAAGTAGATGATATTAATGATGCAGATGTAATCTTATTGGGTGTAAGCAGGACAAGTAAAACACCCACTTCAATTTACTTAGCTAATAGAGGCTATAAAACTGTAAATATACCTTTAGTCTTAGAGCAAAAAATTCCAGAAGACCTAAAAACAAATAAAAAGTCTTGCATAATAGGATTAATAGCTGACCCG
>Ga0315315_10006893_pt1 | contig 10507 bp, 4 predicted proteins | sample M140m3416metaG_FD_203699 | JGI IMG/M metagenome (GOLD analysis project Ga0315315, IMG submission 203699) | Ammonia-oxidizing marine archaeal communities from Monterey Bay, California, United States - M1 40m 3416 | ecosystem: Environmental > Aquatic > Marine > Intertidal zone | place: USA... | reverse complement strand
TGTTTTGAAAAGCATTTAAATAGATTAATGGAATCAGCAAAAAGTATGGATTTTACAAGTATCCCTAATTTGTCTGATGTAAAAAATGCAGTTTTTACTACATTAAAAGCTAATAATATGAAGGATGATACGCATATCAGATTAACATTAACAAGAGGAGAGAAGATAACATCTGGAATGAATCCTAAATTGAATCAGTTTGGTTGCTCTTTAATTGTTTTAGCTGAGTGGAAATCATCTGTATTTTATGGTAAGGAATTAAGCTTAGTTACTTCTAATATCAGAAGAAACTCACCACATTGCTTGGATTCAAAGATCCATCATGCTAACCTAATAAATAATATACTTGCTAAAATAGAAGCCAATTATGCAGGCGTTGATGATGCACTAATGTTAGATTTAGATGGTTTTGTTGCTGAAACTAATGCTACTAATATATTCATGATTAAAAATGGACATGTAATTACTCCATTACCAAAGGCATGTTTGCCAGGAATTACTAGAGGTTTGATTATTGAGATTTGTAAAAATAATACTATACCTATCGTAGAAAAAGATATTTCGGTAACTGAACTGTATAATGCTGATGAAGTATTTACAACTGGAACTATGGGTGAATTAGCTAGAGTAAATAAAATAGATTATAGAAGTATTGAAAACAAGGGAGGTGTTTTAAAGCAACTCCAATCTCTATTTAGAAAATTGACTGAAGTTGAAGGTCAAAAATTACCCTTTTAATTTATTTTTTTTTCCTTTAGGTTTTGTTATTTTCATTTCTAAAGCTGACTTATCTTTATTCATAATTACTTTTATAGCATCTCCTTCTTTTATCTGGGCACTAATTATCTCTTCTGATAACGGATCTTCAAAATATTTCTGAATAGCTCGCTTTAAAGGTCTAGCTCCAAATTTAGCATCGAAGCCTTTATCAGCAATAAAGTCTTTAGCTTTTTTGGATATTTTAACGCTATAACCTAGTGTAGAAATACGCTTAAGAAGACTGTCCATTTCAATATCAATAATTTTATTTATATGCTCTTTATCTAAACTATTAAATACGATCACATCATCAATTCTATTTAAGAACTCAGGAGAAAAAGCCCTTTTTAAGGCTTTTTCAATTACACCTTTTGAGTGTGAAGCTATATTATCTTTCTTAGCAGATGTATTAAATCCAATTCCTTGTCCAAAATCTTTTAACTGTCTTGCACCTATATTAGATGTCATAATGATAATAGTGTTCTTGAAGCTAATTTTCCTTCCTAAACTATCTGTCATTTCCCCATCATCTAATGCTTGTAAAAGTATGTTAAATACATCAGGATGAGCTTTTTCAATTTCATCTAAAAGAATAACTGAATATGGTTTTCTTCTAACTTGTTCAGTTAACTGGCCTCCTTCTTCATACCCAACATATCCTGGTGGTGCACCAACTAATCTACTTACTGCAAATTTTTCCATGTACTCGCTCATATCTAATCTGATAAGTGCGTCTTGAGAATCAAACATTTCTTCAGAAAGCGCTTTTGTAAGTTGTGTTTTTCCAACTCCAGTTGGCCCTAAAAATATAAATGAACCAATTGGCTTGCCAGGATCTTTTAATCCAACTCTATTTCTTCTTATAGCTTTTACAACCTTTTCAATAGCTTCATTTTGTCCAATAATTTTTCTTTTAATATTATCTGTCATTAATGAAAGCTTTTTTCTTTCTTGAGATGCAACTCTGTTTACAGGTATTCCAGTCATTATTGAAACTACATCAGCTACATTTTCCTCTGATACAGTTTCCTTATTAGCTTTTAATTCCTTTTCCCAAATATCTTGTGCGTGTTCTAATTGAGATTGTATCTTTTTCTCACTGTCTCTAAGTTCGGCTGCAATTTCAAACTTTTGTTTTTTAATTGCAATTTTTTTCTTAGTTGTAATATCAGAAAGTTGTTTCTCAATATTTGTTATGTTTTGAGGAACCTCAATATTAGTGATATGAACTCTTGATCCAGCTTCATCTAAAGCATCAATGGCTTTGTCTGGCAAAAATCTATCATTCATATACCTGTCAGTTAGAATAACACATGCTTTTATCGCATCCTCAGTATATTCTACATTATGATGTTCTTCATATTTTATTTTTATGTTTGTAAGTATCTCAATCGTTTCATCAATTGTAGTTGGGTTTACAATTACCTTTTGAAACCTTCTTTCTAAAGCTCCATCTTTCTCAATATGTTGCCTGAACTCATCTAATGTTGTAGCGCCGATACATTGTAGTTCCCCTCTAGCTAACGCAGGCTTAAACATATTAGAGGCATCTAATGATCCAGAAGCCCCTCCAGCTCCAACTAGTGTATGGATCTCATCAATAAATAAAATGATATCAGGGTTTTTTTCTAATTCAGAAATAATTCCCTTCATTCTTTCTTCAAATTGTCCTCTGTATTTTGTTCCAGCAACTAATGCAGCTAAATCTAGCATTACTATTCTTTTCCCGAATAATACTCTAGCAACTTTCTTCTGAACAATTCTTAATGCCAAACCTTCAGCAATTGCTGATTTTCCAACTCCAGGTTCCCCAACTAAAATCGGGTTGTTCTTTTTTCTTCTACTAAGTATTTGAGAAACTCTCTCAATTTCTTTATGTCTTCCAACAATAGGATCTAATTTTCCGTCCTTAGCATACTGAGATAAGTCTCTGCCAAAATCATCTAAAACGGGAGTATTACTTTTTGAATTTTGTTTTGATTTCTCTTTTTTAGAAGGTCCGAAAATATCATCATCATTTTCATCATCATCCATGTCATCATTTAGGCTAAGAGAAATGTTGTTATTAGTTTGTTTTTCGTATTCATCAAGGATTATTTCATAGTTTACGTGCAGATGCTTAAAAGAAATAGTTACAATATTATTAGTGTCAAGTAAAATTGCAAGTAAAACATGAATTGTTTTGATTTCATTATCACCTAAATTTTTCTGTTCCATTATCGATTTTTTGAGTATTCTTTCAGCTTGTTTTTTGAATTCAATACTATCTTTATTAACATTTGTTCTGCTATCAATTTTTCTTATATTACTTTCAATAATTACGCGCAAGTTTTTTATGTTAATACCAAGGCCTTCTAACACTCTAATTGCCGTGCCCTCACCTTCTCTCAAAATACCTAAAAAAAGGTGTTCAATTCCAATGCTTTCATCTCCCAATCTAAGAACCTCTTCTCTTACATATGTAAAAACATCTTTCATTCTGTTTGAAAATCCTGTATTCATAATTTTACTATTTTTTTAGTCATTAAAATATTTTGCAAGATACCTACTAAAATTGCTGTTACAACAAGTTATAGAGTTCATTTTTTTTAACAAAAATTGTTCATAACTCACAAGCTATTTACTATTCAATTTACTTCTATAAAATACGTAAATTTCTTTTATTTGTTACCTTAACGAAAATAAATAAATATATGTCATTAGGCCAAAAAATTATACCTATAAATATTGAGGAGGAAATGAAGTCAAAATACATTGATTACTCAATGTCAGTTATTGTATCAAGAGCTTTGCCAGATGTTAGGGATGGATTAAAACCTGTCCATAGGAGGGTTTTGTTCGGAATGCATGAGTTAGGAATTAAGTCTAACTCAGCGTATAAAAAGTCAGCAAGAATTGTAGGGGAGGTACTTGGTAAGTTTCATCCACATGGAGATACTTCTGTATATGATGCAATGGTTCGTATGGCTCAACCTTGGAGCTTGAGGTATATGTTGGTTGACGGTCAAGGGAATTTTGGTTCTATTGATGGAGATAATCCAGCTGCAATGCGTTATACTGAGGCAAGAATGCGTAAAGCAGCAGAAGATATGCTGTTAGATATAGATAAAGAAACAATTGATTGGAACTTAAACTTTGACGATACTTTAAAAGAGCCATCTGTTTTGCCTTCAAGATTGCCTAACTTGCTTTTAAACGGAACAACTGGTATTGCAGTAGGTATGGCAACAAATATGCCGCCACACAATCTAACAGAGGTTGTAAATGGTACATTGGCATATATTGAGAGAAGAGGTGATTTAGAGGTTGCTGATTTAATGGAATATGTAAAGGCGCCTGATTTCCCAACTGGAGGTATAATTTACGGCTATGATGGTGTGCGTGCTGCTTTTGAAACGGGTAGGGGTCGTATTGTAATGAGAGGAAAAGTTAGATTTGATGAGTCAGCAAGTAGAGAGCAAATCATAGTAGAAGAGATTCCTTACATGGTGAATAAGGCTAATATGATTAAGCAAACTGCTGATTTGGTTAATTCTAAAAAATTAGATGGTATTGCTGATATTAGAGATGAGTCTGATAGAAATGGTATGCGTATTGTTTATGATTTAAAGCGTGATGCAATTCCAAATATTGTGCTAAATAAATTATATAAGTACACTGCATTACAATCTTCATTTTCAGTTAATAACATTGCATTAGTAAAGGGTAGGCCTGAGCTTTTAGGCTTAAAGCAATTAATTGGACATTTTGTTGATCACAGGCATGAAGTATTAATTAGAAAAACAAAATATGAATTAGCCGCAGCTGAGAAAAGAGCTCATATTTTAGAAGGTTTACTTATTGCTTTGGATAATTTGGATGCAGTAATTAAATTAATCCGTTCTTCAAGAACTCCTGAAGATGCAAGAAATGGTTTGATTTCAAACTTTAATTTATCAGAAATACAAGCAAAAGCAATTCTTGATTTAAGATTACAGAAATTAACGGGTCTTGAAATGGATAAGATTAAATCTGAACATGATGAAATCATGGAAAAAATTAAAGGTTTAAATTTAATTTTATCTGATGAAGATTTAAGGTATACTTTGCTTTCTGATGATTTGAAAGAATTAAAAGAGAAGTATGGAGATGCAAGAAGATCAAATATTGAATATTCTGCATCGGAAGTAAGTATTGAAGATATGATACCAAATGAGGAGGTGTTAATTACAATTTCTCATCTAGGTTATATTAAAAGAACATCTTTAAGTGAGTTTAGATCTCAAAATAGAGGTGGGGTTGGAAGTAGAGGCGCTTCTACTAGAGATGAAGATTTTGTTGAAGAAATGATTATGGCAAATAATCATGATTATATGCTATTCTTTACTGAACAAGGTAGATGTTTCTGGCTAAAAGTTTACGAAATTCCTGAGGGAGGTAAAACGGCAAAAGGTAGAGCTATTCAAAATATGATTAACTTACCAAAGGATGACAAAGTTATGGCTTATATAAATACTAAAGACTTGAAGGATGAAGAATATATTAATTCACACTATATTGTTATGTGTACTAAGAAAGGTGTTGTTAAAAAGACATCTTTAGAGCAGTATTCACGTCCTAGAACAAATGGAATTAATGCAATTACTATCCGAGAAGGTGATCAATTATTAGAAGCTAAAATGACTACAGGTTCTTCTCAAATTATGATGGCAGTAAAATCAGGTAAATCAATCCGATTTGAAGAGGAAAAAGTAAGATCAATGGGTAGGACTGCAGCAGGAGTAAGGGGTATAAGACTTGCGGATGACAATGATGAAGTTATTGGAATGATTTGTCTTGATGATTTCGAATCTTCAGTATTAGTTGTCTCTGATAATGGATACGGAAAACGTTCTGCTGTTGAGGATTATAGGATTACAAATAGAGGAGGTAAAGGAGTGAAAACAATTAATATTACTGAGAAAACAGGTAGCTTAATTGCTCTTAAAAATGTGACTGATGCTGATGATTTAATGGTAATCAATAAATCAGGAATTACAATTAGAATAGGTGTTGATACCTTAAGAGTAATGGGTAGAGCAACTCAAGGTGTTAAGATTATAAGACTTAGAGATGAAGATAAAATTGCATCTGTTGCTAAAGTTTCAAAATTTGAAGAAGAGGAGGTGGCAATTTTAGTTGATGAAGATGGTAATATAGTTGAAAATCCTGAAGTTATTGAAGGAGATCAAACTGATTCAATTGATGCTTCTAATGAAGTTTAATTTTCAAGTAACATAAATAAAATAAAAAACATGCAGAAAACACTTTTAACATTAGCAATATTAGCAATCTCAGGATTAACATTTGCTCAAAAACACAATGTTGTAAATGCATCTATTGCATTAAAAGATGGAAAATATGATCAAGCAAAACAATATATAGATGAAGCTTTTGAGAATCCAAATACATCAGATGAATTAAAAATGTGGATGTATAGAGCTAAAATATATAAGGAAATTGCTCTTAATCATAGTAATTTAGACTCCATGGCAATTTTTAAGGCTACAGAATCTCATATGAAATGCATGCTGCCACATCCAAAGAAAAAAAATAAGATGATTATTTATAAAAAATGGTCTGAAGAAGAAGTGCGGACAAGTTTTCTTCAATGTGCAAATAAGTTGTTTTCTCTAGGGGTGGATGAATATTCAAATAAAAATTACCACCAATCGATTAAATATTTTCAAAAGACCTTAGAGATTGTTCCACAAGATATTGAAGGGTTATCTTCAATAAGAATTACAGAAGAGAATCTAAATACAAATTTATATCTTGCATTTAAGGCACTTAAAAACAATGAAAAATCTAAGTATTATTTACAGCAATTAATTGATAATAACTCAAATAACCCTACAATATACAGTAATATGAGTAATATCTTGGCTCAAGAGGGAGACATTGAAAGGGCAATTAGTTACATAGAACAGGGAAGGGGTCTATTTCCTGAAGATGAGACTTTAATAAATTCAGAAATTGACATATATCTTAGGTTAAATAAAACAGAAGAGCTTATTACAAAGACTAGTGATGCAATAGCTAAAAATCCAGATAATGAAATATATTATGTAGTGAGAGGGCAATGTTATCAAAATATGAATATGATTCAAAATGCAATCTTAGATTATACTAGTGCATTAGAGATTAATCCAGATTATTTAGTTGCCTTAAATAATATCGCAGCTTGCTACCTTTTGCAAACAGAACCTATTGTTAACAAGTTGAATGCTTTAAATATTGATCAGTCAACTAAGTTTAAAGCTTATAAAGATCAAGTTAATGATTTATACAGAAAAGCATTACCATACTTAAAAAAATATGTTGATTTAAAGCCGGATGATAAAGCTAACCAAAGAGTTTTAAAGGAGATTACCTATAAATTAGAGAATTAAGTTAAATACAAAATTTTCACATTCAAATTCATATAATAGGGTATTGTGATAAATATGTTATTTAACATAATATTAATTATAGGACAAAAGGAGTTATTTTGTTATATCTAGTAATTGTACAAGCATTATGATTTTGAAACAACTTTATAATATACTCCTCTATAATTAAATCCTGCTTAAACTTTAGTATTTAGTAAGGGTTTAGAAATTGGTGCTGAATTTGAAATGCAAAAAACAGTTTTAATTTAATTGAATTTTTTCCAAAAGGAATTGAAATAAGAAAAGTTACAGTTTCAGTAATAATAAAATCAGCTTTTTTTTCTTTTAATTCTTTTATAAATTGTTGTGCTTTTAATATTTCATTTTCTAACTTTTCAATTTAAACCTGAGCCATTTCTCGGCTAGTTTCAAATTTATCTCCTGCACTGCTTTTTGTGTCAGAATTACGGGATATAAATGCTGATTCTAAATTTTGATTTTAGAATTTTAATTTGTTATTTAACTGACTTAACAGTTCAGATGTTACATGTGACTTTTGTAACATTCTTATTTCTTCCTTAAATTTACCCCTTTATCTCCTCTTGACTTTGGTCTTTTGTATTTTCTAGCTCTTTCTTTACGCCATTGCTCTCTATTATTAACCTGTTGGTTTTTTGCACTTTTTTCATGAAAACCAGAGTTTTCTCTTTCTTCCTTTTTTTCATTTCTAAACACATTCTTTCCATTTGATCTATGTTCTTCAGTAGTTAATTTATGGGTAATTTCTACTTCATCAGGAATCTGTAATTCAGGAATTTTCATTCCCATTAATTCCTCAATTTTATTAGTATAATATTCTTCTTTCTCTGTGTTGAAAAGAATTGTTTGCCCTTTTTCTTCAGCTCTTCCTGTACGCCCAATTCTATGCATATAATTTTCTGCAAAAATTGGAGTATCAAAATTAATTACATGTGATATCTTGTCTAAATCCAAGCCTCTTGCAATAATATCTGTAGCAATCAAAACCCTTACCCTTCCTTCATCATATTGATTAATTGAGCGGAATCTGTAATTCTGTGATTTATTGGAATGTATTACAGCAATTTCAGATAAATAAAAATCTGACATTGTCTCATATAGTCTATCTGCAATTTTCTTGCTTGAAACAAAAACTAAAACTTTCCTCATTTTATCTTTATCCCTAAGAATATTTGCTAAAAGGTTAACCTTAGAATAGTAATTAGGAATAGCATATTTAATTTGAGATATGTTCTCAAGTGGCGTTCCGCTTAAAGCAATCTGTATCTTTTCAGGTTTGCTGAAAAAGCAATCAATTAAATCAGAAATATCTTCAGTCATAGTTGCTGAAAACATGATATTTTGTTTTTTATTAGGTAGTAATTCAAAAATATTAGTCAATTGAAATCTAAAACCTAAATCTAACATTACATCAACTTCATCAATTACTACTTTCTTAATTCCTTTTAATTGCAATGCTCTACATAACGCTAAATCATACAATCTACCAGGTGTAGCTACAACAATATCAGCACCGTCTTCAAGCCATATTTTTTGAGTATTCATATTTGCACCACCATATACACCAACAATTCTGCAACTAATGTATTCTGTTAGTTCCTTTAGAGTTTCAACTACTTGGGCAACCAGTTCTCTTGTGGGAACTAAAATTAATATTCTAGGGTTATTTTGGTTGGAATAACTAAGTTCTTGCAACAAAGGTAAGCAGTAAGCAATGGTTTTTCCTGTTCCAGTTTGGGAGATACCAACAATATCCTTACCTGCTAGTATCTTTGAATAAGTTTGTTCCTGTATAGGGGTTTGATTTTCAAATCCTAAGTCAGAGATTGCATTGCGTAATTGCTTGTTAAGCTTTATTTCTTCAAATTTACTCATAGTTTTTATTGTTGTTTTTCATCTAGTACAAGCCACCTCATTTCTTTCTCATCCATAATGTTAATAATTTCTCCTAATCTTTCACTTTTTTCTATCATTAACTTCATTTCAATATCAGGATTTTGTATAATAATTTCAAGTTCTTTTTTTTCTATTTCAAGATTTTCTAAATCTTTCTCAAGATTTTCGTATTCAAACTTTTCTTTAAATGTAAGTTTTTTTCTTACTGCTTTTACTTTTGAGTTAGATTTTTCTAAATGCTGTATCTTTTTAAATTCTTTTTCTTCTTTTATTTGATTTTCTCTGTATTCTGAATAAGTGCAATAATGATCTTCAACTTTTCCATTTCCTTTAAATACAAATAAATGTTCAGTGAGCTTATCCATGAAGAATCTATCATGAGATACAATAAGTAAGCATCCTCTGTATTGCATTAGAAACTCTTCTAGTTTAGTAAGTGTAAGTAAGTCTAAGTCATTAGTAGGCTCATCTAGTATTAAAAAGTTTGGGTTATTCATTAATACAGTAAGTAAATGGAGTCTTCTTTTTTCTCCTCCACTTAAGCGTTTTACCTCTGTGAATTGCATGTCTGGAGTAAACATAAAATGCTCCAATAATTGTGATGCACTTACTTTTCTATTATCTGACATTACAATGAATTCCGCAATATCTTTCAGCACAGTTATCACTCTTCTACCCTCATCTCCACCAAAACTCCCTTGAGTAAAATATCCATAATTAATAGTAGCGCCTAAATTTATTTTACCACTATCAGCTTTCACTTTTTTAGTAATTATATTTAAAAATGTTGATTTTCCAACTCCATTTTTTCCTAGTATTCCTATTCGTTCTCCTTTCTTAAAAGTATAATCAAACCCATCTAAAATTGTTAAATCGCCATAGCTCTTTTTAATATTTTTAAGTTCTAGAATTTTACCTCCTATCCTATCCATTTTAACATCAATATTTAAATATTTCTTTGGTCTTTTTGAGGTTGCTTTTTTCTTTATTTTATCAAAGTTAACTATTCTTGCTTTTGATTTTGTACCCCTTGCTTTTGGTTGCCTTCTTATCCATTCCAATTCCTTTTTCATTAGCTTCTGAGCCTTTGCAATTTCAACATCAAAGTTGCTTTCTCGCTCTGCTCTTTTTTCTAAAAAGTGAGCATAATTTCCTTTATGATGATAAAGCTTTCCTCCTTCTAATTCTAGAATATGATTACAAACTCTTTCCAAAAAATACCTATCGTGAGTAACCATTAATAGCGTTATTTTCTGTTGTTGTAAGTATTTTTCTAACCATTCAATCATACCAATATCTAAATGATTTGTTGGCTCATCTAAAAGCAGTATGTCAGCATTTTCTAAAAGCAATAATGCTAGTGAGAGTCTCTTTTTCTGTCCACCAGATAGTTTTCCTACTTTTTGATCAAAATTGGAGATATT
>Ga0315315_10006890_pt1 | contig 10508 bp, 12 predicted proteins | sample M140m3416metaG_FD_203699 | JGI IMG/M metagenome (GOLD analysis project Ga0315315, IMG submission 203699) | Ammonia-oxidizing marine archaeal communities from Monterey Bay, California, United States - M1 40m 3416 | ecosystem: Environmental > Aquatic > Marine > Intertidal zone | place: USA... | reverse complement strand
TCAGATTGTTCTAACTCTTCCATGCGTAATTCATTATAAATATCTTGCTTTATATCTTCGGTATCTAACTCTTTTTCAATTTCCTTTTTAAAGGTAGAAAGATTTTTTTCAAGTTTTTTATATTGCTTAACAACAAACTTAATTACAACAGGAAGCTGCTTTGGCCCAATAAGTAGTAGACCAAGCGAAAGTATAATTAGAATTTCAAAAAAGCCTATTTGAAACAATTTTTACGTATCTTTATTGTCAGATTCTTCATTAGACTTTTCTTCATTTAGCTCTTCTTTAAAGCCTTTAACAGCTCCGCCTAAATCAGAACCAACATTTCTTAACTTTTTAGTTCCAAAGATTACGGCCACTATCAAGAGAACAATTATTAACTCTTGCCATCCAAATCCCATAAATACCCTCCAATGTTGAACTAGTTTAACCTTTACTTAACGAAACTTAAAATATTTGAATAGCCAGAATAGCTGCTACGCCCACAGCAATTACCCTGATAATAAATTTTTCTTTTAATAGTTGCTCTTTTAAAAGATTAATTTTCAAGCTGCTAGCTTCCTTATTTTTTGAATAACCTCTTAATTCATCAAGAACTTCATAGATTAAGCTTGGCATTTCGGATGTCTTAAGCAATATATCCTCTTTATTTTCTAAAATGAAATCTTTTAACTTTAATGGATTAAATTGTTCAACTAACCATTGATCTAGATAAGGCTCTGCTATGCCCCAAAAATCCAAATCTGGGTATATTTGACGACCCATGCCCTCAATGTGAATTAAAGTTTTTTGCAGCAAAACAAGAGATGGCTGCAATGAAAGACCAAATCTTCTAGTGCTCTGGAAAAGATATAAAAGGAGTTTACCAAACTCTATTTCTGATAAAGGCTTCTCAAATATTGGCTCACAACAAGCTCTTAAAGTATTTTCTAGTTCGAGTATATTTGTCTCTGGGTTTACCCATTGAGAATTTATAAATAGTTGAGCTAAAGCTTTATAATTTTGCTTCAAGACCGCCTGTAGCATGCGTGCAAGAGCATATCTTTCATCATTTGATAAAGAGCCGCTAATTGCACAATCTATGGCTATGTAGCCCGGTGATTCTGGATGCTCTTTTGATACAAAAATATTACCAGGGTGCATGTCAGCATGAAAAAAATTATCTCGGAAGACTTGATCTAAGAAGATTGTTACCCCATTTTCTGCTAGCAGCTTTTTATCTATATTATGTGCTTCGATTTCTTTAATGTCAGTGCAAGGGATGCCATCAATTTTTTCGAGTGTAAAAATATTTGATGTTGTTAGATCCCAAAAGACTTCGGGTATATAAAGCCTCTTAGAATTAAGAAAATTTTTCCGTGTTAAATTTGTATTTGCAGCTTCTAATCTAAGGTCTAATTCTTTAAATATAGTTTCTTCATAATCTCTTATAACCTGCTTAGGCTTTAACCTATGACTATCTTTATACAATAGTTCAAATAAGGAAGCTGCTCCCTTAAGCAAACGAACATTACTCTTAACCTTTTTTTTAATATCAGGACGCAGAATTTTTATGACAACTTCCTTGTTTGTATTTTTAATTTTTGCTGTATGGACTTGAGCTAAAGATGCAGCAGCTATAGGTTCATTACTAAACTCATCAAAAAAATGTTCCAAGTTTTGCCCAAGCTCATTTTCAACAATTTCTCGGGCTTTTTTTGAATCAAAGCTTTTACATTGATCGGTTAAGACTTGAAGATCTTTTGCCACATTAGCATCGAGGATGTCTGTTCTGGTCGATAGTAGCTGCCCAAATTTTATAAATACTGGCCCTTGTGATTCTATTAAAGAAACAAGTCTTTGCCCTTCTCTTTTATCAACAAAACTGAGATAAAAGGGATTGAGGTATTTAAGAAAATTAATAAGCACATTTGAGCTATTTTCAAAGGGTATACTTAAGACCCCATGCTTAATAGCGCCAAACAGCAAATTAATGCTTCCAAATATCAATGTTATAAAGTTCATTTAATTCTCTTTAACAATAGCTTCCAATCTATCAAGTCGGATATTCAAATTTCTTAATTGCTTAGAAATATGATCTTCTTTAATTGTAACATTCGATTTTTTATTTAACTTAGTGTCTATTAAATAAGAAAAAACCCCTGACAGATGACCAAAATTTCTTTCAAAGAGTATAGGAAAATCTATATGAGAACTTTTTATCATATTTATAAATACAAAAGCCTTTTCTTCATCTCCATTTATATGTTTTCTATTTATTGATTGATTACTTATAAAACTTATTGCCTCTAGGACATTTATGTCAACTGAAAAATCTGTTCTTTTAATACTGTCAAAATCTACATTAATATCATTCTTATTTATTTGAATATAAATTTTTTCTAGCCGATCAATCTTTAAACTAAATGATAGAGGGGAAATACTATGAATTTTTTCTTCAATATCTGGAGAAGACTCAATTAGATCTTGTATTAATTTCCTTATGGAAGATTTTATTTTTTTACTTATATCCAACATGGATTGCTACAATTCCATTTAAAAGATTATAGAATTTACATTCTCTAAAGCCATTCTCTAGAATAATTTTCTTAAGTGCCTCTTGATCAGGGTGCATTCTTATAGATTCAGCAAGATATTGATAACTATCACTATCATTTGCTAATAAAGATCCTAGCTTTGGGAGAATATTAAATGAATACCAATCATATACCCTACTGAATAATGGATTAATTGGTTTTGAGAACTCAAGAACAAGAACCCTTCCATCTTTTTTAAGACATCTACTCATTTCTTTTATACCTAAAGATTTATCTGTAAAGTTTCTTAAACCAAATCCAACAGTCATCACATCAAATACCTCATCTTCAAAAGGTATAGCTTCACCACTTAACTGACAAAATTGTGTGTTATTTGAAAAACCTTCATCAATAGATCGCTCTCTTCCAACTGAAAGCATCTCATTATTAATATCTGATACATAAATTTCAACAGAAGGAAATTGTTTAGAGATTAACTTTGCAATATCGCCGGTTCCTGCTGCAATATCAAGAACAATATCGTGATTTTTTATACCAGCTATCTCAATCAATACCCGTTTCCATAGCCTGTGAAGACCCATGGACATTGCATCATTCATAACATCATAGCTATCTGCTACGGATGTAAAAACTCCGCCCACATGCTTTGCTTTTTCAGCTGTATCAACTTCCTTGTAACCAAAATGTGTTTTTTTATCCATCAGACGCTTGCTCTAGAAATTTTATGAAATTATTGTATCTACTTTTACTAATTTCTCCATTATTAATCTTTTGAATTACGGCACACTCTGCATCATTTGTGTGCCCACAATTTGAAAATTTACACAATTTGCTTGATTTAAATATCTCAAAGAAACCTTTTATTATTTCCTTTTTACTCAATCCTTCTATAGATATATCCCTCACCCCTGGCGAATCAATTATTTCAATGTTATTTGAAAGTGTATATAAGCTTGAAACTGAAGTTGTATGACTTCCTTGGTTATTAGATAAAGGTCTTGTTTTAATATCTTTACCAGTAAGTTTTGAAGACAAAGTAGATTTTCCAGCTCCAGAGTTTCCTACAAATATCGTACATTTTTTTTCTAAAAATACTTTAAGCTCACTCATGCCAATACCTTTTTTTGCTGAAATATCAAATATTGGTATATCTATATCTCTGTAGATTTGAACTTTATTTTTATATTCGTCACTTGTTTCAATATCATTCTTGTTATTGATAAGAAAAGGTTTTATGTTTGATGTAGTTGCAGAAACAATCCATTTATCTATGAACTCTGAAGAAGTCTTAGGATTTTCTACAGTTAAAATACCAACATGACTAATATTTGCTGCTATAACTTTTGAGTTTCTAAGACCTTTTTTATTAAGCTCTGATATCCTGTCACGCCTTGCAGTAATAATAATAGATTTTGGATCATCATGCTTTTGGTACTTCACATAAACATAATCACCTACAACAATATCTTGTTTCCCCATTATAGGAGATGAACATATCTGCCCATTTATCTCAATTAAACAACTGTTTGAGTAGAATTCTATTACTCTACCGGTTTGAACTTTTTCCATATAAAGCACAAAATACACCATAGGACGAAATATAAAAAGTTATGAAGACCCAACAATCAAAAGAAAACCTTGTCTGGATTGATTTAGAGATGACAGGCTTAGACCCTGAAAATGAAAGAATCATTGAAATTGCAACTTTAATTACTGATTCTCAGCTGAACTACATTGCCGAAGGCCCTAATTTAATTATTAAACAGCCTCAAGAATTTCTTGATGGCATGGACGAATGGAATCAGAAACAGCATGGCAGCTCAGGTTTAATTGAGGCTGTAAAAAAGAGCAATATATCTCAACAGGTAGCTGAACTGGAAACTTTGGAGTTTATTGCTAAATATGTTCCTGATAGACAATCACCTATGTGCGGAAACACTGTTTCCCATGATAGAAGATTTTTAGCAAAATACATGCCGTCTCTCGAGGCTTACTTTAATTACCGCCACATCGACGTTTCAACTGTAAAAGAACTGGCAACAAGATGGATTAATGAAGCCCAGGTATATGAAAAAAAAGGTGCCCATAGGGCAATGGGTGATATAAAAGAGTCTGTTGAAGAATTGCGATTTTATAAGAATCTAATTTTTAATGAGGAAGATCAATTTTAATCGCCTTTACCAACAGGTTGTATATTAAGCGGGAAAGGGCTTACAGAACTTTTATTTTCTTTAATTTTAGCTTCACCAGATTCAATAACTTCATCAATCCTTACAATTGCATTGATAGGAATATAGCTTCTTTCAACCTTATTAAATTCATTCATGAGCTTTTCTGCAGCAGGATCCACAACTAGTTGTTTATCTTTTTTAAATATATAATCTTCTACCTCTATGAAACCGTACATATCGCTTTGATAAATCTGTTTAGCAAAAACTTCATATATTTCATTAAGCTGCATGAAGATTATTTTGTAGGATGTTTTTTTATTCATAAAACTTAATATGGGTACTAAACTTTACATTAAAACCTTTGGGTGTCAAATGAATGAATATGACTCCCAAAAAACTGTTGAAATTCTTCAAGATAAAAAAGATATGGAGCTTACCAGTAATGTAGAGGATGCGGATATTATTCTATTAAACACCTGCTCAATAAGAGAGAAAGCAGAAGATAAAGTATATTCAGAATTAGGGAGGCTTAATAAATTAAAAATAAAAAACCCTAATATAAAGATAGGTGTTGGGGGCTGCGTTGCTACTCAAGAGGGCTCTAATATAACAAAGCGAGCCCCATATGTTGACTTAATTTATGGACCTCAAACTCTGCATAAAGTATCTGATTTACTTGATGAGGACGATAAATTAAAGGCCATAGATATTACTTTTCCAATCGAAGAAAAATTTGATTCTCTGCCAGAGCCCATAGCAACTAGCCCATCTAGTTTTGTTGCAATAATGGAAGGCTGTTCAAAATATTGTTCCTTTTGCGTTGTTCCATATACTAGAGGTGATGAAGTAAGCAGAAAAGCACAGCAAATTTTTGATGAGATCGCTAGACTTGTCGAGCAAGGAACTTCCGAAATAGTTTTTGTTGGTCAAAACGTTAATTCATATATGCAAGTTCATGAAGGAAGAACTTTAAGGCTCTCAGATTTAATAGATATTGCAAGCAATATAAATGGTGTTGAAAGAATTAGATATACAACATCGCATCCCCTAGATATGACAGACGATTTAATTGATATATATGGATCTGTGCCTCAATTAGCTAACCAACTTCATCTTCCAGTGCAATCAGGATCCGACAGAATACTCAAAGCAATGAAACGGAATTATACAGCGGATGCTTACAGAGAAATTATTGAAAGGGTAAAAAAAATAAGACCCACTATAAAAGTAACATCTGATTTTATTGTTGGATTTCCGGGAGAGGACCATAGTGAATTTATGGACACTATGCAGTTAATCGAAGATATACAATTTGATTCATCATTTAGTTTTATATATTCTCCAAGACCAGGAACACCAGCTTCTGTTCTTAAAGATGATGTAACCAAGGATGAGAAAAAGGAAAGATTAAATATTCTGCAAACAAGACTGAATGAGATCCAAAGAGGGTTTAGTAGAGAAATGGTGGGCAGCATACAAAGATGTTTAGTTACTGGCATCTCTAAAAAAAGGTTAGATCAACTTCAGGCCAGAACTGAATGTAATAGAGTAATTAACTTTCCCTTTCAAAATATTGGATTTATAGGTAAATTAGTAGATATAAAAGTTGAGGAAGCATTGGCATATTCATTACTAGGAACATTACATATCAATAAGGAATTTATTTAATTAATAAATGCAACAAGCTCAAGACTCCTTAAAAAACATTCTATTAGAACCTTCAGATGCCACGAGGCTTGCTATATTTGCTGGAGAATTAAATGGAAATATTAAATTAATAGAAAAAAGCTTTGATGTTAAAGTTTTTCATAATGGCAACAAACTAAATATTAAAGGCTCAGAAAAAAGTTCTGAAAAGGCTGCCAATGCGCTTTTAGATCTATACAAGCAAACACAAAAAAATAATGAAATCACAAAAGAGGCTATTCACTTATGCATACAAGAACACATGAATCATCATTCTAAGAATCCAACATCTTTAAAAGAGGTAAAAGCAGCTCTTCATATACAAACTCCAAAAAAAATAATTACTCCAAGGGGAAAAAATCAAGAAGAGTATCTCAAAAACATTGAGTCTAATGAACTTAATTTTGGAATTGGTCCTGCTGGAACAGGCAAGACATACTTAGCTGTAGCTGCTGCAGTGCATGCATTGCTAAATGACCGTGTTCAAAAAATTATATTAATTCGTCCTGCTGTTGAAGCTGGAGAAAAATTAGGATTTCTCCCCGGCGACTTGGCTCAAAAAGTAGATCCTTATTTAAAGCCTTTATATGATGCTTTATATGAAATGCTTGGTATTGAGCAAGTACAAAAGTTTGTAGAACGCGACATAATTGAAGTAGCGCCCCTAGCTTACCTTAGGGGAAGAACTCTGAATAATGCTTTTATAATTATGGACGAGAGTCAAAATACGACTATAGATCAGATGAAAATGTTTTTAACCAGAATGGGTTATGGTTCTTGTGCAGTTGTGAATGGTGACTTAACACAAATAGACCTTCCAAATAATGTAACTTCTGGATTAAGCAATGTTTTAGAAGTTTTATCCACTACAAAAAATATAGGGGTAATAAAATTTGAATCACAAGATGTCGTTAGACATCCATTAGTTAGAAAAATAATAGATGCGTATGAGGCATTTAAAAATAACAGGTGAGAGTTAACCTAAACAATCAAGAGAATTACCTTCTTTCAAATGAGTTAGTAATTAATATAAATCAAATGTTTAAATATATTGTTGAGAGCGAAGGTGTTGAGGATAGCAATGTAAATTTAAAATTTATTTCATCAGATGAGATGAAAACATTAAATAATTTTCATAGAGGAATACACAAAGATACGAATGTATTATCTTTTGAGAATCAAGATTTATCCAGAACTCATACAAATAATATAGGAGACATAGCTATTAGCTACCCTTATGTAGAAAATGAAGCATATGATTTAAAAAAAGATATTGATGATCATATATTGCATATGTTTACTCATGGCATGCTTCATATTTTGGGCTTTGATCATGAAAATGATAAAGAAGCTGTCAATATGGAGTCAAAAGAGATTGAATTTTTATCAAAGTTCAATATCATAAACCCATATATACTATGAACGACAAAACAGAACCTGACTCGGGAAACTCCCCTACTGGATTTTTTACCAGACTAAAGAAATACTTAAGAAACCCCTTTTTTATAAAAACAACCTCTGTTGCAGAAGTTTCTGAATTCTTAGAAAACGCTAGACAATCTAATGTTATAGATAAAGAAGCACAGATAATGGCCAATAAAGCACTCAGGCTTGGTGATACTTCTGTTAAAGAAATTATGGTGCCTAAAGTAGAAATGGTAACTGTTGCTATTGATGAACCCGCATCTTCATATATAGAAAGAATTATTCAATCTGGTCATTCAAGATACCCTGTATTAGGAAAAGGAATGGATGAGGTGAGTGGTATATTGCTTGCAAAAGATCTTTTGCCTATTTTATCGGCTGGAGAAACAGAATTTAACATTGAAGATATGTTAAGACAGCCCAATGTTGTGCCTGAAACTAAAAAAGCAGATTCATTATTAGAGGAATTTAAGCAAGATAGGTCACATTTGGCAATTGTAGTCGATGAATACGGAGCTATATCCGGTTTAGTTACTATTGAAGACATTTTGGAGGAGCTAGTTGGAGAAATTGAAGACGAACATGACAATGACGAAGAAGAGCTTATACAGATATCTGAAAATGAGTTTCTTGCAGATGCTAAATTAGATATTGAGTCATTTGAAGAGGAGTTTAATATTGATGTTGGTGAATTAGATGTTGAAACAATTGGAGGTCTCATGATTAGCAAGCTAGGTGTTTTGCCTAAAGTTAATGACAAAATAAGTATAGGAAATATGGATTTAAAAGTTGTTGCAGCTGATAAGAGGAAAATTAAGAAAATTGGCATTAGAATTTCTACTTAATAAATTTAAACAATTATTTACTTATTTGACACCATTCTTGTTCGGAGTAGTTGGCGTATTAGCCTTTGCTCCCTTTTCTATTAAATTCTTAATAATTGCTTCTTATAGTTACTTAGTATTTCTAATTTTTTTTAGTTCTAGTAATCACTTGAGAAGGAATATGATTCTTTGGACGCTTGGTCATTGGGGAGTAGGTGTTTCATGGATAATAGTAAGTGTTTACTATTATGGAAACATTGGATATGTAGCATCGACTATTACTTACTTAATTTTTTTATTTTTAATATTACTATTTGCTGTAGCGCCATTAGCGCTATTTAAAAGAGAGCAGAAACAAGATCTGTCCTTGCACTCCCTACTTTTTATAACATCAGCTTTTATTATAATTGAGCTAACTAGGGATTTCTTTTTTGGAGGTTTTCCCTGGCTTATACCTGGAACAGTTTTGTTAGATACAAAGCTTTCACAAATTATTCCATTAATTGGTGCAGGAGGAGCTTCCCTCATTATTTATTTTATTTCTTCTCTAATAGCTGGATATTGGAAAACTTCCAAAATAAGAGCACTTTTAATATTTATATTTGCTAGCTTCTTATTAATTCAACAAAGCAGTCAACCAATTAAAGATTATGACGATTCAATAAGCGTAAGATTAGTACAATCATCCTTGGACCCAAAAATAAAACAATTAAATAAGAATAGATCATTGATTGAAGAAACTTTAATTAAATTATCAACAGAAAACTCGGAATTAGTTGATTTGATAATATGGCCTGAGGCAGAGCTCCCATATGCTTATCAAAGTAAAGAATATTTAGCTCTTAAGCAAAAATTCGAACAAAAGCCGAAATTAATTACAGGAATATGGCATTTTGATGGTAATTCACTGTTTAACGCATTAGTAAATGTAAATAATGATGAAATATACCAAAAACGTCACTTAGTTCCATTTGGTGAATATATTCCCTTTAAAAAAGCCCTAAATCCAATCTTAAGCTATTTTGGGGCCCCAATATCTGATATTTCTCCAGGTGCAGATAATCAGGAGCTCATTTCTCTAAATAGTAAATATAAGATAGCACCATTAATATGCTATGACATAGTATTTGGAAATGATGTTAGAAAAACGGTCAAAAGTTCCAATTTTATTATCAACATAAGTAATGACGCATGGTTTGGGAGATCTCTTGGGCCATATCAACATCTTGAAATATCAAGAATAAGAGCTTTAGAAAATAATAAATGGTTAGTAAGAGCTACCAATGATGGATTTTCTGCAGTTATAGATAATAAAGGAACTATTGTTGATTTTTTAGATAAGGGAGTCCAGGGGTTTCTTGATTCTAATATAAGTACTAAAAACCTCCCGACAATTTATGCATTATACGGATATTATGTGCCATACTTGTTTGCAATATTTTATACTATTTTTTCATTAGGAAGATTTTTATGGCTAAAAAATCGAGTTTTTTGATATTATTTTGCTGTTTTTTTACAATTAGCTGCATATCTGATGAGGTAATACAGGTTGATATTAGCGAGCAAAGACTTTATTTAGTTAAAAATAATCAAATATCGGCTAGTTATCCAATTTCTTCTTCGTCGTTTGGAGAAGGGCAAATTGAGAATTCCTATAAAACACCACTAGGAAAGCATGTAATAAAAGAAATGATAGGTGAAGATGCCAACAAAGATACAATCTTTATATCAAGGATCAATACTAAAAGAGCAGCTAACATTGTAAAAAAACCAGTAGACACTGAAGATGATTTTGTCACCTCGAGGATTATGTGGCTAGAAGGTATGGAGGAAGGCCTTAATAAGGGGGGCAATGTAGATTCATA